>Ga0255086_1000409_pt1 | contig 14495 bp, 15 predicted proteins | sample Colum_Cont_RepC__FD_188438 | JGI IMG/M metagenome (GOLD analysis project Ga0255086, IMG submission 188438) | Freshwater microbial communities from Columbia River, Oregon, United States - Colum_Cont_RepC_8d | ecosystem: Environmental > Aquatic > Freshwater > River | place: USA: Oregon | collected... | reverse complement strand
TCTTGCTGGCGTGCCGTCCATTGTCTACGGCATGTTCGGTCTCGGCTTCTTCGTCTACTTCATGGGCGGCAACATCGACCGCCTGTTCTACGAAGAGTCGCTGCCTGCGCCCACCTTTGGCACGCCAGCAAGATTGTTGACCGCGATGCGGATCATCTGCGTCACCGGACCCTGCTTGGCATATTCGCGCAGGTAGAGCGCGGCGAGGATCCCGAAGGGCGTGACGAACACGCTCATCAGCATCACCATCATCACGGTGCCGAAGATGGCTGGAAAAATACCGCCCTCGGTGTTGGCCTCGCGGGGTGGTGCCGAAACGAACTCCCAGAGCTTTGAAAAATAGGTCGCGATTTTCGCCATCAAGTCCATTTCATTGGGGCGGTAGGCGCGGATGATCTGGGAGAGATCCAGCTCCTTCTCAGTGCCATCGACGGCCTTCAACAGCAGCGCGTCGCGCTTCATCTCGGCCTTGATGCCATTCAGTTCGATGCGCACTTTCTCGTATTGCGCGTCGAGCTCGGCCTTGCGGATATCCAGTGCGGCAAAAGCCTCTGGTGAATTGACTTTGGTCTTGCCATCGAGTTCGAGGCGACGCGAAGTAAGGCGTATTTTTTCAAGCCCGGCGTTGATCGTGCTGATGTCGCCATCCTCCACGGCGTGCAGCTTGTCGCGCAGCTGGTTGGCACGTGCTTGCAGCGGCTGGTAGGCCGCCCAAGCATCAGCACCGCTAGCAATCACCTTGCCATCTTGTTTCACCTCGGCGATGAAGCCATGGAAATTGCCCCACTCGGCGCGCTCCAGCACTACCACGTCTTCAGGGTAGCTGCGGTTCACGATCCACTCGTCGAGCAGATAGCGGAAATCTGCACCCAGCAGGTCGCGGTTCGCCACCTTCACCAGGTCGCGGGTATGGAAGGGCACGCTGTCGTCGAGCTTGGCACCAGCGGATTTCAGGCGCGCGGTGCTCACTTCTTCTTCGCTCACCATCTCGACCAGGATGGGGATTGGCGCCTGCCCCGGCTCGGCGTATTCCGCCTTCAGCACGTCCGCAGGCCAGAAGTGCGGCATGCCGCGAGCAGCCGTCAAAAACAGCAATGAGACGGTGATGATGAAGCAGACCGAGATCGCGGCAGCGGTGAGCCAGACATAGGGCTGACCCGACTTTACATAGGCGCTGACCGTCTGCGTGTTCTTGGCGGTAAGGTCGAGGGGGGTAGAGGTGCTCATGTCGGTGGCCCTTAGATGCTCTCGTATTTCTTGCGCAGGCGGGCACGCACCACTTCGGCCAGCGTATTGAAGAAGAAGGTAAAGATGAACAGCACCAGACCCGCAAGGAACAACAGGCGGAAGTGCGTGGAGCCTACTTCAGACTCCGGCATTTCCACCGCCACGTTGGCACTGAGCGTCCGCATACCGCTGAACAGGCTGATGTCGGTGACCGGCGTGTTGCCGGTGGCCATCAGCACGATCATCGTTTCGCCCACCGCACGACCAAGGCCGATCATGATGGCGCTAAAAATACCGGGGCTGGCTGTGGGCAGCACAACACCCATCAGGGTTTGCCAGGGCGATGCACCCAGGGCGAGCGAGCCCAGCGAGAGCTGTTTGGGCACCGAGAAGATGGCGTCTTCAGCAATCGAGAAGATGGTGGGGATCACCGCGATACCCATGGCGATACCGACCACGAGTGCATTGCGCTGGTCGTACTTGATGCCCAGCTCCGCATCCATCCAAGCCTGCATGTTGCCGCCGAATGCGACCGCCTCGATGGGCTTGGCGACACCGAAACAGAACCAGGTGACGAGTGCAATCACTGGCACCAGCAGTGCGCCTTCCCAACCGGCCGGCATCAGGTAGCGCAGGCGCGCCGGCATGTTGAGCCAGAGATAACCAAACAGCGGAATGCTGACCGGCAACAGGATCAACAGCAGGAACATGCCCGGCAGGTTGGACTCGATGAAGGGCGCCAGCCAGAGACCGGCGAGAAAACCGAGGATCACCGAGGGGAGCGCAGCCAGCAGTTCCACCGTCGGCTTCACCACCTGGCGCAACTCCGGCGACATGAAGTTGGCAACGAAGATTGCACCGAGCACGGCCAGCGGAATGGCAAAGATCATGGCGTAGAACGCGCCCTTCAACGTACCGAAGGCAAGCGGACTGAGCGAGAACTTGGGCTCGAAGTCGGAGCTTGCAGAGGACGACTGCCACAGCCACTGCTCTTCGTCGTAGCTCTCGTACCAGACCTTGCCCCAGAGCGCGGCGAAGGAGACTTCTGGGTGCTCGTTGTGCACATCGTAGGCGTGCACCTTGCCATCCACGCTCTCGGTGTAGAGCACCTGTGCACGGGGGTTGAAAGTGACCTGGCTCACCGCCTTGTCGAGCGCCTGCTCGCTGTGGATGAGGCGCTTGGAGGTGGCGTAATACACGCTCACCCGGCCCGTTTCATCGCCAACGGCAAAACCACGGCGGCGCAGTTCCACGCCCAGTGCGGTCGGCTTGGCATCGCCCGGCAAGTCGAACTCACGCACACGCGCCAAATAGGGTTCGCCCACCTTGTCACGTGCGGGAAACCACTGCGAGACCTTGCCGTTGGTCTGCGCCACCACAATCGAAATCCCACCGGAAAGATATTGCGCAGCGCTGATCTCGCTGCCGGCTTCTTTCATTTGGATCAACTGTGGCTCGGCCGCGCCATCGAGCTTGTAGAAGGCGATCTTGCCGGCCTTCTGGTCGATCACATACAGCCAGGTCAGCAAAGGCTCCACCAGCAGCAGATCGGCATTAACGGCCGGCTTGAAGTTCAGCTCGCCTGCTACTTCCACCGTCGTTTCGCCAGTGATGGCGTTCTCGTTGCGACTGAAGGTCTTGATGTGGATGTTCTTGGCGGCATCGACGCCGAACAGCATCTGGCTGTCGCCGTTTTCGCGCACGACCAAGCTCTGCGCGGCCTCCGTCATGAACGGCATGGCCGCCTCGCCCTTGGGGAAGCGCACCGACGGTGTGATGAGCTGCTTGTCGTCGGGATAGGTGATGTCGTACTGGTGCGAGAACTGCAAGATCGAACCATCGCTGAGCGAGGCCGCCAGTTCGCCACGCTCGGCGGAGACCTCCGTGACATCCACCACGGTCAGGCCGTTCAAGGCCAGTTGCTGCGAGAGCTTCACTGCGCCGGTATTGAGGTCGAAGAAGGTGACTTCACCGATGTCTGAGACACGCATGGCGATCTCGCCCTGCTCCTCCACCGTCGCATAGAGCGTCTTGCCCTGCCCCGGCACGGCATAGCTTGGGCGCGGCTTGAAATCCGCCGGGGCGAATAGCGGTGCCACTTCAGAGACCAGATAGAAAAAGATCAGCAGCAGGGCGGCAATCACGCCCAAGCCTCCCACCCAGACCACCCAGCGGGCGGCGTTGTCCTTGAAGACACGGGCTTGGAAGGCGGTGCCGCCCTTGGTGATGCTGTGGGCGCCGAAAGCGGCAGGAGGCGTGGTGGTTTCGCTCATGTCAGTGCTCGTTGGTGCGCCCTGAATGGGCGCAGTCCTGCTCGTTTTCTGCAAACGCCGCATAGCTTAGTCGGCGCTTGCAGAAAACGCCCGGTTTTTCGCCGGGCGTTTCCATGACTGCAACAGCTTTTAGAAGCCGAACTGCGCGCGGGCTTGCAGCACGCTCACTTCATCATCTGCGGCGACGCGCTCGCCGGTCACGTATTCGAACATGAAGCGCACGTTCGGGTTCACGAACCAGTTGGCACCGACAATGATCTGGTTGATCTCGTCGTCCACACCTTCGCCTTCCATCACGTCGTAGCGCACCTTGGCTTCCCAAGCGCCGTAGCTATTGGTGGGCTTCGGCGACTTGAACACGCCCTTCTTGGCATCGTAGCTGCGGGTCTCGCCGGTGATGAGATAGCTGGCAGACACATAGAACGTGTCAACCTGCTCGTCAGCAGCCGAGGTCACACCTTCGTATTCCGCCGTGGCATATTCGCCTTGGAAGAAGATCGGGCCGTATTTGGCGGCGAGTTCAGCTCCGTAAGCCTGACGGCCGAAGTTGGTGGTCGCGATGGTCGTGCCACCAGAGATGCGACCAAAAGCGCGACCAGAAGCAGAGCGATTGATGGTGCCAATCGCGGTGCCCGCAGCGCTTTCAACGCTGTCCTTGCTCACGGTGCCACCGATGTGCAGGGTGTTGTTCTCGTCATTGACCGGCGCGTAGGTCAGACGACCAGCCGCACCAACGCCATCACCAGCAACTTCGGCTTCGTTGTGCAGGCTGTAGGCCGAAACACCCCAGGTGAAGTTGTTGGCCGAGCCATCGAGGAACAGACCCTGTGCAAACTGGTTGCCAGCGTAGATGCCGCTGGCGGTGGCGAAGGGGCGCTCCATGAACAGGATTTCGTTGGAGCTGGTCAGCTCTTCCATACCACGGTAAGGCTTGGCCTGGCCGATGCGCAGGTTCTGGTCATACACCGTGGTACCGATCCACATTTCGCGGAAGCCGCCACCCGATGCACCACCGGTGAAATCGTTCTCGAACTTGTACTTCCAGCCATAGGCCTTGCCTTCGAGCGTCAGGCGGGCGCGGCGGAAAGCCGTGCCGGAGTCGAGGCCGCCAGAGGCCAGATCATCGTCGCTGACCGGCACAAAGGTATCGAATTGGATACGACCACCCACTTTGCCTTCAAAGCGACCGTCTTCGGTCTTGATCAAGAGACCGCCCTTGGTTTCGGCGGGGTCTGCGTAGACATTGCTGGCAGCGATGGCGAGCACGGTGAGTGCTGCGATTTTAAGAGTGTTGCTCACGTTGAATCTCCCGTTGGGTTTAAAGATGCTTCTGGTTGTTTGCTTTTATGAAACTAGGCTGGCGCCATATGCTCGCCAGCCCGTGTTGCAGCAGAAAGACAAGCCGTGACTACTTCAGCTTTGCCAGCTCTTTGGCAGCCACTGCGGCAGGTAGCGCCACGTAGCCATCTTTCTCGGTGACCTGCTGGCCGGACTTGGAGAGCACCATCTTGAAGAACTCCAGCTCCATCGGGCTCAGCGGCTTGTTGGGCGCCTTGTTCACATACACGTAGAGGAAGCGCGACAGCGGATAGGTGCCGGCAATGGCGTTGGCCGGGGTGGCATCCACCGCCTCAGCGCCTTCTTTCTTCGACAGCGGCACGGTGCGCACGCCAGCGGTCTTGTAACCGATGCCGGAGTAGCCAATGGCGTTCAAACCGCCGGCAACCGACTGCACGACCGAAGCCGAACCGGGCTGCTCGCCAACGGTGTTCTTGAAGTCACCCTTGCAAAGGCCGTTTTCCTTGAAGTAGCCGTAGGTGCCAGACACCGAGTTGCGGCCATACATCTGGATGGGCTTGGACACCCAGTCACCGGTGAGGCCGAGGTCACCCCAGCGCTTCAGATCCTTGCCGCCGCACTTGCGGGTGGCGCTGAAGATGCCATCCACCTGCGCGATGGACATGCTCTTGATCGGGTTGTCCTTGTTCACGAACACGGCCAGCGCGTCGATGGCGACGGCAATGGCGGTGGGCTTGTAGCCATATTTCTTCTCGAAGGCCTGGATTTCCTGATCCTTCATGGCGCGGCTCATGGGGCCGAAGTTGGCGGTGCCTTCGGTCAGGGCCGGCGGTGCGGTGGATGAACCAGCACCCTGGATCTGCACATTGACGTTGGGGTAGAACTTGTTGAACTCCTCAGCCCAGAGCGTCATCAGGTTGTTGAGCGTGTCGCTGCCCACGGAGCTGAAGTTGCCGGAGACACCGGAGGTTGCCTTGTAGTCCGGCAGCGCCGCATCGACGGCCGCAGTGGCGGAGGTGGCAACAACGCCGGCAGCAAGGCCAAGCGCGACAGCAAAAGACTTCAATTTCATTCGGATACGCCTCATTTCAGGGGGAGTGCGCAGCGATGTTGGCCCGCTGCGGTGTAGAGCTTATGTCTGGGGGGTGAAGGATTTGTGACAGCCGCATCTTTGGCGGCTTGCGATGAGAACCCCCCGGCGCTGCGCGCCACCTCCCCTGCGATGCAGGAGAGGCGAAAGCAAAAGCCTCCTCTACGCGAGTAGGGGAGGTGGCGCATAGCGCCGGAGGGGTCGCGCGGTGGAAACTGCCGTCTCAGGCCACGCCACTGCCGATGACTGTGATCAGCCCTGGGCCATCTGTACCCGATGCAGCGGGAAATGACAGGTGAAGGTGCTGCCTACGCCCAGCTCGCTATCGATCTTCAGCCGCGCCTCGTGCCGCTCCAAGGCGTGCTTGACGATGGAGAGGCCTAAGCCCGTGCCGCCGCTGGCACGCGAGCGACCCACATCGACCCGGTAGAAGCGTTCGGTCAGACGAGGCAGGTCCTTTTCGGCAATGCCGATGCCGGTGTCGCTCACACTGAAGCACGCCCCCTCGGCATCTGCCCACCAGCGCACGCGGATGCTGCCGCCCGCCGGGGTGTAGTGGCAGGCATTGGCGATGAGGTTGGTGAAAATGCTCTGCACCTCGACATCACGGCCCAGCAACTGGGCGTCGGGGGCGATGTCGGCCTCGAACACATGCTGGCCTTTCGATACCGCCCTGGCGTCGTCGACGATGCGGTGCAGCAGCGCCGGCACATCCAGCACGTCCAGTCGCGCCTGTTGACCTTCCGCCTCCAGTCGCGCGAGCTTGAGCAGGTCGGCAATCAATGCCTCCATGCGTTGGGCCTGGGCGCGCATCTCGCCAATCGGCCCGCCCCAGGGGCTCAAGGGGCCGCTGGCGTCGGCCGACATCATGTCGAGATAACCGCGCAGCACCGTCAGCGGCGTGCGCAACTCATGGCTGGCATTGGCGACGAAGTCGCGGCGGATGGTGTCCAGCCGGCGCAGGTCGGAGATATCGCGCACCACCAGCAATCGCTGGCCGTTGCCGTAGGGGATGATGCGATACGAGAGCAGCACGGCGGTGTTGATGGGCGATGGCGCTTCCACCTCGCTGCTGTAGTCACCTTGGCTGAAATAGGCCGTGAACGCGGGGTGACGCACCAGATTCGCAACGCGCTGGCCGACATCCTGCGGCGAGCGCAGCCCCAGCAGAGTGCGGCCTGCGGTGTTGAACCAGAGAATCTCCCCCCTTGTCGAGAGCACCACGGCCCCATCAGGCAGCGCCTCGGTAGAGGCTTGAAACTCCGCGACGATGGCGGCGAGGCGCTTCTTGCGCTTGCGATTGCGCTTTTGCAGCGTCAGCAGGCTCTCGAACACCTCGCCCCAGATACCACCGGGCTCCGGCAATTCGGTCTGCTTGGGCGCGGTGAACCATTTGCGCAGCGCGGCCAGATAGCGCAGGTGCATGATGAGATACAGCAGCAGCCCCAGCCCGATGCCGAGCAGCCAGTGGCCAAACAGGCCGCCAATCAGAAAACCCAGCAGCGCCCGGATGCCGGCCTTGAAGACTTCCTGCTGGAGCGCCGGCGTCATGCCACGGCCACCCGCCTCAAACCTTGTCGGAGAAGCGATAGCCCGTGCCGCGCACGGTCTGGATCATGTTGTCGTAGCCATAGGGTTCCAGCGCCTTGCGCAGGCGGCGGATGTGGACATCCACCGTGCGCTCCTCGACATACACATTCTGGCCCCAGACGCGATCCAGCACCTGCTCGCGGGTGTAGACCCGCTCCGGGTGGCTGATGAAAAAGTGCAGCAGGCGGTATTCGGTGGGGCCGAGTTTCACCGGCTCGCCACGCGCCGAGACGCGCTGGCTGGCGGCATCGACCTCCAGCCCGGCGACGGTGAGTCGCTCCTCCACCCCGCCCGGCATCGCACGACGTAGCACGGCTTGAATGCGGGCGATGAGTTCGGGGAAGGAAAACGGCTTGCTGACGTAATCGTCGGCGCCGATGTTGAGCGCGCGCACCTTGTCTTCTTCTTCCGCGCGCGCGGTCACCATGATGATCGGGATGTCCTTGGTGTTGGCGCCGTTCTTGAGCTCCTTGGCGTATTCCACGCCTGAGAGCCCCGGCATCATCCAGTCGAGCAGGATTAGGTCCGGGCGCGACTCTGCAATGCGCAGGCGTGCTTCCTGGGCATTGGCTGCGAGCGTGAGGCGGAACTCCGCGCGTTCGAGCGCGAACCGCAACATGTCACGGATCGCCGCCTCGTCTTCCACCACCAGAATCTGCTTATTCTGCATGCCCATCATCTCGATTATTCCTCGCGAATCAGACTATTGGCAGTGTATGACAGTGCGGTTAAACCGCTGTCATATTTCTTCTGTGTGACGGCTTCAGACCTTGCGAACCACCACGCTGCCCGCCGAATAACCAGCCCCGAAGCCCGACAGCAGGCCAATCTCACCCGCCGCAAAGTCGGCATGGTGCTTGTGGAAGGCGATCACGCAGCCGGCCGAACTGGTGTTGGCATATTCATCAAGAATTACGGGGGCTTCGATGTCGCTGGGGTCGCGGCCGAGGATGCGCTTGGCGATCAACTGGTTCATCGACAGATTGGCCTGGTGCAGCCAGAAGCGCTTCACCTGCTCCGGCTTGAGGCCCAGGTCTGCCAGATGGCCGCTCAGCAGCTCAGCCACCATCGGCACCACCTCCTTGAACACCTTGCGACCTTCTTGATTGAACAAGAGGTCATCCCAGGTGCGCGGCGTGGTTTCAGCAATGTTCAGGAAGCCAGCGTTATTGCGGATGTTGTTGCTGAACTGGGTCTTGAGCCGGGTACCCAGCACCTCGAATTTCGTCTTGGCCGTGGCGGTTTCCAGCGGCTCGACAATGACCGCCGTCGCGGCATCGCCAAAGATGAAATGACAATCGCGATTGCGCCAGTTGTGATGGCCGCTGGTGATCTCGGGGTTCACCACCAGTGCGCACTTGGCGTTACCCAGACGCACGGCGTCCACCGCCGCCTGAATACCAAAAGCCGCCGAGGCGCAGGCGACGTTCATGTCATAGCCGAAGCCCTGCGTGCTGCCCAGATGCGCCTGCATCTCCACAGCCATCGCCGGATAAGCGCGCTGGATGTTGGAGGCGGCGAGGATGACGAAATCCACATCCTTGCCCTCGCGGCCCGCGTTGGCTAGCGCCTCGGCTGCTGCGATACCGCCAATCTCGACCATCAGCGAAGGCTCATCGTCGCTGCGGGTGCGCACGCGCGGACGCATGCGGTCGATGTCGAGCGTGCCCGCCTTGTCGATGCAATAACGGCTCTTGATGCCGCTGGCCTTGACGATGAACTCTGTGGAGGACATCGGCAGCTCGGCCGCTGGATTCAGCGCGTTCTCGCGCGTGGCCCAAGCGTTGTAGCAGGCCACCAGCTCGTCGTTGCTGATCGAATCCGACGGGGTGTAAAGGCCGGAGCCGGTAATGGCAGCGCGGATCATCGGGGTCTGTCCTTTCTTCGGGGCGCGCAGTGTCGCTTAAAGCACCGGATCATCGCCAGCCAGCGCCCTTCATCGCCGCCTTTAGCGCCTGGGTCGTCGCGCGCTCACGGCGCACCGACAAGTGCGAGCCCTGATACCAGCGAACTGGCACATCCCAATGTCGGGCGAGCAGCAGGGGTTGATCTGGCGGCACGATGCGATCCGCCGCCGCCGCGAACACATGCAAGTGCTCTTTGGGCAGTAAGGCTGGGCAGGCCAGCGGCGACACCACGCTCAATATCGAGCGATAGCGCGCCTCGGTCAGCCCATGCTGGGCGTAGAAGCGCTCGTGCACGGCCGGCAGGTGTCGCCACAGCACGCCAGCCGGGTCGGCCAGCGGCACGCCAGCGACGGCGAAATCGAGATCCGGCTCGGCGGTGGCGAGCAGCGCGGTGTTGTAGCCGCCGAGCGAGATGCCATAGACACCGATCTTCGGGCTGGCCTCGTGGTCGCGCAGCCAGGCCAGTGCGCGGCGCAAGTCCCACAAGGCCTGGGTTTGGGCATGCAGCAGGTCGAGCAGATCGCCATCCAGATACTGATCACCGGATTTGCGGCCGACTCGGCGCGGGCCATGCAGGGGCAAGGTGGGAATCAGCAGGTTGTAGCCGAGCTTTTGATGCAGCCACTGCGGCGAGAACAGGCTGAAGTCCAGCCAGTTTTCGCCCATGCGATAACCGTGGATGCAGAGCAGCCAGGGGCGATCGGCACCGGGATGGCGAAAGGCGCGCAGCACGCTGCGCTGGTTGGGCACCTGCGCTGCCCAGGCAGCAGCGCCCGGCAGTTCGGGGCGCGGCACGAAGCCGCTGGGGTAGCTCACGCGCTCGTAGGCCATGCCCTGCCAACGGCCTGCCTCGCTGGTCACTGCCTCTGGTGCGGTCGGGGTCTGGTGATAACGCGCCGGATCGTCGGCCCAGCCCTGCGCCTTCAGCACCGCTTCGAGCCGCAGGCCTTCGATGCACATGGCCTCGGCACCGGGGCCGGAGGGGATTTCGGCGGCACCGACAAAATAGGCCAGCAGGGCTTCATCCACAGCCGCCTTGGCATCGACCAGCTTGCGGGCTTCGGGGGCTTCTGCACCTTCGCTGAGCGGCTCGTAGCGCAAGGCGACACGACCCGCCGTCACGAAGGTCCAGGCGGAGAGCAGGCCGGCTGCCAGCGCGGGCCAGCCTCCACCAAAGCAGAGCGCAAGCAGTGCCATCAACACCCCCAGCACGCCGCCCGCAGCATGCAGCTGGTGCACCCGCACATCGTGAACACGGGCGATCAGCGACACCGCTGCGGTCAATAGATAGGCCAGCGGCAGGGCTGCAAAGATCCACCATTGCCAGCCGGTGCCGCCCCAGGCCCAGACCATGGCTGCGGCAAGCGCGATCAGGGCACGCGGCTCACGGGTGGGCGGTGGCAGTTGTCGCTGCGCGATGGCCTTCACGCTCTGGTGAGCGCTGCGGTGGCGCGAGCCAGCGCCGCACCGGCAGCGGCGGCCAGCTCAGCGGTCTTGGCGTCGACGAGCTGGCCGTCGGCATCAAAAGCCTTGCCGGCCTCGTTCACCGACAGGCTTTCTGGCAACACGATGCAGCCGAGATAACCCAGCACCTCGCGCAACTGGCGCACTGAACGAACCGCACCCCACTTGCCGGTCGTCGCACCCGCGATCACGACCGGCTTGCCCTTGAACACCGAGCCGGTCGGCGCACCCGGCAGGGGGCGCGACACCCAGTCGATGGCGTTCTTCATCAAGGCGGAATAACCGCCGTTGTATTCCGGCTCAGCGATCAGAAAACCCTGCGCCTCGGCGAACAGTGTTTTCAGCCGCACGGCGGCGGCGGGCGTGTCACCCTCGATGTCTTCGTTGAATACCGGCAGCACGAACTCGGCCCAGTCGATGACCGTGACTTCAGCCCCAGCGGCCATCGAACCTGCCGCCATTGCCCGCACCAGAGCGAGGTTGTGCGAAGCGCGGCGGGCGCTGCCAGAGAGTGCAAGCAATTTAGCGGTCATTGGGAGGCCAGCATCCGGATGGAAAAGAGATAGGCGAGAACCAGCGTGCCAACAAAGCTGACGTGCGCCAGCCAGTGCCAGCGCGCCTGCCGGCGCAGGCCCCAGGCGCCGGCAGCGGCGGTCAGTGTCATGGCGGAATAGGCAGCGGTGAGCCCCAGCAGCGCCTGCATGGAGGCTCGCTGCTCAGGCGCGGTATCGAGATGCCAAGCCAGCAGCAGAGCACTGACGCCAACGCCAATCACCATCGAGGCGCCGAGCACGGCAACGGCGATTTCAAGCACGAGTAGATAGCGAAACATTCAGGCGATGGTCTTCTTGAGTTTGCGCAGCAGTTTCATGGCCGGGAACACTTCGCTGACCACCTTGGGCTGCGCGAGACCCACCCGCAGCAGAGTCATGGTGAAGCTGCGGATGATGCGATCGCGCTGGTCGAACACGCTGTTGACCATCGGCACCCGGCGTTCATGCATCACGGTCACCGCATCAGCGGGGGTCTCGCCGAAATTGACCTTGAAGGTGAGGCGCACGTCGAGCGGCTCGCGCGATTTGCGGCGGTGTCTCCCAGCAGGTGCTTCAGGCGCTTTGGCTATCATCGCTGCATGAACCTCTCCGTCACGAACCACACCCACCCAGACCATCTGGTCGTCTTCGCGCATGGCAAGGAGAGCGGGCCCTGGGGCACCAAGATCACCCAGCTTGCCGAGGTAGCGAAACGCCGTGGCTACGCGGTATTGAGCCCGGATTATAGCTTTACCCACGAGCCCAAGGCCCGCGTCGATCACCTGCTACAACTGCGTCCGCAGGCGCGGAAATCGTTGGTGCTGGTGGGCTCCAGCATGGGCGGCTACGTGAGCGCCATGGCTTGTGCGCACTTGCAGCCTACTGCCCTGTTTCTGATGGCCCCGGCGCTGTATTTCCCCGGCTGGGACGAAGAACCGGAAGGTATCCCCGCCCTCACCACTGTCGTGCACGGCTGGCAGGATGACATCGTGCCGGCCGAACGTGGGCAGCGCTTTGCCACACGCCACCGGGCGGCACTGCATCTGCTCGATTCAGGCCACACGCTCAATGATTGTTTGCCTATGCTGTGCTTGCTCATGGACGACCTGCTACAGCGCGCAAGGCAAATCTCCGAATGAAACCCAGTCTCATCGAAAACCTCCAGCCATCTGCCCTGCAGCGCCAGCGTCTGGACACGGCCTATCGCAAGGCCGAGTACCGCGTGACCGCCGGCCACCACAGCTTGGCGTTCCGCATTGGCCATTACGACGCGGATGCCGAGGCGGCGTTACGCCAGCAGATTCCGATCCATCGGGAATGGTCGATCCTGACCCCCTGCAACCCCCGCTCGCAGGAGGCCACGCAGGAGATGAACGGCTTCTACTACCACGAGCTGCGCGACGTGCTGGCGGCGCGCAACAGCCTGTGGATTGCCGCCATCAACCACGACCCACTCGGCAGCTGGCAGGACGAACCGGGTTTCCTGATCGCCGATGCCGACCCATTGTGGGTGCGTGATCTCGGTGCAAGGTTTCGCCAGAACGCCTATGTCGCGGCCCGCATCGGTGAGCCGCTGCGGCTAATCTGGCTCAGCTGAAAGTCAATCGACCGCACCGCGACCGGTGCAGTAGGCGGCGAGAAACTCTGGTGGCTGGCGCTTGGGACGGCCACTGACAAAGTCCACGCAGACGAAATGGGTCGCTGCACGCATCACAGTCTTGCCGTCGGACACGCGAATGATCTGGTAGCGCCTCCACATCTCCAGGCGGCCGGTGTTTTCATGGATCCAGGTCGCGGTCAGCAACTCGTCGCCGGCAAAAGTGGCGGCGAGGTAATCGAGCTCGTGGCGGCGCACCACAAAACCCGCATTGAGGCGGCGAAACGCATCCCAGTCCAGCCCCAGGGCGTTGGATTGCGCCCAGCCCACGTCCTCCAGCCATTTGAGATAGGTCACGTTGTTGACGTGGTTGAAGTCATCGAGATGGGCCGGGATCACCGTCACAGGTTTGATGAAAGGGCGGGGAACATCCCAGGCGATTGGCGTGTTGGTCATGGCTCAAGCATAGGTGCTTGAAGTGACCGGTGCCGGGGCCTACACTGCGCGCCCTTTAATGGGTACTAATTCAGTCTTGATTCATGCTCAAGCTCGGCAAACTCACTGACTACGCCACCGTGCTGCTGGCAGAAATGGCCGCAGCACCGGAGCGGCTGTATTCAGCGCAAGAACTGGCACTGCGCACGGCCGTTGCGGCACCGACAGTGGCCAAGCTGATGAAGCAGTTGCAACAGGGCGGCCTGGTGTCTTCCACACGCGGCGCGCGAGGCGGCTATCGCCTGCTCAGAGCACCATCACAAGTGACGGTTGCCGATGTCATCCGCGCGCTCGAAGGCCCGATTGCCCTCACCGACTGCGCCGTGCACGGCAGCTGCGCGCTGGAAGACGGTTGCGGCGCAAAGGCACCGTTCCGCCTCATCAATGCTGCCATCACCCAGGCGCTGGAGGCGGTGACGCTGGCCGATATGGCCATCTCGCTCGTCCCTGCGCCGCGTATTGCGGTCGATGCAACCGAGTTCCCCCTTCAATTCCACCCAGCCAACAGCCAGGTGAGTCCCCATGTCCGCCGCCGCTGAAGTCTTCGCCCCCAAGGTCATTCAGGATGATGTCGTCGCAGCACTCGCCGCCCGCCGCGAGTACCTGCCGGGCTTCGTCACCGACATTGCCTCCGATACCGTTGCACCCGGCTTGAGCGAGGACGTGATCCGCATGATCTCGGCACGCAAGAACGAGCCGGAATGGCTGCTCGACTGGCGACTGAAAGCCTTTTCACACTGGCTGACGATGGCGCCACCCGACTGGGCCAAGCTCAAGGTGCCGGCCATCGATTTGCAGGCCATCAGCTACTACTCGCAGCCAAAGAACCACAAGGACGCGCCGAAGTCGCTGGCCGAGGTCGACCCCAAGTTGCTGGAGACCTACAAGAAGCTCGGCATCCCCCTGCACGAGCAAGCCACGCTCGCTGGCGTGGTGTCTGATCTGCCCATCCCCGGCACTAACGTGGCGATGGATGTGGTGTTCGACAGCGTCAGTGTCGCCACCACCTTCAAGGCCAAG
>Ga0255086_1000405_pt1 | contig 14702 bp, 11 predicted proteins | sample Colum_Cont_RepC__FD_188438 | JGI IMG/M metagenome (GOLD analysis project Ga0255086, IMG submission 188438) | Freshwater microbial communities from Columbia River, Oregon, United States - Colum_Cont_RepC_8d | ecosystem: Environmental > Aquatic > Freshwater > River | place: USA: Oregon | collected... | reverse complement strand
GCCAAGGCGCGCCCTGCGTCACCGAAGCCCCCTGCTGCCCCACCCCCTCACTGGAAAACGCTGCATGAGCCGCCCTTTCAATGTCCTGTTTCTGTGCACCGGCAACTCGGCGCGCTCCATCCTCGCCGAGGCACTCGCCAATCACGCGGACGTCGGCGGCGGGCTGTTCATGGCCTACTCCGCCGGCAGCCAGCCCAAGGGCCAGCCGCATCCCCTGGCACTGGAAACTCTGCGCCTGCATGGCCTCAGCACCGAAGGCCTGCGCAGCAAGAGCTGGGATGAGTTCGCGCGCCCCGATGCGCCGCCGCTCGACTTCATCTTCACCGTCTGCGACTCGGCCGCTGGCGAGCAATGCCCGTACTGGCCGGGCCAGCCGATGACCGCGCACTGGGGCGTTGAAGACCCGCCAGCTGCGGGTGACGAAGCCGCACAACGCAAGGCGTTTCAGAAGGCTTTCATCACACTCAAAGGCCGCATCTCGCGCTTTGCCGCGCTGCCGTTCGCAGCGCTGACGCGCGAGCAGATTGCGCAGCAGGCCGAGCAGATCGGTATTGAGTTTTGATCACTCAACGCGCGCTGTTCGCCGAGTTTCTCGGCACCCTGCTGCTGCTCGCCGTGGTGGTGGGCAGCGGCGTGATGGGCGAGCGCTTGTCAGCAGGCAACACCGCCATTGCGCTCATCGCCAACAGCCTCGCCACCGGCTGCGGGCTGTATGTGCTGATCACCCTGCTGGGGCCGATCAGCGGCGCGCATTTCAACCCGGCCGTGAGTGCGGTGATGTGCGCGCGTGGCGCGCTGCCTTGGCGCGCGCTGCCCGCTTATACGGCCGCGCAGCTGGCAGGCGGCATCGCGGGCGTATGGCTCACGCACGCCATGTTTGCGTTGCCGATTCTGCAAACCTCCACGCACATTCGCAGCGGTGGTGCGCAGTGGCTGGCGGAGGGCGTGGCCACCTTCGGACTCGTGTTCACCATCCTCGGCGGCCTGCGCCATGCGGCGGCGCAGGTGCCGGTGCTGGTGGCCGCTTACATCACCGCAGCGTACTGGTTCACGGCCTCCACTTCATTTGCCAACCCGGCAGTGACGGTGGCGCGCGCGCTCACCGACACCTTCGCAGGCATTCATCCCAGCGGCATTGCGGGTTTCATCGCGGCGCAGCTGGTGGGTGCTGCACTGGCAGCACTGCTTGCGCGCGCCTTGTTTGATCGCCGCGATTAGCGCTCGCGTGTCTCAGCATTACTAGCGCAATCGCTTTTATAGGTGTGGCAATGGCCTTCGTACAGCGACTCGATCAGCTCAGCATGCACCTTGCTGATCGCCGCGCGGCGCGGCTTGAGCGTGGTGGTGACCAGACCGTTAGCAAGCGTGAACGCCGGTACCAGCGCGACGCGGCGCAGCTGGTGGCTTTGCGACAGACAGCTCAAGCTGGCCTGGCAGCGTTGCAGCAGCGCGGCTTCGAGTGCAGCCTGCCGGTCACTGTCTAGGCTGCGTTGCAGCGCCGCCAGCTGCGCGGCATCGGCCACCAGCAGCGCCACGAGATAGGGCCGTGATTCGCCCAGCACCAGCGCCTGCTCAAACAGCGGGTCGGCGGTGAGGCGCGATTCGATCTCGGCTGGGCAGGCCTTCACTCCGGTGCTGGTCACCAGCACATCCTTGAGCCGGCCCGTGAGCACCAGCGCCTCGCCAGACAATCGCGAGGCCTTGTCGCCCGTGTGCAGCCAGCCGCTCTCATCGAGCACGCGCTGGCTGGCTTCGGCATCGCGCCAATAGCCCTGCATCAACGAGGGGCTGCGCACCCACAGCTCGCCATCGGGGGCGATGCGGGTTTCGACGTTGTCGAGCAGATAGCCGGCGGAGTCGGGATCGCCACCGGCGCGATTGACGCTGACCACGGGGCCGGCTTCGGTGAGGCCATAGCCCTGAATCAGCGGCACGCCGAGTGCGGTGAAGGCCTTGGCGATGGCGGGCGACAGCGGCGCACCGCCGCTGATGGCCAGTCGCAGACGACCACCAAAACGCTGCTGCACGGCGGCGATCATCTTGCTGGTCAGCCGCTGCGAGAAGCGCCGCCTGCTGCCACTGAGTGCCAAGTGAAACAAGGCGCGCTGATGCAGCGGGCCGTCAAGCATCGCCTGCGAGAGCGCGGCATACAGCCGCTCGTAGATGCGCGGCACGGCGAGCATCGCCGTGGGGCGGATGAGCAGCAGGTCGTCGGCCAGATGTTCCGCGCCGCGTGAGAACACGGTTTCGGCACCGATCAATATCGCGTGGTACCAGCCGGACACGCGCTCGAAGGAATGCGACAGCGGCAGCAGCGAGAGCTTCACCACATCAGGGCCGGACTCGAAGGCGCGCTCGCAGGCAAACACGTTGGCCAGCAGCGCGCCGTGGCTGAGCATCGCGCCCTTGGCGAACCCGGTGGTGCCAGAGGTGTAGACGAGACTGGCGAGGGCATCGGCCGCAACCGGCACGCGGGCCGCTGCGGTAGTGGTGGCGAGGAACTGCGGCAGCGTCTGCGCGCGCGCGTGATCGCTGGCGAGGCCGTCCATCAGCACCACGCGCTGCAAATCCGGCAGCGGCTTTTCGGTGGCGATGGCTGACCACAGCGAGCCGCTGCGGATGAAGGCGGCTGACGCGCCGGAGTTATCGAGAATGTGCGCCGCATTGCCCGGCGTATCGCTGACGAAGATGCCGACGCTGACCAGCCCCAGCCGGTAGATCGCCTGCTCGGCAGCGACCCAGTCCGGGCCGTTGTCGAGCATCAGCGCCACCCGCGCGCCGGGCGCGAGGTGCAGCGTGGCGAGGGCGTTGGCGATGGCCTGCGCCTTGGCATCGAGTGCCAGCCAGCTCAGGCTCTGCCAGTCCTGCGTCGTGCTGTCGAACCAGCGGCAGGCGGTGGCCTCTGGCGTGCGCAGCAGGCGGGCATCGAACAATGCGGCCAGGCTGTGCACCTCGCTTTCCGCGATGGCGGAGAGCGCGCTTGGCAGGCTGGCGCGTTCGATGGCCATTACACGCCGAGCCAGGCTTTGCGGCGGGTGCTGGCTTCGGGAGTGGGGCCCTCCGCCAGCGTCAGAGTCCAGGTATCGGCGATGGCAGCCTGCGGCGTGATGCTGGCCTGCATCAGCTCATCGCTACGGAACCAGTGCAGCAGCACTGGCACGCCGGGTTTTAGTGACTCGACACGGCGGCTGAAGTTGCTGCCGGTGACGATCAGGCCATCGAGCGCAATCAGGGTATCGCCACCCATCAGGCCAATTTGTTGCGCCGGCGAGCCGCGCAGCACATGGTCGATGCTGCCATCGTTCTTGAGCTTGCAGCCGAGCGTGAGGCGCTGCGGCGCACCACCATTGCGGCCGCCCTTGTCGCCCTCGCCACTGCTGATGCGACGCAGAGCGCGCACACCGAAATCGGCCAGCGTTTCCGCCAGCGGCAATTCGCTGGTGCCACGCAGCGCAGCATCGAAGAATGGGGTGAGATCAAGGCCTGACAGCTCTGCGGCCACGGCCTCCAGTGCACCTTCGGGTGCTGGCGTGTCGCTGGCGCCGTAGCGCTGCCAGAGCGCTTGCAGCACGGCATCGAGCGAGCTGGCGCTGTCGCGCCGCAGGATCAGGTCCAGGCACAACGCCACCAGCGCGCCCTTGACGTAGTAATTGGTGCTGGCGTTGGGGCTGTTCTCGTCCGGCTGGTAGTACTTGATCCAGGTCTCGAAGCTCGCATCGGCCAGCGTGTGCGCCTGGCGCGCGGGCGTGCGCTCCAGCCGGGTCGCGGCTTCGGCGACGAGATCGAGATAGCTGGCCGCGTCAACGAGCCCCGCGCGCAGCAGGAAGAGGTCGTCGTAGTAGCTGGTGACGCCCTCGTAGTGCCAGAGGTCACGCGAGTAGGCGGCCGCCGAGAGATCACTCTCGGCAAATGGTGCGGGGGTGATGCGCTTGACGTTCCACAGGTGGAAATACTCGTGGCTGACCAGACCCAGAAAGGTGCGGTATTCGCGGCTCATCGCGGTCACGCCGGGCTGCGGCAGATCGCTGCGGGCGCAGACCAGCGCGGTGGATTCGCGATGCTCCAGCCCGCCGTAGCCACCGGCGGTCACCTGCGTCAAAAACCAGTAACGCGGCATGGCCGGCTGATTGCCGAAGAAGGCGCGCTGGGCGATGCAGATTTTTGCGAGATCGCGCGCCAGCCTGGCGTGGTCGGCCTCGCAGCGGCCTGAGAGCGTCAGTGTGTGCGGCACACCACCGGCGTCGAAGTCGATGCGCTGGAACGCGGCCATCTCCACCGGCGAGTCGATCAGGGTTTCATAATCGGCGGCGCGGTAGCGGCCAAAGCCTGCGGCATCGGTGTCGATGGCGGGGAGCGCGGTGGCCACACGCCAGCCTTCGCATTCGACCAATGCCGGACGCTGGAGGCCCACCTCAAACGCGCGGCGCTCGAAGCCCTGCGGGCAATACACCAGCGACGAGAAATTGAAGAAGCCCCGGCGCGCATCGAGGTAGGCCTTGCGCACCGACTCGTCAGTGGCGTGCACGCGGTATTCGATGGTGAGCGGCCCAGCAGACGCATCGACACGAAAGCTGGATTTATCCAGCCGCGTGATCGGCAACTCAGCCCCATCGCGCAGCACGCGCAAGCCCGACACATGCTTGGCGAAATCGCGCACCAGATAGCTGCCGCGAATCCACACCGGCAGGCGCAGCACGCAGCCCTGCGGCGCAGACAGCGAGAGCTGAACGTGGAAGTGGTGCGTCAGTGGAGCAGGCGTGACAACGACCTGAACCGCAGGGTGGGTTGCGTCCAATGAAGGCGTGGCCGACCGGAAGGGAGGCGGATTTTAGTCGCACGCACCAGACGCTGCCATCTGGCACCAGGATCGGCAGATCAACGGCGCTTAACCAAACCGTCGCCGGAGCGTCATACGCGCTGACTAGGCTCGCCTTGCTCCTCCCAGCCCCAGAACACGCAAGGAACCGCTCATGTCGCACAACCATCCCGAAATCATCGACAACCTCGCTACCGATGAAAGCAGCGCGAACTTCTACACCAACATCATGCAGAAGCAGCTCAGCCGTCGCGAAGTGATGGCGGGCGTGACCGCCGCCACCGCCGTCGCCGCAGGTGGCAGCCTGCTGAGCGCCTGTGGCACCACGGGCAACGAGGCACCGGCCCCGGCTGTCAACAGCGTCGCCAAGAGCCTGGCCGACCGCGTGGTGATCCCCAAGGGCTACAGCGCGACGGTGCTGAGCAGCCTGGGCGACCCGGTGAAATCCGGCATCGCCGCCTACAAGAACGACGGCAGCGACACCGACTTTGCCAACCGTTTCGGCGACCACAACGACGCGCTGTATTACTTCGGCATGAGTGCCGGCGGCACTTTCCAGTTCGACAACTCCAACCGTGGTCTGCTGGTGATGAACCACGAGGCGCTCACCGAGCGCTTTCTGCACGAGCCCGGCGTCAACTTTGCACGCACCAGCGGCAACCAGCGTGTCAGCGCCCAGGTGCTGAAGGAAGTCGAGGCCCATGGCGTCACGATCGTTGAAGTCGCCCGTGGCAGCAGCGGCAATGGCATGACCATCAACCTCGACGGCACCAAGAACCGTCGCGTGACGACCCGCACGCCGATGGTGATTTCCGGCCCGCTGGCCGGCGATGCGCGCCTGGTGCACAAGAGCTACACCGCCAATGGCGGCACCTTTGGCGATGGCGCCAACGTGCAGGGCACGCTCAACAACTGCGCCAACGGCTACACGCCCTGGGGTACCTACCTCACCTGCGAGGAAAACTGGGCCGGCTATTTTTTCCGTGGCAAGGCTGACCAGACCCGCCGTGATGACCTGGAGCGCTATGGCATCCGCACCGTGGGCGATGCCGATTTCGTCGGCTTCCAGGGCTTGAACTGGGATACCGCTGCGGGCGCCGAAGACGAGTTCAAGCGCTTCAACTGCACCGCCACCGGTGCCGATGCCACCACCGATTTCCGCAACGTGCCGAACACCTTCGGCTACAACGTCGAGATCGACCCGTTCAACCCGGCGTCGCCGATCAAGAAGCGCACCGCCATGGGCCGAATGGGCCACGAGGGCGCCTGGCCGGCACCGGCGCGCGTCGGCAAGCCCGTGGTGTTCTACATGGGTGACGACGGCCGCTTTGAATACGTCTACAAGTTCGTCTCCACCGCCAACTGGGATGCAGCGGATGCCGGTGGCGGCATTGTCGCCGGCGACAAGTATCTGGACAGCGGCAAGCTCTACGCCGCCAAGTACAACGCCGATGGCACCGGCCAGTGGCTGGAACTCGCGCCCGGCCAGAATGGCCTCTCGGCCAGCAACGGCTTCGGCACGCAGGCCGACATCGCACTGCTCACCCGCCGTGCCGCTGACATCAGCGGTGCCACCAACATGGACCGTCCGGAATGGGCGACGGTGAACCCAACCACCGGCGAGGTGTTTTTCACCTTCACCAACAACAGCGGTCGCGGCAACGGTGCGGCCACCGAGCTGCCGGAGATCTACAAGGGTGGCAGCGATATCGGTGTGGATGCTGCCAACCCGCGCGTCAGCAACGCCCACGGCCAGATCATCCGCATGCAGGAAACCGGCGACGACAACAGCGCCACCACCTTCCGCTGGGAGATCATGGTGTTCGGCTCGCGGCACGACAACAGCGCGACCAACATCTCGCTGCTCACCGCCGCCAGCGATTTCTCCAGCCCCGATGGCCTATGGATGGACCCGCGCGGCCTGCTGTGGATCCAGACCGATGACGGCAGCAACTTCACCACCGGCACCGGCGCGCCGGGCTCTGGCAGCGAGGCTTTGAGCAACAACCAGATGCTGGTCACCATCCCCGGTGCCTTTGGTCAGACGCCGCAGGTGCATCGCTTCCTGGTCGGCCCCAAGGGCTGCGAACTGACGGGCGTGGACATGACGCCGGATGGCAAGACCATGTTCGTCAATATCCAGCATCCGGGCGAGGTGGTGACGAATGTCGATCTCACCAAGCCGTCGACGTTCCAGAGCCACTGGCCGATGGGCAGCGACCCGACGGTGGACGCCAGCAGCGGCACGGCACGTCCGCGCTCCTCGACCATCGTCATCACCAAGAACGACGGCGGTGTGATCGGTCTCTGATCAACAATCCAAGCGGCATTTCAGGCCCGCTCAAGCGGGCCTTTTTTGTTTGCGACATACACATTAAGACGACCACCCGAAACCGGATGGCCGCCAATGACTCACCGACAGGAAATCAGAAGCTCGCCTGCACCGTCGCGCCTATGCCACGGCCACGGCCGTCGATGCCGGAGGCATGTTCACGGTAGCCCTTGTCCAGCAGGTTTTCACCCGTAATCTGCAATTGCACCTTGTCGCTGGCCTCCCAGCGCGCTGCGAGATTGACCACAGTGAACCCGGCCGTGCCGCCATCGGCGATGCGCGCGTCGGTCTGGTCGAGTCCATCCAGACGGTGCTGGCTGCCGTTGAACCAGAGGCTCGGCTCGATCTCCACCGTCGGCAGCGCACGCCATTCCAGCGCCACCAGGCCGTTGAGGGGCGGGATGCGATTGCCCGGCTCTTTGCTGCCGTTGGCCAGCTCTTTTTCAGCCCAGGTGTAGTTGAGCGTGGTGCGCGCTGTGAGCGTCGAGGTGAGGGCGTGGCGCAGGCTGCCTTCAAAGCCGTAATAGATGGCGCTCGGCAGGTTCTCGGCCAGATAGCAGCCGTTGACCTCGGTGCAGCCCATCGAGCCGTTCGGCACCACCTGCGTCGGGTTGTCGGTGGAGATCTGATCCTCGTAGCCGAAATAGAACACGCTGAACTCGCCACTGCTGCGGCCATCCCGATACTTCAGGCCGGTGTCGGCCGACAGCAGGCTTTCCGGCTTGAGGTTGGTGTTGGCCACGAAGGGGCGGGCAGGGTTGCCGCCGCGATCACCCACCAGTGCGAGGTCGAAGATGTTGGGTGCGCGGTAGCCGCGGCCTACATTCGCCGTCCACGCAAGTGTGGGGCGAATGGCGTAGCGCAGGCCGAGCTGGGCGCTGTAGTCAGTGTTCTCCACCGTGCCGGGAATAGTACGGTCTGAGGTGGGGGCTGCCGGCAGCTCGGTGCGCGTGGCGTTCACGCGGCCGCCCAGGCTGGCCTGCCACTGCGGCGCAAACGCCCAAGTGTCGGTCAGATAGGCGCCGTAGTTGTCGGTGCTGGCCCCGTTGGGGAAACGGCTCTTGAAGCTGGTGCCAGATGAACTCTGCGTATATGTCGCGCCGCTGTTGCCGCTGCGCAGTTTGGTGCTGTCGACCTCGTCGCGATACAGCTCGATGCCGTACTGCAAGAGATGCTGCGCACCGAGTGCTGTCTGCGCGGCGACGGTCAGGCCATCGAGCGTCGAGCGGTTTTCTTCCACATCGAAACGGGTGGCGTTGTTGCTGGGGTTGTCGAAGCGGTCGTCATTGATGATCTGGCGACCTAGCTGCATCTCGAAGCGGTCGATAAAACCAAGCGGGGCCGTATGGCGCCACACCGCATGGTAGAAGGCACGGTTGTTGTCGTAGGTAGCGAGAATGCGCGAGGCCGTCGGCGGGTTGGAGCCCGGCACCATCTCGTTGTAGCGGAACAGTCTGGGGATCTCGAAATACTGCGCCGAGAACACCAGTTCGTCGCTGGCGGTGGCCGACCAGATCGCCTTCAAGTCATACGCCCGCGAAGTGAAGTTGCCGGGGCCGACTTCATCGCCCAGCGTGATGTTACCGGCGCCGTCGGCGCTCTGGCCCTGATCACCACCGATGTGACGGTCGCCGTACTGCGAAATCGTGTAGCCGCCGGTCACCGAAAACTTCGCGTTGCCTACCGCCACCCGTGCACGTCCGACCCTGGCGTTGTCGGCGCTGGCGTAATGCAGCTTGGTGTCGATGGCGCTGTCGAGCGCGCTGCCGGTGAAACGCACCTCCGGCGTGCGCACCTGAATCACGCCGCCCATGGCATCGGAGCCATAGAGCGTGGCGTTGGGGCCGCGCAGCACTTCGATCTGTGAAATATTCCAAGCGTCGAGCAGCGCGATGTACTGGCTGGGTGCCGAACGAAAAAAGGCATTGTTGAGGCGAAAGCCATCGACCAGGTGCAGCACGCTGGAGCCCTTCAAGCCACGCACGATCGCCATGCCCTGACCGGGGCCGGTCTGCTGGAAATACACACCCGCCTCACCCCGCAGCAGCTCGCCCATCACCTGCGGCGTTTTCTCTGCGATGTCGGCCTCGGTGAGCACGGTGATCGGCTGGGACACATCGAAGCTGGACGCCGCCGTGCGGGTGGCAGTGACCTGGACGGGGTCGAGCAGTGCAGCGGTTTCGGCCTGCGCGGGCAGGCAGATGGCGGCCACCGCAAGGGCGAACGCGGAACGGAGGAATGACATGGGCAGCTCCCTTGAGGTTTTTTGGCGGTTGCGAAACAAACGACTTATGAACCCAACGTAAACAACGGCGCGTCAACGGTTTGTGAATAAATCGCCTGCCAGTCGATCACGGGCGTCAACCATGACGGCGACTGACCGTTGATTCAGCAGTGGCACCCGCCACGTCACATTGGGCACCCCATGCGCTTCGCGATCCTGCCGTCTCTCTGTATGTCGCTGCTGGCCATCGCCAGCGCCCCGGCACAGGCCATCCGCGTGATTGACCCCGTCTTTCCCGCGCCGACTGGCACCCCGCCTGAAGAGCCTCGCACCCCCTGTTTCGGTAGCTTTTATGGCCCGTCCGGCAAGGATGCGCAGCACGACCAGATCGGCGGCACCCCGGCGCATGACTTCTACGAGGTCTATGTCTCTGAAAGCCCGAAGTTGCTGGCGTTCACGGTGGTGGTCACCGACAACCCGACGATTCTGCCGCTGCTGTCACGCTATGAGGTGCGCTTCAATGCCGGCGACAGCACCGACACCTACTTCGTCCGCATCGAAAGCCGCGATGTTCAGGGTGACGCCGTGAAATCGGCCATCGGACGTTTCGAGCTGGGGCTCTACCAGGGCCGTGCCGATGGCCTCGGCAGCGAGGAAAAGCGCGTGCAGGCGGTGGCCGATCCCGGCTTCTTCTACGGCAACTCCGGCACGCTCTCGGATGGCGGCGTGATCTCCTTCGACCTGCCCAAGGCCGAGCTGGAGGCCTTGGCACCGGGTCGCGGCTTTGATCTTGGCCAGTCACTGCGCAATGTGCGCTTTGTCAGCTTTAGCGCCGCCTCGGTGCTGCAAGCCGCTGATACCGCGCGCCACCCGGCCTACCGCCTGCGCTTTGACCAGAACTGCCCCGCGCAGCGCTGAACGCGCCGATCAGCTGCCCTTTAGCCGCCGCAAGGCGGCTTTTTCATGGCGCCTTCAAAAACACCGGATTACCGATGATGGTGCGCGTCTGCGCATCCCGCAGCTCGATGCGCCACAGCGTACCGAGCGGACCTTCGGTTGCCGGGTTGCGGGTGGCGAGCGGCAAGCTGCTGACGAAAGGGTCGGTGACGACTGGAACGTGCAGCACCGGCACACCGTTCTGAAAGTAAGTGATGAGCTGGCCGACGCCACCGGTGACGGTGGTGGTGAGCGTGGCAGTGTCGGTCTCAGTGAGCAGCAGGGTGTCGCCGTAGATGCCTTTCTGATCATCGGGGCCGCTGGCCTCGAACAGCACTTCAGGCGAACCCGCGACCCCGCGCGTGCGCACATAGGCGTGGCCAGACTGGATGGCGCGGGTGAGGGCAGCACGCGAGAGATTGTCTGCAAACACTGCCGTGGCGCTGCTGCCATAGCCCTTGCGGGCACGCTCCTCCGGTGCATCGACGCCCTTGCTGTCGCTGCCGCTCACGGCGGTGATCTTGAAGCCATCGAGCAGCAGGCCTTCCCATTTCTGGATGGCGGTATTCACGAACGGCTGCTCGATGGAGCCACCGGGCAGTGGCAGGCCGACGTCATCGCCAGTGGCGACGATGGGGCCGGTGAGCACTTCCATGGTGTCGACCTGCGTGAAGTCGATGGCGTCGTCGAGCTCGAAGAAGCAGCCGCGACAGAGGTTGCTGAACAGCGGCGGTGGGAACAGTGTCGGGTGATTGACTTGGAACAACGCGCCATCGGCCTTGGCCAGTCGCTGGATCTCGCCCAGTGAGATGTCTTGCAGGCCGTGCCGGTAGTCGAGCACCGAGGGCGTTTCGCCGTGGGTATTGGCGTGGCCGAAGTAGGTGATGATTTCACGCCCCGGCCACACCAGCAGGTCGGGGTTGGCGCGCTGCATCGCCCCCAGCGTGCGCCAGTGCGCGCCGGTGACGTAGTCGGTCACCATCAAAAAATCGAGCTGGGCTTCACGCGCCTGCGTCACAAACTCGGCGGCATCCGGGCCGTTCGGCTGCGAATGAAAGCCGTGCATGTGAAAGTCGCCGTGGTACCAGCCGGGTGCGAAGTTGGCGACATGGGCCTTGTCCACCGGGTCGTCGACGAGCGGACCGTTGAGGCTGCTGGCGGCCTTGCATTCAATCTTCAGCAGATAGTCCGCGCCATTGGGGCTGACGGCGGCAATGCCGAGCTCGGCCGTCCACACGCCGGGATTGATCTGGCCGGGCTGGTAGCCGCGATCTGCTGAATCTTCCTGCACGAAGCTGGGGGCTTGGTCGAGATCAATACGGCCCTGCCGCGAGCCGCCCCAGCCGCGAAAGCCATTGGCGCTGCGCACGCCGTCTTCATCCCACAGGCCAAGGTCGAGCGTGGTGGCGGTGAGTGGGTTGCCGGGTGGATTGCCCGCCTTTTCTGTCCACTGGTAACTGACCTCCACCCGACCCGTTCCCGCCAACACCGTGAAGGGTTGCAGGCGATAGGTCTTAGCATCACTGCTGGCGACGCTGCCAGTGATTTGCAAGGCGGGAAGCTCCGGCGCACAGCGATTCTCGACCACGGGTAACGCGGCAGTAGCAGAAACGCCGCAAGCGGTGAGGAGGCAGGGGGCGAGCAGCGCCGTGAGTTGGTGACGTTTCATTTCTGCAGTTTAGGCGCTACCCGTATCCGCAATGTGACGCCAACCAGCTACCCTTAAGACATGAATACAACTGCACAGAAGACCTCGCTCTCGATCCGCGCCTTCTTAGTCCGCGCCTTCGTATATGTCGTGATGCGCGGCGCGCTAGCAAAGCCACCCAATACAGAGACACGCACCCAGCTCGACAAGCTGAGCAAGCTGATCTTCATGCCGCGCGGCAGCAAGCTCACATTCGGGCAGCTCGGTGGGCGAAATGTCGAATGGCTGGCCGACCCGGTCGCGGGTGCACGCGGATTTGTGCTGTATCTGCACGGAGGTGGTTACGTCACTGGTTCGCCGCGCACACATCGTGGCCTAGCCGCACGGCTCGCAAGAGCAGCGCGCGTTTGCGTCGCAGTGCCCGACTACCGCCTGGCCCCTGAACACCCGCATCCCGCCGCAGTGAACGATGCGCTGGCCGCCTACGAGGGCCTGCTGCAACAGGGCATTCCGCCTAACAAGATCATTATCGCTGGCGACTCCGCCGGCGGTGGTCTCGCACTGGCGCTGGCCTTGCGCTTGAAGGCCGCGCCGCTGCCGCAACCGGCCGGCATTGTTTTGTTATCGCCGTTCACCGACCTCAGCCTGAGCGGTGCCTCAATGCAGTCGCCGCAGCAGAAAGAATGGCTACTGACCAAGCCGTTCATCCATGCTGCCGCCAAGCACTACCTCGGCGCACAGGACCCACGCCAGCCCACAGCCTCACCGCTATTTGCTGATCTTTCCGGCCTCGCACCACTGTTCGTGCAGGTGGGCACCGACGAAGTACTGCTGGATGACTCCACCCGCCTCGCCCAAGCGGCGACCCAGCAGGGCGTGTCGGTGACGCTGCAAATCTGGCCGCGCATGTGGCATGTGTGGCAACTGCACGGCGGGCAAATGCCCGAAGCCGATCGTGCAATCGCCGCCATAGCCGACTTCGTGCATGGCCGTTTGACTGGCAAACTATGAACATCACCCTACCCATCACCGCACTCGCAACACTGCTAATTTGTGCTTGCGCGACGCGCCCTAGCGGCCCTAGCGGTACCGCGGCCAATGCCAGCAAGCCGGCGGTGGAATGCGTGGATGAAAGCCCCACCGGTAGCAACATCAAGCGCCGTCGCTGTTACGCCAACGACCCTGAAAGCCGTCGCCAGCGCCAAGCACAGATCGATGCCCTGCAAAGACCAGCCCGCGCCAATAGCGGCGCAGCGGCGCAGCAGTAAGCCGTGACGGCCACATGAACTCCGCGCCAAACAAAATCGGTAAATACGTTATTGCAGATCTGGTCGGTCGTGGTGGCAGCGGGTTGGTCTACAAGGCTTTTGACCCCTTCGTGCAGCGGGAAGTGGCCGTGAAGATCGGCCTGCAGTTGAGCGAGGAGCCGCGCCACCTCGGCGGCGATTCGCTGAACAGTAATTTCTTCACCGAGGCACGTGCAGCCGGCATGCTGCACCACGCGCATATCGTCGCGCTCTATGACGCCGGCATGGAAGATGACCTTTGCTACATCGTCATGGAGTTCATCGACGGCGATACGTTGCTGCCGTGGTGTCAGTCCAGTGGTCCACGCATGCCAGTAGCGGATGTACTCGAACTGATGGGCAAGTGCGCACGCGGCCTAGATTACTCGCATTCTAAGAACGTGCTGCATCGCGATATCAAGCCCAGCAACATCATGATCACCCGCGATGGTGTGCCGAAGATCATGGATTTCTCGATTGCCGAGATCAATGATCGTCGGCAGGAGGACGAAGCAACGGCCGTTGGCTCACCGTTGTATATGTCCCCGGAGCAAGTCTCCCGGTTGCCGCTTGGGCCTGCTTCTGATTTGTATGCGCTGGGTGCGGTGATGTACGAGCTGTTTGCGGGCGAACCCCCGTTTACCGCACCGCATCTGCACGGGCTTTTCGCCGCCATCCGCAACCAGCCGACCCCGCGGCTCGAAACCAAGCGGCCAGATGTGCCGCAAGACATCTGCGACATCGTCACCAAACTGCTCAGCAAGAAAGCTGCCGACCGCTACCAATCTGGCAAGGCCTTGGCCGAGGCACTAGCGCGCCAGTTGGAGCGACTGCGTCAAAACGATCTACAGGCGGCGCGGCGTAGCCAGCTGGATGCCTTGCGCAGCCTGACCTTTTTCAATGCCTTCAGTGAGCCTGAAGCGGATGAGCTGTTAGCGGCTGCACAGCTCAAATCCTATGCACCGGGTACGCTGATCCTCGGTGCGGGCGAAACCGACAGCGCATTTTTCATCATCGTCCGCGGCCAGGCATTGGTAAAAAAAGATGAAAAGCCCACGCAACTGCTGGGCAAGGACGATTGCTTTGGCGAGATTGGAGCGGCCAGCCAAATCAAGCGCAACAGCTCGGTGAGTGCGGCCACACAAGTGGTGGCCCTGAAGCTCAGCCCATCACAGCTCGACAAGCTGCCATCAGAGAGCCAGCTGCTGTTCTACAAGACTTTTGTGCAGACGCTGCTGCAGCGACTAACGGGCACCAGGCCAGCTGACTGAGCCCCTGCCGTATTCAGTGTTTTTTGCTGCTAGCCTTGGGCGCAGCAGCCACTGGCACCAGATCGGCTCGCGACGCACCGAGTGACAGCGTCCGCCGGATTTCATCGGTCTTGAACCCCAGCGCACTGGGGGTGCGGGTGCCGTGCAACACGGCGACGTCATAGAGCTCTTCCACCACGCCTTCGAGCG
>Ga0255086_1000402_pt1 | contig 14760 bp, 14 predicted proteins | sample Colum_Cont_RepC__FD_188438 | JGI IMG/M metagenome (GOLD analysis project Ga0255086, IMG submission 188438) | Freshwater microbial communities from Columbia River, Oregon, United States - Colum_Cont_RepC_8d | ecosystem: Environmental > Aquatic > Freshwater > River | place: USA: Oregon | collected... | reverse complement strand
TCGCCGCCCAGTGCATCGCCACTTTGCTGTTGCAATGCCGCGCGCTGTGGCCGCGTGCTGCGACTGAAGGATGGCCGCATCGATGCGTGAAGCTGCCCTGCATGCCTGGCGTAGCACGGTGCGCGGTGCGCGCTCTGGCCGACTCGCCATCCTGTTCGCGGCACTGGTGCTGGCGGTGGCGGCCACCGGCAGCGTCGGCCTGTTCACCGAGCGCGTGCGCGCGGCATTGCAACAGCAAAGTGGCGATGCACTGGGCGGCGATGCCCTGCTGAAAAGCCGTGATCCGCTGCCTGCCAGCACGCTGGCTGCGCTGCAACAAACGGGCGTCGGCATCACGCCCGTAGTCACATTTGCCAGCGTTGCCGCAGCCGGCGAGCTGACTTCGCTGGTGTCGGTCAAGGCGGTCGCTGAGGGTTATCCGCGTCGTGGCGAGCTCAAGCTCGCACGCGAAAGTTTTGGCGCGATGACTCTTGCCGATGGCATCCCGCCACGCGGCACCGCCTGGGTGGATGCCCGACTGCTCACCGACCTGCAACTACCGCTCGATCAATCGTTTCAGCTCGGCACGCTCACACTCAAAGCGACGGCACTCATTGCTTACGAACCCGATCGCGGTGGCGGCTTCACTGATCTTGCGCCACGCATCCTGATCCATGCCGATGACCTAGCGGCATCTGGCCTGCTCAGTGCCGGCAGCCGCGCCAGCTACACCCTGCAACTCGCGGGCAGTGCTGCACAACTTGCCGCTGCCGAGGCCCTGCCGCGTGCCGACAAAACCCAGTGGGTGACTCCGCAGCAAGGTCGGCCTGAAGTGAAGGCCACGCTCGACCGCGCCGGGCAGTTTCTGGATATCGCAGGTCTTGCGGCCGCACTGCTGGCCGCTGCCGCAGTGGCACTCAGTGCGCGCCAGCATGGCGAAGCCCTGCGCGATGAAATCGCCCTGCTGAAAACCCTCGGTGCGCGGCAACGATTCTTGCTGCAAGCGCTGGGCCTGCACCTGCTGTTGCTTGGTGTGGCGGCGGCCGTGCTGGGCAGTGCGCTGGCCTGGGGCGGGCAGCTTGCTATCAGCCAGCTGCTGGCGGGTGTGCTGCAAGTGGTGTTGCCACCGCCCTCGCTGACCCCGTTGCTGGCGGCCAGTGGCTTGAGTTTGATCCTGCTGCTGGGCTTTGCCGCGCCACCTGTGCTGGCTGCAAGACGCACGCCGCCGCTGCGCGTGCTGGCGCGTGACTTGAGCGCAGATGCCAGCCGCGCAGCACCGTTCGCCGCCGTGCTGGCCGTGGCGGCCCTGCTGCTGGGCTGGCTCAAAACGCCTCAGCTCGCGCTCACCGTGCTGCTCGGCGCTGCGGCAGCGGCTGCGGTGCTCGCGTTGCTGGCCTGGCTGGCCGTGCGCGCACTCGTACCCCTCAAGAATCGCGTTGGTGCGGCTTGGCGTTTTGGTCTGGGCAACATTGCACGCCGACAGGGTGCGACGGTGGCGCAGGTCGTTGCACTGGGCTTGGCCTTGCTCGCGCTGCTGCTGATCACCGTGGTGCGGCAAGACCTGCTCAATGGCTGGCAGCGGCAGCTGCCAGCAGGCACGCCCAACCAGTTCCTCATCAACATCCAGCCAGATCAGGTGGAACCGCTGCGCGCATTTTTTGCCGAGCGGCAATACCCACCACTGGCCCTCTGGCCCATGGCACGCGGCCGCCTGCTGGCCGTCAACGATCAGCCTGTCAGCGCCGAGAGTTATGAGGACGAAGAAACCCAGCGCTGGATCAACCGCGAGTTCAATCTGAGCTGGACGGACACTTTCGGCGACGACAACGAACTGCTCGAAGGCGAGTGGTGGGATGAGAGTGCAAGAGGCCAGCCTTGGCTATCCGCCGAGGACTACGTGCTCGAACGCCTCAAGCTGAAGCTCGGCGACACCCTCACCATCGACGTCGCCGGCACGCCGCACACGCTGACGGTGAAAAACTTTCGCAAGGCGCGCTGGGATCGTTTCCGCCCCAACTTTTTTCTCGTCACGCCGCCCGGTGTGCTCGACAAGGCCGGTGATGCAGCGGGCGTGCAATGGCTGACCAGCTTTTATCTGCCCAACAGCGACAAAACCGTGCTGCGCGATCTCGTCCGTCAGTTTCCCAACGTCACAGTGTTCGACCTCGAAGCCACACTGGGGCAGGTGCGCGGCATCGTTGAGCGCGTGGTGCGTGCTGTGGAGTTCGTGTTCCTGTTCGCGCTGGTCGCTGGCCTGCTGGTGCTGCTCGCAGCGGTGGAAGGCACGCGCCATCTGCGCGCACGCGAGACGGCCATCCTGCGCACGCTTGGTGCCCGCACCGCCACGCTGCGCGCCGGCCTCATCGCCGAATACGCAGTGCTGGGCCTCATCGCAGGCTTCGTCGCCACCAGTGCCGCGCAGGCCGTGGCCTGGCTGCTGGCGGTGCAGGTGTTTGATCTGCCCTTTGCCTTCAGCCCCACGCTATGGGCCACCGGCCTTGCAGCGGGTGTGGGTCTGGTGACCGGGCTGGGGTATTGGTCGATGAAGAGTGTGCTCATTACCCCGCCGAGGGCAGTGCTGGGGTAGTGTGGTTTGCAATGTCCCAATATGGGACTAAACTCGAATATATGAGAGTGATCGCGCTATCCACACTGAAAAACTTCTGGGCCGACAAGCCGCAGTATCAGGATGCCGAGCAGCCCGCACTCACCTGGTATCGCGATGTACTCAAGGCTGATTGGGCTGGGCCTACCGCGATCAAGGCGCAGTTCGGCACGGCCAGCATCCTCAAGGACGGGCGGGTGGTGTTCAATCTCGGCGGCAACAAATACCGGCTGGTGGTGTGGATCAACTACCCCTACCGCGTGGTGTATGTCCGCTTTATCGGTACCCACCGGCAATACGACCGCATCGACGCACAAACCATTTGAGGAGCACCGCAATGGACATCAAACCCATCCGCACCAAAGCCGACTACAAGGCCGCCTTGAGCGCCGTAGAGTCGCTGATGCACGCCAAGGCCAAGACACCGGAAGGCGACCGGTTGGATGTGCTGGTCACGCTGATCGAAGCCTACGAGCGTCAGCATTTCCCCATGCAGCTGCCCGATGCGGTGGAGGCCATCAAGTTCCGCATGGAGCAGCAGGGCCTCACCGTGAAAGACCTCGAACCGCTCATTGGCCGCAGCAACCGGGTGTATGAAGTGCTCAATCGCAAGCGTGGCCTGACCTTGGGCATGATCCAGAAGCTGCATGAGGGCTTGGGTATCCCGGCTGAAAGCCTGCTCAAGCAGAACGTGGTGTCTGTCTGATTGCTTGCCTACCAGTTAAACATCGAAAAAAACGCCCCCGCATCATTGAGAGCGTCCGATGCATCAAGGCGCGCTACCTCTTGTGTGTGGCCGGCAGTTTGGCCACCACGGCATTTTCGGCGGCAGCATCCTTGCAATGCGGCTGGCTCCAGCCGCCCGTGAAGGCGATTTGATCCACCCCGCCGGGGCCGACACCGCCCGGCACGTAGTCGAGTTGCAGCGTGCTGCGGGTGCGCCAGGCAATGAAGTGATCGGCACAGCTGGTGTCGCCGCTGACACCAATCGCACCAATGATTTCACCAGCCTTGTTGTAGAGCGCCAAGCCGCCGCCGAACACGTTCACGCCGCCGACCTTGTGGCCGACCATCGGGTCTTTGCTGCTGCCCCAGTCTTTGGCCTCGCCGGCGTAGGCCACGCGCACGTCCACCGGGTTGCTCTCTTGCAGGCCGTAGAGGGAGCCACCCGGCTGCACGCCGCTGTAGAGGTTGGCGGTGGCGAGTGCGAGGCCCGGCAAGCCGAAGGCGTTGGCGGTGTTGGCCTTTTGCGCGGCAATCACGCGGCTGCCGGGCCATTGGTCGCCCCACTGCTTGCCGCTGCTGGCAACGGCGCAAACGGTGCCGTCGCGGGCGACGGTGGCCCCCCACATGTCGAGGTTGAAGCCCGCGTTGTCCTGGCTGCGGGCGGCGCTGAGTGCGGCTTTGAGTTCCGCATGGCTGGGCAGCGCGGCGCAGAGATTGGCTGGCCCGGCATGGCTGGCAAAGCTCGCGGCGGCGAGGCTTGCTGCGGCGAGGGTGAGGCGGGTGGCACGGTTGAGGTCAGACATTGAAACTCCAGAATGGGGGTTGGAAATCATTGGGGTTGCAGCAGCAGCCAGCGCACCGCGAGCAGCATCAGCGTGACCAGTGCGCAGGTGAGAGCAGCCCCCATCACGATGAAACGCACGGGGTCGCCACGGGTGAAATCCCGTTCGCGGTTTTTCGAGCTCTGCACGCCAAACAGCCCAGCGGCGGCGCTGGCCATGGCCTGCCACCAGCTCACTTCGGGCGGGTTTTCGGGCTTGGTCGGCATGACCATCAAGAGACGACCAGACCCTTGGAGGCAAGCAGGTCGCCGGCGTGGATCGACGGCGCTTCGGCCAGCAGCGGCGAAATCGAAGGCACGATGCGCGCGGCGGTTTGCAGCGAGAGGTGGGCGCTGCGGTCTTCTGGCGTGGCGAAGATGTCGATGATGTAGACCACATCCGGCTCCTGATGGCTGTGGATCACCGTCCACACCGGCATGCCGGTTTCGGTGAGGGCTTCGGGCAGGGCGGCGGCGACGAGGGCGGCAACCTCTTTGCCCTTGCCGGCCTGGGCGGTGAAGCGAACGATGCCAGCGTGATTGTTCATGGCGAATCTCCTGGGGATGGGGGCGCTCCCGGTGGCGGGGCGCGGCGCATTTTCAGAGGCTTCGCGTTAACATCGTGAGCGGCTCATTCGCCTTGGAACATGCAAATCTCGCCATGCAAACCTTTCACATCGTCATCGCCGGATTCGACGGCTGCCTGCCCTCCGGCATCGTCGGCCTGGTGGATTTGTTCGCGCTCGCCAACAAGGCGCTGGCTCGCCAGCCGGGCTGTGTGGCGCAGTTCGAGATCACCGTTGCCAGCCCCGACGGCGCGGCCTTTCACGATGGTCGCGGCCGCAGGCTGAAGGCCGATGCCCGGCTGAAAGACATCGCCAGGGCCGATGCCGTGCTCATCCCCGGTTTCTGGCTCGATGCCGAGCAGCTGGATGCAGCGGCGGCTGTGTTTCATGCCGTCGCACCGTGGCTCAAGGCGCAGCACGCACGCGGGGCCTGGCTGTGTGCCTCCTGCGCCGGTGCTTACGTGCTGGGCGAGGCGGGCCTGCTCGATGGCCGCCGCTGCACCACCACCTGGTGGCTGCACGATGCGCTCAAGCGCCGCTATCCCAGAGCCGACGCCGCCTGGGGCGCGGCACTCATCGAAGACCGCCGCATCGTCACTGCGGGTGGCCCGATGAGCTGGGTCGATCTCGCCCTGTATGCGGTGCGCGTGCTCGCCGGGCCAGAGGCCGCGCGCATCGCTGCCGATTTTGCGGTGGTGGATGCGGTGCCGCTGACGCAGGCCGTGTATGTGCCCACGGGCCATGTGGCGGCAGCAGACCCTTTTCTCATCAAGGCCGAACAGGCGGTGCGGCAAATGCACGATGAGGCCCTGAGCGCGGTGGCGCTGGCGGGGCAGATGAGTGTCTCCACCCGCACCCTGCACCGCCGCTTGAAGGCGCTGACGGGCGAGGCGCCCAAGACCTTCATCGTGCGCGTGCGGCTGGAGACGGCGCGCACCCTGCTCGACACCAGCCACACCGCCATCAAAGACATCGCGCTTTCCAGCGGCTATCAAGATGAAGGCAGCTTTCGCCGCGCCTTTCGCCAGTTCAGCGGCATGACGCCATCGGGCTACCGCGAGTGGTCGCGGGCCAGACGCAGTGCCTGAGCCAAACCCGCTAAAATCCGCGCACTTTTTTGCCAGACCCGCCCCGTCCAAGAGGAAACAAGCCGCATGAAAAAGCCCGTCAAAGTTGCCATCACTGGTGCCGCAGGCCAGATCGCCTACTCACTCATCTTCCGCATTGCCGATGGCTCTTTCCTTGGCCCCGACCAGCCGGTGATCTTGCAGCTGCTCGAAGTGCCGGTGCCGGAAGTGCTGGAGAAGCTGAAGGGCACGGTGATGGAGATTGAAGACTGCGCCTTCCCGCTCGTGCATTCGATCACCGCCACCGGCGACATGAAGGAAGCCTTCGACGGTACCGACTACGCCTTCCTCGTCGGCGCGCGCCCGCGCGGCCCCGGCATGGAGCGCAAGGACCTGCTCACCGCCAACGGCGGCATCTTCGGACCCCAGGGCAAGGCGATCGACGCCTACGCCTCACGTGACGTGAAGGTGCTGGTGGTCGGCAACCCGGCCAACACCAATGCGCTGATCGCAGCCTCGGCCGCCAAGTCGCTCAAGCCGACCCAGTTCCACGCCATGGTGCGCCTCGACCACAACCGCGCCATCAGCCAGCTCGCCAGCAAGACCGGCATCCACGGCAACGACATCGAGAAGATGATCATCTGGGGCAACCACAGCTCCACGCAGTATCCCGACATCACCAACACCACGGTGGCCGGCAAGCCCGCCAAGTCGCTGGTGACGCAGGAGTGGATCGAGAAGGATTTCATCCCCGTCGTGCAGCAGCGCGGTGCGGCCATCATCAAGGCGCGTGGTCTGTCGTCCGCCGCCTCGGCTGCTTCGGCTGCCGTCGACCACATGCGCAACTGGGCGCTGGGCAGCAATGGCCAGTGGGTGTCGATGGGCGTGCCTTCTGACGGCAGCTATGGCATTGCCCCCGGCATCGTTTACGGCTACCCCTGCATCTGCAAGGACGGTGGTTACGAGATCGTGCAGGGTCTGCCGGTCGACGCCTTCAGCCGCAGCAAGATGGATGCGACCGAGAAGGAGCTGCGCGAAGAGCGCGAGGCGGTCGAAGCTTTGCTGGCCTAAGCCATCACTGCAATGAAGAAGCCCGCGCAAGCGGGCTTTTTTATGCGAGCCTTGCAGCATGCCTGCCTCCGATCTCGCCAAAGTCATCTGGCACAACCTCGTGCAGTCGCCCATCGGCGACCGCATTTTCTATGTGCCGTTCTGGGAATGCCCCTACCGCTGCGAGTTCTGCTGCGTGGACTCCCTCCCTGGTCGCCCGCCTGCGGACCTAGCGGCGGGCGAGGCGATGCTGTTCGCGCTCATCGCCGAGCAATTCCGCCGCAGCGGGGTGAAGCAGGCTCTGCATATCTACGGTGGCGAGCCGCTCATCAAAGCGAAATACATCGAGGATTTCGGGGTGCGGGCCTTAGCGCAGCCGGGTGTGAAAAAGCTCTATCTCTATTCGACGCTGCGGCCGCCCGGTGCCGAGAAATGTGTCGAAGCCTGGGGCCGTGAGAACGTGCGCATCGTGGTGAATCAGGACACCGCCACCGACAAGGTGCATGCACAGATGGCGCGCTTGAAGGGCGTGGCGGAGTTCTATTCCAACCCCACCGTGTTTCACACCGGGCGCGGGCGCAAGGGTGAGACGGCCTACCAGGAACGCTGGTTCGAGCACCTCTTGCCCGCTGGCCTGCCGGGGCGCAGCTGCTTCGCCAATGCGAGTGGCCTGTTGGTGAACGGCGCGCATGGCACGGTGCATCTCTGCTGCCTGCCGCAGTCGCCGGTGATTGCCGATTTTTCGCAAGACGCGGCGACGGTGTTGGATCGTCAAGCCAGCTCGCTCGCCAGCTTTCACAAGGAGATCAAGGCGCGCATGAAAGCCGAAGGCCACATCCACGCCTGCTCGGTGTGCGAGGCGCACAGCCGCTGGGATACGCGCATCACCCCCACCTTCAAGCTGGTGGATGGTGTCATCACGCCACCCGCAGCACTCACTTAAAACCTTTGTGAGGCCTTACCGCTAAAAGCGGTAGCCCAGCTCCGCCGACAGCGTGCGCGGCGCATCCAGCGAGCCAAAGTGCGAGCCGGTAAAAATCGGCACATCCGCCGACTCGCGCCGCACCACTTCACCCGTGAGGTTGCGGCCAATCAGCGAGAGCCGCCAGCGTTTATCCGGGCTGGCCAGCACCACGAAGGCGTTGGTGCGCACAAACTTGCCCTGGGTGTCGATCTCGTCCAGATCAATGTTGATGTAGGTCTTGGTCATGCCCTGCAGCGTCGCACCCAGCACGAGGGGGATCTGCGTGCCGGGGATCAACAAATCCAGCTGCGTGCCGAAGCTGCCGCTGAAGTTGGGCGCGCGCACCAGCGGGCGGCCGCTCAAGTCCTGCACCGGGTCTTCGCCGGGATCAGTGCTGCCCGCAGGCGCGGGCGCGTTGGCAAAGCGCTCATAGCGCGCATCGAGGTAGGCAGCGGCGGCGGTGAAGGCGAGATTTCGAAAGGGCAGGTATTTACCCGATAGCTCGACGCCCTGCGAGCGTGCCTTGGCCGCGTTGTCGACGAAGAAGTTGGTGCCGTTGAACACCGCCACTTGCAAGTCATCAAAGGCAGTCCGGAAGGCCGTGGCCTCCACTTGCAAGCGCAAGCCCTTGGGCCGCCAGCGCGCGCCAAACTCGAAGCTCTCTGAACGTTCGGCGTCGAACTCGACCTGATCGCCCGTGGGCGCGATATTGTTGAAGCCACCGGACTTGAAGCCTTGCCCATAGGTGATGAAGCCAGTGAGGCGCGGCTGGAACTTGAAGAGTGCCGAGAGGCGCGGCGAGAAGTCGGTTTCGACGCGGGTGCGATCCACGTCGTACGGTGACTCGCCCAAGAATCCCTGAAAGATCACGCCGGTCTTTTCATAGCTCAGTGACAGCACGCCGCGCTTGCGCTCGCGGGTGTAGCGGCCATCGGCGCGCAGGGTCGAGCGGGGCGTGAGCTTCCATTCCGCCGAGGCAAACAGCGAGTCGGTCTGCTGCTGCTGGTCGAGGCGATGGCGGCTGGTGTCGGTCAGTGCGCCGTCGGGTGCGCTGCCGGCGACGAGGGCTTGGAGCAGGTCGGTGAAGGGTGCTGCGGCCCCGCCTAGGTCTGCCGTGCCGAGCGGCACGGCGACGGCGGCGAGGCCAGCGGGAAGTGCGCGGATATCCACGGCGAGATCAAGCTGCGAGTCAAAGCGGTAATAGCCCGCGCGCACATTGCCCCAGGCAAAGGGCGTGTCACTGCGCAACTCGATGCTGGACTGCTGATAGGTCTCGACCGAGGGAAACGTGAGGATGGGCGCGGGGCCGAAGTCGGCATCAAAATCCGCGATGGTTTTCTGCCGCGACGTGCCGCCGAGCAGTTGCAGGCGTGTACTGCCGAGCTGGGTTTCCACGCTCAGGCCAAAGTCCTCACCGTCGATGTCGCCGCGCGAGCCTGCGTTGTCGGTGGCAGTGCGGTAGCGGGTGGGATCGGCCTCGGTCTCTGCATCGAAGCGCCGATACAGCGCCAGTGTTTCGGGCGTCGCCGCCACCAGCTTGAAGCCATCGCCCCGCTGCCGGATGCGAGCGGTGTTGGCGGTGAGTGACACGCGCCAGTCGGCGTCCTCTGGCTGCCAGCTCACCTTGCCGCGCGCGCCGCGACCAGGCCTAGCGAGATCGGCGCGGCCCAGCGTGGTGTTGGGTAGATAGCCGCCATCGCGTACTTCACTGAAGGCGATACGCCCTGCGAAATCGCCACCCAGTGGCCCGCTGATCGCACCACGCAAGCGGCGGTTGTCGTCGCTGCCAGTCAGCCCTTCGAGATAGCCCGAAGGCTCGAAAGTTGCCGCCGCACTCTTGAGGTTGATGGCCCCTGCAATGGTGTTCTTGCCCAAGAGCGCACCCTGAGGCCCGCGCAGCACTTCCACCTGTTCGAGGTCGAGAAAGTCGAATAGCGCCAGCTGCGGTCGCCCGAAATAAATGCCATCGACGAACAGTCCCACGGATTGCTCTGCACTGCGCACCTCGCCCGTCCCCAATCCGCGAATGAAGAGATAGGTGTTGGTGGGCGTGACATCGAAACTGGTGTTGGGCAGCGCGTCCGAGAGGGCTTCGAGATCGCTGATGTTGGTCGCGCGCAGCTCTGTATCCCGCACCACCGCCACCGAGCCTGCGACGTTGCCGAGCGGGGTTTTCTCCTTGGTGGCGGTAACGAGGACCGGGCTGAGCGTTTCATCCGGCGCGTCCTGCGCCTGAGTGCTGCCGAGCGCGAGCAGCAGGGCAATCCCGATGGCATGGCAAGCGCGCATCGCGCAAGCCGCTTAAGGTGATTTACGCTGCCAGAACGCCGCATTGCGAATGCCGAGCGTATCGGGGTCGAAGGCAGGCTCCTTGCCGGCATTTTTCTGCGCCTCGTAATCACGCAGTGCGAGCAGCGCCGGCTTTTGCAGAATGAGAATGGCGACGATGTTGAGCCAGGCCATCAGCCCCACACCGATGTCGCCCATGGCCCAGGCAGTGTCGGCGCTGCGCACCGTGCCGTAGACCACCGCCCCGATGATGGCGAGCCGCAGCAGCATCACCATCCAGGGGCGACGCACCTGTCGGCTCAGATAGACGAGGTTGGTCTCGGCCATGTAGTAATAGGCGACGATGGTGGTGAAGGCGAAGAACAAAATTGCCATCGCCACGAAGCCCGCGCCATAGCCCGGCAGGCTGGACTCCACCGCCGCCTGCGCAAAGCCCGGCCCCGGCGCGATGCCGGGGAGTGCCGAGACGATCATGCCGCCCGCCGGGGCGATGACGTTGTACATGCCGGTCGAGAGGATGATGAAGGCGGTGGCCGTGCACACCAGCAAGGTGTCGACGTAGATCGAAAACGCCTGCACATAGCCCTGCTGCGCGGGGTGGCTCACCTCTGCGGCGGCGGCCGAATGCGGCCCCGTGCCTTGCCCGGCTTCGTTGGAATAAATGCCGCGCTTCACGCCCCACTCCACCGCCAGTCCCAGCACCGCGCCAAACGCGGCCTCGGCACCGAAGGCGCTGTTGAAGATCAGGGCGATCACGCCCGGCACCTTCTCGGCGTTGAGGAACATGATCACCAGCGCGACCAGGATGTAGGCCAGCGCCATGAACGGCACCACCAGCTCGGCAAAGCTGGCGATGCGACGTACGCCGCCAAAGATGATGAAGCCCAGCGCCACCGCCACACCGGCCGCGCTCACATTGGGTGCAATGCCCCAGGCCGTGTGCAGGCTGTTGGCAATGCCGTTGGCCTGCACGCCCGGCAGCAGCAGGCCGCAGGCGATCACCGTGGCGACAGCGAAGAGCAGCGCATACCAGCGCTGGCCCATGGCTTTTTCGATGTAGTAGGCCGGGCCGCCACGGTATTGGCCTTCGGCGTCCTTCTCCTTGTAGATCTGCGCCAGCGTGCATTCGATGTAGGAGGTGGAGGCACCGAGAAAGGCCACCATCCACATCCAGAACACCGCACCCGGCCCGCCATAGGCGATGGCGGTGGCGACACCGGCGATGTTGCCGATGCCGACGCGGCCTGACAGCGACATGGCCAGCGCCTGAAACGAAGACACGCCGGACTCCGATGCGGCGTTGTGGCGCATCAGTCGCAACATCTCGCCAAAGCCGCGCACCTGCATGAAGCGCGTGCGGATGGAGAAATACAGGCCGGCGCCCAGGCAGAGCGCGATGAGCGCCTTGCTCCAGATCAGGTTGTTGAGGGTGTTGACGATGGCATCCACGGCGGGCAGACCTTTAGGGCAAGTAGGGGGCGGCAAATTGATGCGAGGACTGTGCCGCAGTTGCCGCCCGGATGCACGAACCGGCGGGCGGCTCGGTTATTCTCGCGGCCATGCAGATCTTCCAGTTCAGTCGGCAGGGCGAGCGACCCGCACGTATCGAGCGCGTGGAGACACTGCCGGACGAAGGCTTCATCTGGCTCGACTTCACCCGCCAGGAGGCCCGCGACTGGCCCGCATGGGTGGCACGTCTCACGGGCATCACCGTCGCCGAAGAGCATGTCATCGACAGCTTCAATGGCGATCACATCTCCAGCTTCGATGGCACTGAAGACTATGACGTGGTGATCTTTCAGGGCCTGACGCCGGAGGACTGCGAGAACTCGCAGAACCTGATCGTCACCAAGTCCGCCGCGTTCTTTCTGTTTGACCGCCTGCTGGTGTCGGTGCGGGCCAGCGAGAACGTTTCGTTCGAGGTGGTGAAGAGCAAGTTCTGCGAGACCAAGCTGCGTTTCCCCTCCACGCCGTTCGGGCTGGTGCACGTCACGCTCGACACCATGGTGCAGCGCTACTTCACCATCACCGACGAACTCGAAGACCGGCTGGAGCGCATCGGCGATGCGCTGATGGACCCGAAGAACCCGTACGAGGACTGGCGCGAGCTGATGCGTTACCGCAAGCAGGCGCACGCGCTGGAAATCCTCTGCGAGAAAAACCTCGACACCCTCAATGCCTGGCAGCGCGAGATGCGCACCGAAATCACCGAGAGCCAGCGCATCCGCCTGCATGACCTGCGCGAGCACATCGAGCGCGTGGCGCGCCACGCCGATGCGGTGCAGCGCGATATCGAAATCGCCATCCAGCTGCACTTTGCTAGCGTCAGCCATCGTACAAACGACGTAATGAGAACACTCACGGTGCTCTCGGCCATCTTCTTTCCGCTCACCCTGCTCACGGGCATCTGGGGCATGAACTTCGAGCACATGCCGGAGCTGGGCTGGCGCTACGGCTACGCCTTCGCGCTGAGCGTGATCAGCGTGGTGGGCATTTCGCTGATGATCTGGTTCAAGCGGCGCGGGTTGTTCTAGCGTCTACTCGCTGGCTGGCCCATAGCGCCGCCAGCCCCAGCGCTCGCGCACCATGTAGACCACCAGCGCCAGCAGGCCCAGTGCCAGCGCCGCGACCGCCATCGGCAGCAGCCAGCCCAGCGACGGCACGAAAATGCCCAGCGCAGTCAGCAAGACCCCCGGCAGATAAAACCGCGACCACAGCCAGTTGTTGGCCAGCGCCGGGTGACGGCGCACCAGCAGCTTGCCCGCACACCGTGGGCAGAGATAGGGCGCATTCCCTCCCGGCGGGCTTGCCGCCTGCCGAACCCGCCGAAAGCGCAGCGAGGCCTGGCAATGCGGGCAGCGGAAATCCATCAAGGGATCAAGTTCCGGAAACATGCGGGCGCTCCTGATGCACTGCGATCAGCGGGGGTAAGGCGGTAGTCAGGACTTGATGAGCCGTGCGTAATAGAAGCCATCAAAGTCGCCGCCGGGGGCAATGCGACGGCCCACCACGCAGGCATCGCCCCAGCTGGCGATGATCTTCGACTCCGTGGCGTCGTCGGTTTCGGCGAGGAAGGTCTGCACCAGCTCCTCGCCTTCGGCGCGCAGCGTTGAGCAGGTGGCGTAGAGCAGCACGCCGCCGGGTGCGAGTGTCGTCCACAGCGCTTGCAGCAGCTTGAGCTGGGTGCGCGCGAGGCGCTTGATGTCGTCTTCGCGGCGCAGCCATTTGATATCGGGATGGCGGCGGATCACGCCCGTGCCGCTGCAAGGGGCGTCGAGCAGGATTCGGTCGAAATCGCCACCGTTCTTCACGCGGCCAATCCACCAGGGCACCAGCGCGGCATCGGCTTCGATCAGCGCGGCGTCGAGGCCGAGGCGGGTGAGGGTGTCGCGCACGCGGGCGAGGCGCAGGCCGTCGCTGTCGATGGCGGTGAGTTCGACATCGGCCATTTCCAGGATGTGCGCGCTCTTGCCGCCGGGGGCGGCGCAGGCATCGAGCACGCGCATGCCGTCTTGCACGTCGAGCAGCGCTGCCGCTAGCTGCGCGCTGGCGTCCTGCACCGAGACCATGCCGCTGCTGAAACCGGGGATGCTCTCCACGCCAACGGCCTCGTGCAGGCGCACGGCATCGGGTGCATGCGGCACTGCACTCGCGGCGATGCCCTCCACCGTCAAGCGCGCCAGATAATCCTCGCGGGAGGACTGCCGCGCATTCACGCGCAGGGTGAGCGGCGCTTGGGTGTTGTTGGCGGCGAGCACTTCGACGGTCTGCTTGCCCCAGTCCGCATGCAGCTTTTCAACCAGCCAGGCCGGGTGCGAATAGCGCGTGGTGAGCGCGGTGGGCAGCTCGTCTTCGAGCTTCACGCTCTCGCGCTGGTAGCGGCGCAGGATGGCATTCACCAGCCCGCGCGCCTTCGCCTCGCCGAGCGGCTCGACGGCATCGACCGTGGCACTCACGGCGGCGTGGGCGGCGGTGTTGAGCGTGCGCAGCTGATAGAGGCCGACGCAGAGCAGCGCATGCACGGCGCTGGTCGGCAGCAGCGGTGCCGAGAGCAGGCGGGTGAGCAGCCAGGCGAGTGCGCTGTGTTCGCGCAGCACGCCGTAGGTAAGCGTCTTGGCAAAGGCGAGGTCGCGGGCATCGGCGAGATTGGCCTTGGCAAAGGCGTCGTCAAAGCTCTTGCCCGCGAATACGCGCAGCACGGCGCGTGCGGCGACGGCGCGGCTGGAGGCGGCGATGCTGGTTTCGTTATTCAAAGCATCGTCCGGTGATGTTCCAACGCTGGCAGGCCTGCCCGGCAGGCAGCACGCGACCCCCCGGCCGCTGCAATTCGTGGATGCGCACCGCACCTTCGCCGGTGGCGATTTTCAGGCCATCGGGACCGCAGGTGAGCACGGTGCCGGCAGCACCACTGCCCGGCACGGCCTGGGCGCGATGGAACTTCACACGCTCGCCCGCGATCTCGCTCCAGGCCACAGGTGCGGGGTTGTAGGCGCGGATGCGGCGGGCGACCTCATCGGCCGATTGCGACCAGTCGATGCGGGCTTCTTCCTTGGTGAGCTTGGGCGCGTAGGTGCTGCCCTCGTTCGGCTGCGGGGTGGCGGTGAGCGTGCCGGCTTCGAGTTGCGCCAAGGCTTGCACGATCAATCGCGCGCCCTGTGAGGCCAGCGCATCGTGCAGCTCGCCGGCGGTCTTCA
>Ga0255086_1000399_pt1 | contig 14789 bp, 17 predicted proteins | sample Colum_Cont_RepC__FD_188438 | JGI IMG/M metagenome (GOLD analysis project Ga0255086, IMG submission 188438) | Freshwater microbial communities from Columbia River, Oregon, United States - Colum_Cont_RepC_8d | ecosystem: Environmental > Aquatic > Freshwater > River | place: USA: Oregon | collected... | reverse complement strand
GGCAATGGTCGCAGCGTGGTCGTCCGCATCAACGATCGCGGGCCGTTTCATCCCGGGCGCATCGTCGATTTGTCGTATGCCGCTGCGGCAAAGCTGGATCTGCTGCATAGCGGCTCAGCCGAGGTGGAATTGGAGGTCATCAGCCCTCAGCAGGGGCGCAATGCCGCTGAGCGCGGCAGCGGCAAGCCGCGCTATCTGGAGGTGGGCCGCTTTGCCGATGCCATCGATGCACTCGCCCTGCGCGACCGACTTGTACAGCTGGGCTTCAACGATAGCGAGCTACTGCAAACCGCCAACCCGGCAGGCGATGGCACCGACAATATCCTGCGTATCGGCCCGTTCGGCAGTTTTTCCAAACTCGAAGCGGCACGCATCAAACTCGGCATCCAGAAGATTTCGGCAATCCCCGTCAGCAATTAACGGCCTCCTGCGCGGTACACTATTGCCTCGTTCTGCTGACCTGAGTGTTCGATGAAATCCCGCTTTGCTGCCACGCTGGCCGCTGCTTTTTTTGCCTTTTCCGCCACGGCGCAAGCCGCCATCCCTGATGCACCGGCACTCGATGCCACCAGCTATGTGTTGATGGACTACGACAGTGGCGAAGTGCTCGTCTCCGTCAATCCTGATCTGAAAGTTGGCCCGGCATCGATCACCAAGGTGATGCTCACCTACGTGGTGGTCGATGAAATCAAGAAAGGCCGCATCAAGCTGACCGATGAGGCTGTGATCTCAGAGAAGGCTTGGCGCCAGGGTAAGGACTCCTCCGAGTCGCGCATGTTCCTCGACCTAGGCTCGCGGGTGAAGGTGGAAGACCTCCTGCACGGCGTGATCACCCAGTCCGGCAACGATGCCTCCGTTGCACTGGCCGAGCACGTCGCTGGCAGCGAGTCGGCCTTTGCCGACCTGATGAACCAATACGCGACCCGCTTGGGCATGCGCAACACCCGTTTCAGCAATGCACCGGGGATGCCGGCTGAAGATCATTTCAGCACCGCACTCGATCTCACCCTGCTGGGCGCAGCACTGGTTCGTGATTTCCCGGAGTATTACGCTTGGTTTGCGATGCCGAGCTTCGTCTACAACGGCATCAAGCAGGACAATCGCAACATGATGCTGGCGATGGATCGCAGCGTCGATGGCATCAAGACCGGACACACCGAGGCCGCTGGCTATTGCCTGCTCTCCTCCGCGAAGACCGTCGCCTGATCGCTGCCGTCATGGGCACCAAGAGCAAGACCTATCGCGCTGAAGCCAGCCTGGAGCTGCTCAACTACGGCTTCCGCTTTTTCGAGAGCATCAAGCTGCTCGGCAAGGCGCAACCCGCTGGCACGGTGCAGGTGTGGAAAGGCCAGGTTGACGAGGTGCAGGTGGGCACGCTGGCCCCCCTCTATCTCTCGCTGCCACGCGGCAGCGGCGAGAAAACCGAGACCCGCACTGAAGTCAGTGGCCGGCTGATTGCTCCGCTCACCGAGGGTCAGGCCATTGGCACCGTCACGGTGCTGGTGGACGGCAAGCCGGTGAAAACCGCGCCGCTGGTGGTGCTGACGGAAGTGCCGTCCGGCGGCTTCTTCAAACGCCTGTGGGACAGCATCCGCCTCTGGTTCGCGTGAGTGAGCCGGACATGAAAACAGTCCAGTGGACTGTTTTCCCGGCGAACGCCCGGACAAAGATGTCCGGGCTAGGGGACATCCCATGAACTCAGTCGCGCCATGGACGGCTGGCGAGATCGTTCTCAAGTATCTGGGCCTGGTCGACTACCAACCCACCTTCGAGGCGATGCAGGCGTTTACTGCCTCGCGCACCGAGCACACGCCAGACGAACTCTGGCTGCTCGAACACCCCGCCGTATTCACCCAGGGCCAGGCCGGCAAGGCCGAGCACCTGCTGCTGCCTGGCAACATTCCGGTGGTGCAGTCCGACCGTGGCGGGCAGGTGACTTATCACGGGCCGGGGCAGTTGGTGATCTACCTGCTGATCGACATCGGCCGTCGTGGCTATGGCGTGCGCAGTCTGGTCACGCGCATCGAGACAGCAATGGTTGAAACCTTGTCAGGCTATGGCATTACCGCTTTTGCTGATCGCGAGGCGCCGGGGGTTTACGTCGAGCATCAAGGCCAGCGCCGCAAGATCGGCTCGCTGGGCTTGCGCGTGCGGCAGGGCCGCAGCCTGCACGGCCTGTCGCTGAATGTGGCGATGGATCTCGAACCGTTTTCGCGCATCAACCCCTGTGGCTACGCAGGGCTTGCGATGACTCAGGTCTCTGACTTGGGTGGCCCAAGCGATGTGCAGCAGGTGGCCGATGCTCTGGCCGCAGGCCTGCTGCACTGCTTGCAAGCAGCCGACTAGCGTCCGATCAGCGGGCTTTGGCGCGGCACACCGAGCGTCGGCAAAGTCGGCACATTCACCAGCGGATCGTCCTGAAGATCAGGCAGCCTGCGGCTGCGCTGGGTGGTGTTGGTCTCGCAGCCCGGCGGCGGTGGGTTGCCTCTGTTCTGCGCATCGATGCAGGACTGCCGCAGCGAGGTGGCAGTGCTCTTGTCGTCCGTCGTGGCGGGCTTGCGCGGCGAAGGCGCAGCGCAGGCAGCGAGTGCAAGGGCCAGCGTGCTGGCAAAAGCCAGTTGCGTTAAGCGGGTAATCAGCTGCATCACAGAATCTCCATTCATGGCCTTGCGGCCTGCACGACTAGCAATGAACGCTTTCGCTGCATGGCAGTCGAAGCAGAGGCATCGCATACAATTGTCACGCGAGTGCAATGACAATAACGCTACCGAAACGCGTCAGGCGTCAACCCGTTGACCGACCCTCTTGAACCTTCAGGCATGAGCCCTCCCCATTCCGATGCTTTAGTGCGTGTGCGCGACCTGAAGTTCGCACACGGCACCCGCGTGATCTACGACGGTGTTGATCTCGACATCCCGCGCGGTAAGGTCACCGCCATCATGGGGCCTTCGGGCACCGGCAAGACTACGCTACTACGCCTGATCGGCGGCCAGTGGCAGCCCGGCGCAGGCACCATCAGCTTCGATGGCGTCACTGTGCACTCGCAAAGTCGCACGCAGCTGTTCGAGATGCGAAAGCGGATGGGCATGCTGTTTCAAAACGGCGCGCTACTCACCGACCTCACGGTGTTCGATAACGTTGCCTTTCCGCTGCGTGAGCACACCGAGCTGCCGGAATCGATGATTCGCGACCTGGTGCTGATGAAGCTGCAAGCGGTTGGCCTGCGCGGCGCGCGTGACCTTTACCCTGAAGAACTGTCGGGCGGCATGAGCCGTCGCGTCGCCCTCGCCCGCGCCATTGCGCTCGACCCCGCGCTGGTGATGTACGACGAACCTTTCACCGGGCAAGACCCGATCAGCATGGGCGTGCTGATGCGCCTGATCCGCACCTTGAACGACGCGCTCGGCCTCACCAGCATCGTCGTCTCGCACGATGTGGAAGAGGTGCTGTCGATCTGCGACCACGCTTACGTGATTGCTGGCGGCAAGGTGCTGGGCTCTGGCACCGCCGCCGATGTGCGCGCCAGCCAGAGCGAGCGCGTGCAGCAGTTTCTCAAGGGCGAGCCGGATGGTCCGGTGCCCTTCCACTACAAGGCAGCGCCCTATGCCGAAGACCTGATGCGGGTGAAGTCATGATCAGCATCCTCGGCAACTATCTGCAAGGCATCGGCCGCTCGTTTTTCTTTCTGCTGCAAGTCATTGCCGCCAGCCCCTCGGCACTGCTGCGGCCGCGCCTGATGGCGCAGCAGCTGTACTCGGTGGGCGTGCTGTCGCTGGTCATCGTCGTGCTCTCCGGCAGCTTCATCGGCATGGTGCTGGCCTTGCAGTTCTATCGCACGCTGCAAGTGTTCGGCGCTGGCGATTCACTCGGTGTCGCCATCGCTCTGTCGGTGGTGCGCGAGTTCGGCCCGGTGGTCACGGCGCTGCTGTTCGCCGGTCGCGCCGGCTCCGCACTCGCGGCCGAGATTGGCCTGATGAAAGCCACCGACCAGCTCAGCGGCATGGAGATGATGGCGGTCGATCCGCTCAAGCGCGTCATCGCCCCACGCTTTCTCGCCGGTGTGATCTCAATGCCGCTGCTCTCTTTCATCTTCACGGTGATGGCGATCGGCGTGGCCGGTGGACATGCCATCGGCGTGAGCCTGCTGGGCGTCGATGCTGGCTCCTACTGGGCCGGCATCCGCGAAGTTCTGCATGGCGATGACATCCGCGATGCGCTGATCAAAACCCTTACTTTCGGTGTGGCCTGCTCCTGGATCGCCGTGTATCAGGGCTATCACGCCGCACCAACTTCAGCAGGCGTTGCGCGTGCCACCACCAATACCGTGGTGATTTCCTCGCTGGCGATTCTGGCGCTGGACTTCATCCTCACCGCATTCATGTTTTAGCAAGCTGCACGATCAAGGATCTATCGCCATGCCATCCCGCTCACTCGAAATGCTTGTTGGTTTTTTTGTCTGCCTCGGCGTCGCCGCCGTGCTGGTGCTGACCCTGCGCGTCGCCAGCCTGAAGGATGTCGGCGGGTCAGAAGGCAGCTATCGGGTCACTGCCAACTTCGAGAATATCGGCAAGCTCTCACCCGGCAATGCAGTGAAGATTGCAGGCGTCACCGTGGGCCGTGTTCAGAACATTGCCGTCGATGCCAACAGCTTTCAGGCCATCGTCACTCTTGAAATGAGCAAGAGCTACTCCACTATCCCGAAAGATTCCAACGCCAAGATTTTGACAGCTGGCCTTCTGGGCGAGCAGTACATCGGGCTGGAGCCGGGTGGTGATGAGGAATCGCTGAAAGATGGCAGCCAGATCAAGCTCACCCAGTCGGCTCTGGTGCTGGAGAACCTCATCGGTCAGTTCGTGTCGTCGATGAGCGAGAAAAAGGAAGACACCGCGCTGGCCGATGCGCTGAACAATCTCGCGGCGTCGATGAAACCAGCCGGCGCGAAATAACGTATGACTGCCCATCTGCACCAACATGGATGTAACAAGGAGTCAGGGATGAAAAAGATATTGCTGCCACTGCTGTTCGCACTGGGCTTGGGCGCCGCCCACGCCGCACCGGTGCCGCCGGATGTCGCCGTGAAGGAGACCACCGAAACAATGCGCGCGCTGATCAAGACCAATCACGCGCTGTACAAGGCCGATGGCGTCAAGTTCAACGCCGTGGTTGAGGAGGTGCTAGTGCCGCGCTTCGATGTGCCGGGCATTGCCAAGCTGGTGCTGGGGCGCAACTGGAAAACCGCCTCACCCGATCAGCGCGCGCGCTTCACCAACGCTTTCAAGAACTCTTTGATTCGCAACTACGCCGATGCCCTGCTCGACAATTACGACACCGTCGATACGCGCTTTCTGCCCTTGCGCCTGGCGGGCACAGAGACCGATGTGACCGTCAAGGCCGAGTTGCTGCGCAAGATTGGCAAGCCGATCTCTGTCGGTTTTTCGATGCAATTGATCGGTGATGAATGGAAGGTCTATGACGTGATCATCGAGAACCTCTCGCTGGTGACCAACTTCCGCAGTCAGTTCAACGAAGAGATCAAGAAAACCGGCCTTGATGCACTGATCACCCGCATCGAAACTGGCGCAGTCGTGCAGCCGACGGCGTCGGCTGGCAAGTCATAGCCCCCATGCGCGCCCAAGGCGAGTGGACCCAGGCTGGCGCGCCTGCGGTGCTGGCAGTGGCGAATGACTACATCACGGCAGGCAGCGTCGACCTGAGTGGCATCACGCAGATCGACAGCACCGCCGTAGCACTGCTGCTCGAACTCAGCCGTCGCGCAAGATCGCAGGGCAAGGCGCTGCGCTTTACCACCGCTCCAGCTCGCCTGCTGACGCTGGTCGGCTTTTTCGAGCTTGACGCCCTGCTGTCAATTGAGGGGTGATCGTATGAACCTGAACCTGTTCCGCATCGCCGCACTCTGCACCGCAGCCGCATTGAGCGGCTGCGCAACGCTGCCGCCGGATGATCCGGCCGATCCGCTGGAGCCCTTCAACCGGGCGATGTTCAGCTTCAACCTGAAAGCCGATCACTACGTGCTCAAGCCCGTAGCCAAGGGCTACGACGCGTCAAACGCAGTCTGATCAATTTCTTTGGCAACCTGGGCGAGCCTGTCACCATCATCAACGGTGTGCTGCAGGGCAAGTTTGCGCAGGCGGGCTCAGACACCGGCCGCTTCCTGCTCAACTCCACCGCTGGCATTGGGGGGCTGATGGACGTCGCCACCAAAACTGGCCTGGAGCCACATTCGGAAGATTTCGGGCAGACCCTTGGCCATTACGGAATCGGCACTGGCGTCTACCTGATGCTGCCTCTGCTCGGCCCCTCGAATGGTCGTGATGCCATTGGCCGGGCAGCCGATTACTTCAGCAATCCGCTCTACTACGTGCAGGAAAACAACGGTGATCTCGATCCCCTGTTCTACAGCCTGACCGGCCTCAATCTGATCAGCACCCGCACTCAGTTCTTCAGTGCCGACTCGCTGATCGATAGCGCACTTGACCCCTACATTTTCGTACGCACTGCCTATCTTCAGAACCGGCTCAATAAAGTCTACGACGGTGATCCTCCAAAATCGCTGCTGTATGGCGACGAGGATGAGTAACGCCTGACGATCTCACAACACGCGCTTCCTCCTGATGCCCCCACTGCCATCAGTCCGTCTTGTTTCGCATCCAATCAGCAAGTCCAGATAGCGGCGCCCAGATGGCAGCACGCACAGCAGGACTGACATCGAATCGTTGCAGTGTTTTCTCCATGCAGTCCAGCCACTGATCACGCTCGGAGACACCAATCGTGAATGGCAGATGCCTCGCACGGAGACGCGGATGCCCAAACCGCTGCTGAAAATACTGTGGTCCGCCGCTCCAGCCGCAGAGAAACCAGAACAGCTTGTCGCGTGAGCCATCAAGATGCGGTGGATGCATGGCGCGCAAGGGCGCGTATTCGGCAGCGCAGTCCATGCGGTCGTAGAAGGCATCCACCAGCTGGCGGATGCCCTGCTCACCTCCGAGCTTCTCGAAGAGGCTTACTTCGTCCATTGACGCGCGTTCTCGAACATCCGGAACCAGGGCGTCTTCTCGCCATTCTCTTTCGGCCAGAAGCTGCCGACGCTGCCGGCAATGGTGCGCTCCGGGTGCGGCATCAGGATCGTCACGCGGCCATCGGCATTGCAGAGTGAGGTCACGCCCTGTTCGGCGCCATTGGGGTTGGCGGGATAGTGCGTGGCGACTGCACCGGCATTGGTGATGAAGCGCATCGCCACCTGGCCATTGGCTTGCAGCGTGGCGAGATCACCCGCGCTCTTGAACTCTGGCCGGCCTTCACCGTGGGCGATGGCGATGGGCAGGCGCGAGCCTTCCATGCCTTTGAAGAACAGGCTTTTCGAGGGCAGCAGTTCTACCATGCCCCAGCGCGCCTCAAACTGCTGGCTGCGATTCTTGCGGAACAGCGGCCACTGTTCGGCCCCCGGCACGATGCTTTGCAGTGCCGCCATCATCTGGCAGCCGTTGCACACACCCAGCGCAAAGCGTTCCGGGTTGGCGAGAAACTGCTGGAACTCGTTGCGCGCCCGCTCGTTGAACAGGATGGTGCGCGCCCAGCCCTGGCCTGCGCCCAGCACGTCGCCATAGCTAAAGCCGCCGCAGGCCGCGAAGCCCGAGAAGTCAGCCAACTTCACGCGGCCTTCGAGCACATCGGACATGTGGACATCCACCGACTCGAAGCCAGCGGCGTGGAAGGCATAGGCCATCTCGATGTGGCCGTTCACGCCCTGCTCGCGCAGGATCGCCACCTTCGGCCTCTGGCCGATCATGATGCTGGGGCGCTTCCCGATGGCGGGTGCGCGCAGCGCAGTGTCGAAGGTGAGCCTCACGCTCAGCCCCGGATCGTGCGGCGCGCCAATGGTGTTGAACTCTTCGCGTGCGCAATCGGGGTGATCACGCAGCGCGGCCATCCTGTAGCTGGTCTCGGCCCAGGATTTGTGCAGCGGCTCCAGCGTGTCGGCGAACAGCTCGCGTGCGCCGTGCTTGAAGCGCACGTAGTCTTCGGCAGTCGGTTCGCCGATGACGGCGGCGGAGAGGTTCAGCGCCTTGGCTTCTGCCAGCAGCGCATCGACATCGGCCGCGCGCACTTGCAGCACCATGCCCAGCTCTTCGTTGAAGAGCGCGGCCATTGCATCCGCGCCAAGGGCATCAAGCTGCACGGTGACGCCGCTGCGACCGGCGAGTGCCATCTCGACCACAGTCGCAAACAGACCACCGTCGCTGCGGTCGTGGTACGAGAGCACGCGGCCTTCGGCGTTGAGCTTTTGCACCAGCGCGAATGCGGCCTTGAGCTGCGCAGGCTGGTCGAGGTCGGGCGCGACATCGCCGACCTGCCCGTAGACCTGCGCGAGGATGCTGCCGCCGAGGCGGTTCCGGCCGTTGCCGAGGTCAATCAGCACGAGCACCGTTGCGGGCTCAGCAGCGAGTTGCGGCGTGAGTGACTTGCGCACATCGGCCACGGGCGCGAAGGCGGAGACGATGAGCGACAGCGGAGCGGTCTGCGACTTCGCCTCACCGTTCTGCTGCCACTGCGATTTCATCGAGAGCGAGTCCTTGCCGACCGGGATCGCAATACCGAGTGCGGGTGCCAGTTCGGCGCCTACCGCCTTCACGGTGTCGAACAGGCGCGCGTCTTCGTCACCCTGCCCGCAGGCAGCCATCCAGTTCGCCGAGAGGCGCACGTCGCTCAACTTCGCGATGTGTGCGGCGGCGAGATTGGTGAGGGCCTCGCCGACAGCCATGCGGCCTGACGCCGGTGCATCGAGCAGTGCCAGCACCGGCCGCTCGCCCATGCTCATCGCCTCGCCCGTCGTGGCCTCGAAGCCCGTCGCGGTGACGGCGCAATCCGCCACCGGCACCTGCCAGGGGCCGACCATCTGGTCACGCACGGTCAGGCCACCGACGGTGCGGTCGCCGATGGTGATGAGGAAGTTCTTCGACGCGACGCTAGGGTGGCGCAGCACGCGCTGAGCGGCGTCTTTGGGATCAATGCGCGTGGTGTCGAGTGCGGCAAAGGTCTGCGGCGCGCGCGTGGTGCTGCGCTTCATGCGCGGCGGTTTGCCGAGTAGCACCTGCATGGGCATCTGCACCGTGTCGCTGCCCAGCAGCGTGTCTTCGACGCGCAGCGTGCGCTCGGTCGTAGCGGTGCCCACCACTGCCATCGGGCAGCGCTCGCGGGCGCAGAACGCTTTCAGTTGCGCGACTGACTCCGGTGCCACCGCCAGCACGTAGCGCTCCTGCGATTCGTTGCACCAGATCTCCATCGGCGAGAGCGCCGGGTCGGCGGCGAGCACATCGCGCAGCTTGAAGTGGCCGCCGCGATCATCCGCATGCACCAGCTCTGGCAGCGCGTTGCTGATGCCGCCCGCGCCGACGTCGTGGATGCTCAGGATGGGATTCGATTCGCCCAGTGCCCAGCAGGCATCGACCACTTCCTGGCAGCGGCGTTCGAGTTCCGGGTTGGCGCGCTGCACGCTGGCGAAGTCGAGGTCGGCACTCGAAGCACCCGTGGCCATCGAGGAGCCTGCCGCACCGCCCAGGCCAATCAGCATCGCCGGGCCGCCGAGCACGATGAGGGCGGCACCTTCGACCACCACCTTCTTCAGCACATGCTCTTGGCGGATGTTGCCGTAGCCGCCGGCGATCATGATGGGTTTGTGGAAGCCGCGGTTGCGGCCATCCGGTGCCAGCGCCTCGTAGGTGCGGAAGTAGCCGGTGAGATTGGGACGACCGAACTCGTTGTTATAGGCAGCAGCGCCAATCGGCGCTTCGAGCATGATTTGCAGCGCGCTCGCCATCCGCATTGGGCGGCCCAAGTCGGTCTCCCAAGGCTGCGTGAATCCGGGGATGCGCAGGTTCGAGACACTGAAGCCGCTCAGCCCCGCCTTGGGGCGGCCACCCAAGCCCGTCGCCGCCTCGTCCCGAATCTCGCCACCCGCGCCGGTCGCGGCACCGGGATGCGGCGAGATGCCGGTGGGGTGGTTGTGCGTCTCCACCTTCATCAGGATATGCACCGGCTCCGCATGCTCGCAGTAGTAGTGGTCTTGTTCGGGGAAGAAGCGCATCGCCGTGTGGCCTTCGACCACCGCACAGTTGTCGCTGTAGGCCGAGAGCACGCCCTGCGGGCTGGCCTTGAACGACTCTTTAATCATCTGGAACAGCGAGAGCGGAGCCGTCTCGCCATCCACCGTGAACTCGGCGTTGAAGATCTTGTGGCGGCAGTGCTCGCTGTTGACCTGCGCGAACATCATCAGCTCGGCGTCGGTGAGGTTCTTGCCCGCTTTCACGGCGTAGTCGACGAGGTAGTCGATCTCTTCGCCAGAGAGCGCCAAGCCCCAGTCGGTGTTCGCGGCTTCGAGTGCCGCCTTGCCACCTTTGAGTACATCCACACTGCGCAGCGCACGCGGTGTGCCGGTGGCGAATACGCCCGCCAGATCGAGCGCTGAGGTCAGCACCGACTCCATCATCGGGTCGTGCAGTTCAGCCAAGGCCGCATTGGGCAGCGAACCAGCACCCGTCAGCAGCACCGCGCGACCCAGCTCGACACGCTTCACGCCGGTAAGTCCGCACACCTTGGCGATGTCGGTGGCCTTGCTGGACCAAGGCGAGAGCGTGCCGACTCGCGGCACCACATACAGCGTGCCGTCGGCAGCGGGGCCTTCGCCCAGCAAGCGGCGCAGATCGGTTTCGCTCGCTTCGCCATCCACCAGAAAGAAGTCCTGCACCACCAGGCTGACGAGCTGCGGCGCGTGGGCTTTCAGCCGCTCCAGCAGGCGTGCCACGCGAAAATCGGAGAGGACGGTGGCGCTGGGGAGAACGTGCAGAGACATGAGGGCAAGAGCCATCGGCGGGCAGGCGATGATTTTACCAGCCGGGGGCGTCTACACTGGCCTCACCACAGCCTCAAAAGACACGCCATGACCCTGCTGATCGTTGGTCTCGTCCTGTTCCTCGGCATTCACTCCATCGCCATTGCCGCCCTCAACCTGCGGGCGTCAGCCGTCGCCAAGCTCGGCCCTTATGGCTGGAAAGGGGTTTACAGCCTCGTCGCCATCGCCGGATTCGTACTCATCTGTATTGGCTACGGCGAAGCGCGGATCAGCAACCCCATCTGGCTCTGGCAGCCACCCAAGGGCATGCGCCACCTCGCCCTGCTGCTGATGCTGCCGGTGTTCCCGCTTCTGCTGGCAGCCTATCTGCCGGGCCGCATCCGCACCGCCACTAAGCACCCGATGCTGGTCGCCACCAAGCTCTGGGCACTCTCGCACCTGCTTGCCAATGGCGGACTGCACGACGTGCTGCTGTTCGGTGGCTTTCTGGCCTGGGCTGTGGCGGATCGCATCTCCCTCAAGCGCCGCGCGGGCGTCACCCCGCCGCCAAGTGCGTCGGCTTCACGTTGGAATGATCTGGTGGTCGTGCTCGGCGGGCTGGCGCTGTATGTGCTGTTCGTGGGCGGGCTGCACAAGATGCTGATTGGGGTTTCGCCGGTTGCGATGGGATGACCGTGCCGACGATCGGCTTCGTGGTCGTCTACCGCTGGCGGCTGCACCCCGGCAAAGAGGTGCAGTTTCACGAGGTCTGGTCGCGCAATACGCCGCTCATCATCGAACGCTGTGGCGGTATGGGTTCACGTCTGCACAGGGCGGAAGACGGTACTTGGCTCGCCTATGCGCAATGGCCGGACAAGGCGACCTGGGAGCGCTCATATGCCGTGCCGGAGTGGGATGCTGAGGGCAGCAAGCTGCTCCTTGAGGCCATTGCAGAGTCCTTTCCGCGCATCCTGCTGGAGCCGCAGGCGGACTTCCTCGTCCATGCCCCGATCCGAGCTACGCAGGACGCCGCAGAAACGCCTCGGTAAACGCATCCGCCGGAAATAGAATCTCCACCCGCAAGTTATCCGCCGTGAGATCCAGCGGCGTGCCGAAACTCGCCAGCATGGTGATGAAGCTCAGCATTACATCGCCGAGGCCGATGCGGGTGGGCAGCACCGGGGCGAGTGGTGTCCACACCTCGGCCAGCCGCCAGCGGGCGGGAATGCCGGGGTAGCTCAACACTTCGGCCAGCACCGCAGCAGCAGCCTCGTTCTCGCGGGCTTCGCGGATGGCCCGCGCCAGCAGACCCGGCCCCAGCTCGTCCAGATTCTTCACGAAGCCCCGCAGCCCTTCAGGGTGAAAAGTAAGCTTCATCAGGTTGGGCGGTGCCTCGCCGCACACCCGCTGCCACAGTGCGGCGGAGTTGCCGCCGGACAGCAGCGAGAGTAACCGCTCGGTGGCGGCATTGGCTTGTAGGATGTTCCAGCCCGCATCGAGCACCACGGCGGGATAAGGCTCCTGCTGCTTGAGCAGCAGATCGAGCGCGAGCTTGATCGAAGCCATGTCGGGGCTGTGCAGCGGCCGCTCGGCAAACAGCGGGGCAAAGCCCGCTGCGATCAGCCAGCGATTGCGCTCGCGCAGTGGCAGCGCCAAGGCCTCAGCCAGTTGCAGCACCATCGCGCGACTTGGGCGGGCCTTGTTGCTCTCCAGAAAACTCAGGTGCCGCTGGGACAAACCCGCATCGGCTGCGAGCGTCATCTGGCTGAAGCCATGCCCCCGCCGCCGCTCGCGCAGCAAATGGGAGAAATCGTTGGCAGCAGCCGGAGCGGAGGCGATGGTCTGGTTCATGCACCGATTGTGCGCTCGTGCCTGCGGGCGGTGGTATTACCTGCCAAGTCATTGAGCAGCGGGTGGGCCAGGCGGAGAGTAGCTCCGCAAACCAACCACACCGGAGAAACCCCATGCACCTGCCCAAAGCCCTCGTCCTCGCCGTGCTGCTGCCCTTCGCGCTTTATTCGACCTATGTGGTCTATACGGTCGGCTACGTCGCCATCTTCACCAGCCACTTCAACCCGGTGGGCATGCAGGTGCTGATTGACCTCGTCATTGCCTGCTCGCTGGTCATGGTGTGGATGTGGCGTGATGCGGCGGCCACCGGCCGCAGAGTGTGGCCGTATGTCGCCATCACGCTAACGCTCGGCTCCATCGGCCCCCTGCTCTATCTGCTGCTGGCACCGCAGCGCCAGGCCGGCACGACGCGAGTGATGGCCTGAGCATGGGCCTCAACGCCCACACCGCGCTCGCCGCCGCCCTGCTGCTGGCCGGTATCGTCAACCTGCTGCCACTGGCCGGCATCTTGGGAGGCGAGCGTCTGCAAAGCCTCTACGGCATGGGGTTTGATGACCCCAGCCTGCGCATTCTCATGCGGCATCGTGCGCTGCTGTTCGGCTTGCTGGGCGGTGCATTGCTGGCCGCCGCTTTTCTCCCTGCATGGCGGCTCCCGATGGCGCTGGCAGGTCTGGCCAGCATGTTGAGTTTCATCGCACTTGCGTCGCTGGAAGGCGGTGGAAACGCCGCCATACGTCGTGTGGTGGTCGCCGATGTGATGACTAGCCTGCTACTGGCACTGGCGGTGCTGTGGTCGCGACGGCCGATCTAAGCCAACTCACGCCAGCTAAGGCCGGCCTCTTGTTCGGCGCAAACACACCAGCTTGGGTCTTGCTCCAGCGCTTCGCAAATCGCGGCACGTGCCAGCGCTGGGGTGTTGTTCTGCTCAGAAAGATGGGTGAGCACCAGATGCTGTAGTCGCTCCTGCTGCACGCTGCGCACCAGACTGGCGGACTGCACATTGGAAAGATGGCCAAGACCACCGCCGACACGGTCCTTAAGCTTTTGCGGATAGGGGCCTTTGGCGAGCATCGCCACGTCGTGATTGGCCTCTAGCAGTAGCGCATCGCAATCACTCAGCACGTAGCGGATGTGCTGGGTGATTGCCCCTAAATCCGACACCACGCCGAGCTTCTTACCAGCGCGTTCAAAGGCGAACTGACAGGGTTCCTTGGCATCGTGCGGCACCGGGAAGGGCCGCACCGTGAGTGCGCCGATGTGGAAAGGCTCGTGCGGCGTGATAAAGCGGATGTCGTCGACCTGCGTGTCACGCCAGCCCTGATAGCTGCCACGGGTGAGATACACCGGCAGATCGTAGGCGCGTGCCAAGCGCGCCACGCCGCCCAAGTGATCACCATGTTCGTGGGTGACCAGAATGGCATCGAGACTTTGTAGGTCAAAGTCGAGCCGCTTGGCGCGGGCCTCGACCTCGCGCACCGCAAAGCCACAGTCCACCAGCACGCGAACGCCACCGGCATCCACCAGCGTGCCGTTGCCCTTGCTGCCACTGCCGAGCATTGCAAAGCGCATCAGTGCTTCGCCGCCGAACCGAGAAACAGCGCGTAGGCCGGGTTGCTGGTCTCGTCCCAGTAGGGGTAGCCGAGCGCATCCAGCGCCTCACGGCATTCGCGACTCTTGCCCTTGGGAACCTGCAAGCCCGCCAGCACGCGGCCGTAGGCGGCGCCGTGATTGCGGTAGTGGAACAGGCTGATGTTGAAGGCCGAGCCGATGGCATCGAGAAAGGCGAGGCAGGCACCGGGCCGCTCCGGGAACTCGAAGCGGAACAGTTGCTCCTCCGCCGCGATGGCGGCGGGCTGCTCGTCTTGCTGCTTCGGTAACCGGCCACCCACCATGTAGCGCACGTGCAGTTTGGCCATTTCGTTGTGGCTCAGGTCAGTGACTGGATAACCCAGCTCGCGCAGCTGCGCCGTGAGCACCTCGGTTTCTGCCGCGCCCTCGCTGAGCTTGAAGCCGACGAAGATGTGCGCCTCGCTGGGGCTGGCATAGCGGTAGTTGAACTCGGTGATTACGCGCTTGCCGAGCTGCTTCAAAA
>Ga0255086_1000396_pt1 | contig 14892 bp, 11 predicted proteins | sample Colum_Cont_RepC__FD_188438 | JGI IMG/M metagenome (GOLD analysis project Ga0255086, IMG submission 188438) | Freshwater microbial communities from Columbia River, Oregon, United States - Colum_Cont_RepC_8d | ecosystem: Environmental > Aquatic > Freshwater > River | place: USA: Oregon | collected... | reverse complement strand
GCACTGGAACTGGCCCTTGGGCGCACGGCAGCCCAGGATCCAGCTGTCGAAACCGGGCGCGTCGATGTTCTCGGCGCGCATCCATACGCCAGCGGCACCGGCCATCGCGCCCTGCACCATCGAGGCTTCAACATGCTGCCCCCTGCCCGTCAGTTCGCGTGCGCGCAGCGCGGCACTGATGCCGACCGAGGCGGTGAAGAACGCACCCAGGCTGGGCCAATGCGAGGCTGGGAACAACGGCCCTTGGCGCGGTGCGCCCTGCAAATCGTCGTAAGAGATTTCAATATCTGGAAACGGATCAGGCCGGCCGGCGAGATGGTTGAGCGCACCCTCGGCCCAGCCGCGTTGCTCCCACATCAGGCCGGTGCGCGCCTGCACCAGCGCGTCGTAGGCCGGGCGGTTGGCGTCGGCCGTATCGGAGCCGTAGCCGGTGATCGAGCAATAGATCAGGCGCGGGTTGAGCACGCTCAGGGTGGCGTAGTCGATGCCGAGTTTTTTCGTGGTGCCCGGCGCATAGCTTTCTACCAGCACATCGGCGGTCTGTGCCAAGGCGAGGAAGGTCTTCTTGTCAGCGGCGCTCTTGAGGTCGAGCACCGCGCTGCGCTTGCCCCGCTGCCACACCTTGTAGCCAAGCTGGTTGCGGTAGGGGTCCCCACCCGGTGGTTCGATCTTGGTGACGTCTGCGCCGTTGTCCGCGAGCAGCATGGTGGCCATTGGCCCGGCAATACCCCAGGTCAGGTCAAGCACTTTCAATTTTTCGAGTACGGCAGCCATCACGATCTCCATAAGATGATGCGGCTCCAGCGGCATGGCGCAGGAGCGTTGTTGTGAGAGGACTCTAGCGGCGGCCTTGCTAGCCGCGCCTGCTGCAAATGAGTGAGGCTCACCAATTGTCGGGTTAGGCCTTGTTGCGGAAGAACCAGGCACCCAGCGCCGGCAGCAGGCAGATGGCCCCCAGCATGTTGACCAGGAACATGAAGGCCAGCAGCAGGCCCATGTCGGCTTGGAACTTCAGCGCTGACAGCGTCCAGGTGCCCACACCAATGGCCATGGTGATGGCGGTGAACACGGCCGCACTGCCGCGCTGCTGCATGGCCTCAAAGAAGGCGTCGCGGAAATTGCGGCCCTCCTCCATCTCATGCTGGATGCGCTCGAACAGATAGATGCCGTAATCCACACCGACACCAACGCCGAGTGCCACCACAGGCAACGTTGCCACCTTGAGCCCAATGCCCATCGCCGCCATCAGCGCATTGCAGAAAATCGACACCATCGCCAGCGGCACGATGACGCAGATCACCGCCTTGATCGAGCGGAAGGTGATCAGGCAAAGCAGGATCAGCGCACCAAAGATCGCCAGCAGCATGCGCTCTTCCGCCTCGCCCACCGCCTCGTTGGTCGCGGCCATCACGCCGACGTTGCCGGTGGCGAGCCTGAGCTTGACACCCTCGACCGGATTGGCGGCGATGAACTTCTTGATCTCGTTCACCGCATGTGCGATCAGCGCACCGTCGTGGTTCTTCATGAACACCAGAATCTGGATGGCCTTGCAGCCCTCCTTGTTCAAACCCAGATTGGGGTCGAAGGCGCGTGACCCGGTAGAGAGCCCCACCTGCGTGCGCGGCAATGCGCGCCAGCGTGGATTGCCTTCGTTGAAGGCTGAGATCACCAGCTTGCCCACGCCCGCCACGCCCGTGACCGACTGCACCCCCTCGATGCCACGCACGAACAATTCAAACTTGTCGATGGTGTTGACCACGGGATAGTGCAGGCAGGAGTCACCCTCGAAATCGGGGGCTTCGACAATCACCGTCAGCACATCAGTGCCGATCAGGTAGTTGCTGCCGATGACATCATTGTCCAAGTTGTAGCGCGAGTCCTTGCGCAGCTCTGGCACGCCCTTGCCGCTATCGCCGATCACCATGCTGCGCGACAGCCAGGTGCTGCCGGCGAGCAGCACCAGCGATGCTGCGAACACGATGAGTGCGCATTTGGGCTCGGCACACTTGGCAATCGCATTCCAGAACGCGGCCTTGCGGGCCGATGGCGCCTTTCGCGAATGCTCGAGGCTGGAGGTCTCCAGCGTGATCCGGGTCAGCAGAATCGGCAGGATCATCTTGTTGGTGGCGATCATCAGCAGTACGCCGAGACAGGCGGTGATACCCAACTCGCGCACAATGGGGATCTCGATCAGCATGATCACCGCAAAGCCCAGTGCATTGGTCAGCAGGGCCACCGCACCCGGCACAAACAGCTTGCGGAAGGACTGTCGCGCGGCCTCTACCGAACTTGCGCCATTCACCACTTCCATGCGCCAGGCGCTGGTCATCTGCACGGCGTGCGAAACGCCGATGGAGAAGATGAGAAAGGGCACCAGAATCGACATGGGGTCGATGCCGAAACCGATCAGCGGCAGTGCGCCAATCAGCCACAGCACCGGCAGTAGCGCGACGATGATCGCAGCGAGAGTGAGCTTCCAGGAACGTGAGTAGAGATACAGCTGCACCAGCGTGATGACAAAGGCCAGTGCGAAGAACGCGAACACGCCCAGCAGGCCCTTGATGACATCGCCCAGGAGGCGCGCGAAGCCGATGATGTTGACCTCGATGTTCTTGTTGTATTCCGCGTTCTCGGTTTTTTCGACCGTCAGCTCACTACCCTTGATGGCAATCGGTTGCAGCGCTGCGCCGTCACTGGCTTCAACCTTGGGCAGCACGTTAAAGGTCTGGAAACGCGTCTGCCAGCCGTAGTCGACATAGCCCTCCGTGACAATCTCCCCAGCTTTGAACGGCGGGTGATCGGCCTTGAGCCTGTAGACATACTTGCTTGGGCTTTCGAAGCGGCCACGGATTTCTTCCAGCTTGAGCTGCACACCCCAGTAGTCGACGCGCTGGTCTTCCTGCGGCTTATTGGGGTCATAGTCCTGCAAGTCGGCGCGGATGAGTGCTGACTTCTGATCGGTGCTGACGATCAGGCCCACCTGCCCTGACAGGCCCACGTTGTGACGCACCTGGTCGAGTTCTTCCGGCTGGCCTGAGAACTTGGCGGGCACAACGGGCGCGCCCTTGAAGCCATCCTCGGTGATCTCGATGTAATAGGTGTTGGGGGTAAATATGGAGGTGACGTGGGTGCGATTGACGCCGGGGATGAAGAACACCTCATCGGTGGCCTTGCGCATCGCATCGAGAAACTCGGCGTTGTAGAGATCGCCCTCGCCTTTCCAGCGCAGGTTCACCAAGAGGGTGTTGGCCCCTGAGAAATCCTGCAGGTACTCCATCATCGTCTGCATGTACTCATGCTTGACCGGAATCAGCTTCAAAAAGCCGGGATCAAGCCGCACATGGGTTGCGCTGTAGCCGAAGAACAAAGTAATGGCGGTGAACAGCACCGTGAGGATGCCGCGACGGCCGATCAGCACATCCGAGAACCGCGCGACCATCGAATCAATACGGTTCATTGCGCGGTTGCTCCAAGGTGGTTGACGGGGTCTCGCAGGCTGATGCCGGCCTCACCGGCGGTCAGCAGTTCACCGCTGTCTGTGGGCACCACGGCCACCAGGCGTTCGTGGCCATCGGTCGACGCCAGCTTGAAACGCTGACCGCCATCCTTGGAGACAAAGATGGCGTTGTTCTCGCCCACCAGCACGATTTCCTGACGCAGCGTGCGCGCTGCACCGAACAGCGACACCGTCAGCGGAATCTCGCTCTTCACCCAGGTCTTGCCACTGTCGCGACTATGAAACGCATTGCCGCGCATGCCATACACCAGCAGGCCGCCATCGGTGGTGAGCGTCAGGCCGTAGAACGAGCCGGAGTAGATCTCCGGCAGCTTGCTCCAGGTCTGGCCCTGATCACTTGAGCGCAGCAGCAGGCCGCGCTCGCCAGCCAGCAGCAGTGCGCCATCCGGTGCGCGCAGCATGGCGTTGAGATGGCGATCAAACAGGCCGCCACCGGCTTGAAAGTTGGCAAAGGGATCGGCATCCGGGTCCACTTCCTGCACCACTGGGGGTGGTGCGTTGGGGTCCAGCGCTTCCACCATGGTCTGTTTCTGCCAGGTCTTGCCGTCATCGGTGGAGGCCATCAGCAACCCAAAAGCGCCGAAAGCGTAGAGCTTGCCGTCGAAGGGGCCGGCGACTCCCATCAAGGGGTCAGACAGCTCAGTGTTGAAGGCCACTTCCCGCCAGGTTTCCCCCTGATCCTCGCTCTTCACCATCCAGCCATCGTGGCCCACCGCGAGCGCGAGCTTGGGGCTGATGAAGCTGACCTGGGTAAAGGTGGAGCCGCGCTGCGGCGTGACGGTGGCCGAATGCCAGGGGCCGTTGGGACCATCGGCAAGCAGGATCTGCCCCTGCTCACCTGCGGCGACATAGCGTGAGCCAAGGCGGGCGAGCGAAGTAATCAAGAGGCCATCCGGCTTCACCTGAGTCGGCGCAAACGGCGGCGGCGTGCGTGGTGAGAAGGCGAACACTGCCGCCGCCAGCACGATGATGGTCATCAGCCAGGCAGGCCAACTGCCCGCCGCCGTCGAGCCGTGCTTTTGCGACGCTGCCACTGTCGATGCGCTTGCCACCATCTTTTTTCTCCTCACACAGTGCGCGCGGTCATTGCCGCGCGTTTTTTTATCTCAATGGCGATCAGGCCAACCAAGATGCCAGCCCTGCCGCGGCCGTCACCTTGCCACAACCCGGCGCGCCTCAAACCCTAGCCAACCTCGAACAATCCTGCCGCGCCCATGCCGCCACCGATGCACATGGTGATCACCACATATTTCACACCGCGACGACGCCCCTCAATCAGCGCATGGCCCACCATGCGGGCGCCGCTCATGCCAAAGGGGTGGCCAATGCTGATTGCCCCGCCATTCACGTTGAGACGGTCATTGGGAATGCGGAGTTGGTCACGGCAGTAGATCACCTGGCAGGCAAAGGCCTCGTTCAGCTCCCACAGGCCGATGTCGCTCACCTTGAGGCCGTGCTGCGCCAGCAGCTTGGGGATGGCATACACCGGGCCGATGCCCATCTCGTCCGGCTTGCAGCCCGCCACCGCGAAACCGCGATAGGTGCCGAGTGGCTTGAGGCCACGCTGGGCGGCATCGCCACGGCTCATCAGCAGGGCCACGGCCGCGCCATCGGAGAGCTGCGAGGCATTGCCTGCGGTGATGTGCTTGCCGACGGGCGCCCACTTGCCGTCCTTCCACACCGGCTTCAGCCCAGCGAGACTCTCGGCCGAGGTATCGGCGCGGTTGCCCTCGTCCTTGGTCAGCGTCACCGTCTGCTTCTCGGTGGGGTTGCCCTCTTTGTCGAACAACTGCTTCACCGAGGCGAAGGGAACGATCTCGTCATCAAACTTGCCTGCTGCTTGTGCTGCCGCCGTGCGCTGCTGGCTTTGCAGGGCGTAGTCGTCCTGTTGCTGGCGCGAGATGCCATAACGTTCGGCGACGATCTCGGCGGTCTCGATCATCTGGATGTAGGCGGTAGGTTGCAGCGCCAGCACCGCCTCGGAGACAAAGCGATAACTGTTCTTGTGCTTGTTCTGGGTCAGCGAGATCGACTCCACGCCGCCCGCCACCACCACCCGCTGCTCGCCGGTGATGATGTTCTTCGCCGCGATGGCAATCGTCTGCAAACCGGAGGAGCACTGGCGGTCGAGCGTCATGCCCGGCACGGTATCCGGCAGGCCGCCGGTATAGGCGCAGAGGCGGCCGAGGTTGTAGGCCTGGGTGCCCTGCTGGGCCGCAGCACCAATCAGCACGTCGTCGACCTCCCGTGGGTCGATCTTGGCACGCGCCACCACCGCCTTGATCACCTCGCCACCCAGCACCGGCGCCTCAGTGTCGTTGAAGGCACCGCGATAGGCCTTGCCGATGGCGGTGCGGGCGACCGAGACAATCACTGCATCATTTGCTGCCGACATGCTGCACTCCCAAAGATTGGATGAATGCGCAGCAGACTAAGGCTGGGGCCAGTCTGAGGCCTCGTTCAAAAGTAGTAGCGAGCAAGCTCTAAGAGACGGCGATTGACAGCCGCTGCTACGCGGCGGGTCTGTAAATCACCGCGCTCAAAAGTAGTAGCGGCTAATGGTGTCAACAATGCAGGCAGGCTTTGCAGCACCTTCGATCTCGATAGTCAGGCGCAGTGTGGACTGCACGCCGCCATCCTTGGTCGGCTCCACCGCAATCAGCTCGCCCCGGCCACGGATGCGCTGGCCGACTTTCACTGGCGAGGGAAAGCGCACCTTGTCACTGCCGTAGTTCACACCCATCTTCATGCGCACATCGATCAGCTCGGGCAGAAAGCGAGAGGCCAGCGAGAGGGTGAGAAAACCATGAGCAATGCAGGCGCCGAAAGGGCCATCCTTGGCACGCAGGGGATCGACATGAATCCACTGATGGTCATCTGTTGCATCGGCAAAGAGATTAACCCGCTCCTGCGTCATGCTGACCCACTCGGTTTCGCCGAGTTGCGTGCCAACAGCCTGGACAAGGGCTTCGGCAGATTCAAAGACTTTCGGCATGTTCAGGCTCTCTGACTGGAAGCAGAAATGGTTTCGCCAACCAGATACGAGGCGTAGTCGGAGGCGAGAAACACCATGATATTGGCAATCTCCCAGGCCTCGGCACCACGCCCGAAAGCCTCGCGCGAGGCCAGCTCGTTGAGCAGTGCTTCAGGCGCGCTCTTGCGCAGGTGATCGTGGAAGACAATCGATGGCGACACGGCGTTGATGCGAATGCCGAAGTCAGCTGCCTCCAGTGCCGCGCAGCGCGTCAGCGCCATCACGCCAGCCTTGGCGGCGGCGTAGTGCGCCTGCTCCTTCTGTGCCCGCCAACCCAGCACCGAGGCATTGTTGACGATCGCACCCCGGCCACGTGGCTGCATTTTTTTCAGCATCGCGCGGGTCATGCGAAAGGTGCCAGTGAGCGTCACGTCGAGCACCTTGTGCCACTCCTCATCCGTCATGTCGACCACGCGCTTGCTGCCACCAAGCCCGGCGTTGTTGATCAGCACATCCACGCCACCCAGCTGGTCTTCGGCGGTACTGATCAGCGTCTGCACATCGGCTTCCACCGCCACATTGCCGACCTGACCAAACACTTGCGCCTGCGGAAACTCTTTTGCCAGGGCCTGCGCCGCTTCTTCGGTGCGGCGGGGATGGATGTCAGACAACATCAGCGCGCGCGCCCCTTCTTCCAGACAGCGCTTCGCAGCCGCAAAGCCAATGCCGCCGCCAGCAGCAGCGGTGATGAGCACGCTGCGCCCCTTGAGCAGGCCATGGGCGGGGACATAGGGAGGGGGTGCTTGCATGGCAACACTCAGGTGGTGACGGGACGCGCTTCACGCGGCATACCTAAGCCCCGCTCGGCAATCAAATTGAGTTGTATCTCGTTGGTGCCGCCATAGATGGTGTCGGCGCGCGAGAAGAGGAACAGCTGCTGCAGGGCGCGCACCGACTCGTCGGCACTCTCGCCATCGGGGCCGAGGATGTCCATCGCCAGCTTGCCGAGGTCGCGATGCCAGCTCGACCAGGCATATTTGTAGACCAGCGCCTCGCGGCCGAGGCTGAGCACGTCGTCACCGGCCAGCATGCGCAGCGCGTGATAGCGCAGCACCTTGAGGCCATGCCAGGCCACGACAAGACGATTGCGAATGGCTGGTGAGCGATCCAGCCCGCGCACGCGCGCAGCGGCAATCACCTGCTCCAGCTCATGCTGAAAATGCATCTGCTGGCCAAGGGTGGAAACGCCGCGCTCGATTTCCAGCAGACCCATTGCCACCTTCCAGCCCTCGCCCGGCGCACCGACGATGTGATCGACTTCAGCGCGTGCGCCGTCGAAGAACACCTCGTTGAACTCAGAGCCACCGCCGAGTTGGCGTATCGGGCGAATCTCGATGCCGACTTGCCGTAGCGGCATCAGCAAAAACGCTAGGCCCTTGTTGCCCTTGCTGCCGGGTTCAGCGCGGGCGAGTACGAAAATCCAATCGGATTCCTGCGCCAGTGAAGTCCAGATTTTCTGGCCCTGCACGCGCCAGCTGCCATCGGCCTCTTGCCAGCAGCGGGTCTGCACATTGGCCAGATCTGAACCCGCGTTGGGCTCGGAATATCCCTGCGCCCAGTATTCGCTGCCATTCAGTATCGGCGGCAGAAAACGCTGCTGCTGCGCCAGCGTGCCGAACTTGATCAGCGCCGGGCCGATCAGGCCCTCACCAATGTGACCCATACGGCCGGGTGCACCGGCACGCGCGTATTCCTCGTGAAAAATCACCTGCTCGGCAATGCTCAATCCACGCCCGCCGTGGGTCTTGGGCCAGCCCACGCCAGTCCAGCCACCGGCTGCCAGCTCGCGCTCCCACTCTTTGCGCAAGGCAGGATCAGCCTCCTCATCACCAGGGCCGCCACGGTGCTTGAGCGCGGCAAAGCGACCCTTGAGATGCGCAGCCATCCAGCCTGCGACTTCATGGCGGAATGCATCGAGCCCCTCTCCCGCTGGTGGGAGAGGGGTTGGGGAGGGGGCTGTCGCAACCCTCTCCCGGTGCTTCGCACCACCCTCTCCCGCAAGGGGGAAAGGGGAAAGCATGTGTCCTGCTGCCAACTCTCGCAGCGCATCCGCAGTGCCCAACCAGTGGCTCGAAGCCTGCGCGCGTTTGAAGTAAAGCTGCGGGTCGTATTCCCAAGTAAAGCCGACGCCGCCATGTAGCTGGATGGCCTCCTGCGCGCACCAGAACACGGTGTCTGAAGCCAGCGCCTTGGTGGCGGCACACTCGGCGGCGAGCTCTGCCAGCGGCGCGTTTGCCGCTGCATTGGCAGCTGCACCCGCAACAGCCGATCGTACCGCCTCGATGCGCGTCATCATCTCGGCACAGCGATGCTTCACGGCCTGAAAGCCTGCAATGGCGCGGCCAAATTGTTTGCGTGTGGCGGTGTAGGCCACGGTGAGATCAAGGCAGGCCTGCGCCGCACCGAGTTGTTCGGCAGCGATCAGTAGGCGCACCAGCGCCGCTGCGCGGGCATAGCCTTCGATGCGCAGCGCGGCATCATCGATGCGCTGCGCTGAAACCGCATGCAGATCAGCCACTGCAAAACGCCGACCGGCGTCGAAACCTACCGTGCTTTTAAGCTGCAAGCCGGCTGCATTGCACGGCACCACGAACAGTGCAGGCAGAGATTCACCCGCCACTGCAGCGCTTACCAGCAGGGCATCCGCGCCAGCGCCATCCGGCAGGCGACTGATGCGCCCTGACAATGTCCAAGCCCCGTTCGCCGCCTGGGCCGTGACACCGCTGGCCGTGAGAAAAGCGTGGGCATCTGAAGGCAGCGCTGCGCTCAGGCGCTGCTCGCCCACAGCCAGCCGCGGCAGCCACCCAGCCTGCGCCTCGGCCGTGCCGAGCTGCTGTAACAAGGTTGTGGCGAGGCAGACACTCGAAAAGAACGGCGCGCACAAGAGCTTCTGCCCCACAAGCTCCTGCAGCTGCACCAGCTCGACAATGCCGAGCCCCAGGCCGCCATGCGCCTCTGGCACAGCGATGCCGCACCAGCCGAGTTCGCCGGCAATGCGCTGCCACACGGCCTCGTCAAACCCCTGCGCGCTGTCCATCGCCGCACGCACCGCAGCCGAGGTGCTGACATCCGCCAGAAAGTTTTCGGCCGATTCACGAATCAGCCGCTGATCTTCGTTGAGCACGAGATTCATGGCGTGCAGAGATAGGGTGCGAACATGGCGCGCTCGGCGTCATCCAGCGGCACCGAGCTGCGCGTGCTGGTATCGAAACGGACGATGACATTGCGGGCGGTGAGCACGCAGACCTCACCGTTGAAGATGGCGATGCCCAGCGTCACCGAGCGTGTGCCCATGGCCAGCACGCTGACCCCGATGCGCAGATCCGCCGGGAAGCGCACTTCATGCAGATAATCCATCTCGGTGCGGGCGATGACATTGGCGCGCACAGCACCCATCACCCAGAAACCGATCTCGCCCAAAAAGCCGGCGCGGCCGGTTTCAACGTAGATGCAGTAGGCGATGTTGTTGACGTGGCCGACCAGATCGAGATCGTTGAAGCGCACGCGCTCTTCCGTCCACCAGCGATAGTCCTCAGCCTTGCGACTAGGTGCCATAGACCTTCTGCGCCGGTGGTTCGGTGGCGATCAGTCCGGCGATGGCCGTGTGCAGTTCAGCCGGCGCCCAGCGCGCACCCTTGTTCTGCACCGTGCCGGTCTTCCAGCCATTGGCGATGGAGACCTTGCCGCCCTCCACCTCGAATACCTTGCCGCTGACGTCTGCGGACAGCGTGCTGCACAGATACACCACCAGCGGCGCGACATTGCCAGGATGGTAGTGATCGAAGCTGCCATCCGCCGGCGCTTTCATCATGGCGCCAAAGGGGCCTTCGGTCATGCCGGTGCGCGCTGCGGGCGCGAGGGCATTGGCGGTGACGCCATAGCGGCCGAGTTCAGCCGCCTGCACCAGCGTGAGTGCGGCAATGCCGGCCTTGGCAGCCGAGTAATTGCTTTGGCCGATGTTGCCTTGCAGGCCCGCGCCGGAACTGGTGTTGACGATGCGGCCCTGTGGCTTGTCGCCCGCCTTCACCTGATCGCGCCAGCGTTGCACCAGCTTGTTGGCGATGCAGAAGTGGCCCTTGAGGTGCACACGGACGACGGTATCCCAATCCTCCTCGCTCATGGTGGCGAACATCTTGTCGCGCACCACGCCAGCATTGTTGACCACGCCATGCACGTTGCCAAAGCGCGCGACCGCCGCCGCGATGATCGCATCGGCACCGGCCATGCTGGTGATATCGCCAATGGCCGCCACCGCTTTGCCGCCAGCGGCTTCGATCTCTTTCACCACCGCTTCGGCAGCATCGAGGCGGATATCGTTGACGGCGACATTCGCGCCTTCAGCCGCGAGGGCCAGGGCGTATTCGCGGCCCAGGCCAGAGCCTGAGCCAGTGACGATGATGGTGCGGTTATCGCAGATGCCCATGACTACAGCCTCTCAATGATGGTGACGTTGGCCACCCCGCCGCCTTCGCACATGGTTTGCAAGCCATAGCGCCCGCCGCTGCGTTCCAACTCGCAGAGCAGGGTCGACATCAGCTTCACACCCGTCGCACCCAGCGGGTGTGCGAGTGCGATGCCGCCGCCGTTGACGTTGGTCTTGCTGTGCGGATAGCCGGTTTCCTTCAACCAGGCCAGCGCCACCGGGGCGAAGGCTTCGTTGATCTCGACCAGATCAATGTCTTCGAGCTTCATGCCGGACTTCTTCATCGCGTAGCGGGTGGCGGGGATGGGCGCAGTGAGCATGAAGATCGGGTCGTCGGCATACACGCTCATGTGGTGGATGCGCGCACGCGCCTTGAGGCCGTATTTTTTCAGTGCAGCCTCCGAGACGATCAGCATCGCCGCCGCCGCATCGCCGGTCTGGCTCGACACACCGGCAGTGATGCTGCCGCCCGGTGCCAGCGGCTCCAGCTTCTGCATCTGCTCTAGTGTCGAGTCGCGCGTGGTCTCGTCGTGCTCCAGGCCGTTGGTGATCAGGATCTCTTTCTTGAAGCGACCTTCAGCAATCGCAGCGCGGGCGCGGCGGTGGCTTTCGAGCGAGAACTGCTCCATCTCCAAGCGCGAGATATTCCACTTGTCCGCAATCATCTGCGCGCCGTGAAACTGCGACACCGGCTGCGAGCCGAAACGCTTCACCCAACCCTCGCTGCCGGAGAAGGGATCGCTGAAACCCAGCGGCTTGGCGCAGACCATCGCGGAAGAGATTGGAATCTGCGTCATGGTCTGCACGCCACCGGCGATGACCACATCTTGCGTGCCGCTCATCACTGCCTGCGCAGCAAAGTGCACGGCCTGCTGCGAGCTGCCGCACTGGCGGTCGATGGTCACACCCGGTACGTGCAGTGGTAAGCCAGCAGCCAGCCAGCTGCTGCGCGCGATGTTGCCGGCGAGCGGACCGATGGCATCAAGGCAGCCGAAAATCACATCGTCGTAATCCTCAGCGGGGATGGCATTGCGCGCGACTAGGGCTTTGAGCACATGCGCGCCCAGATCGGCCCCGTGCATCTGTGACAGCGAGCCCTTGCGCTTGCCGGTGGGGGTGCGCAGGGTATCGACGATATAGGCTTCAGCCATGATTGCATTCTCTCTTGCTGGATTTAGTGAGTGAAGGTTTCGGCGGGGCCCAATGCTGCACTCTGAGCCAGTACCGCATCGGCGATGCGGCCCTTGTGGAAGATGGCATCGCCCCAGGTGGAGTCCAGCGCCCAGGCGCGCTTCATGAACATCTGCAAGTCCGCCTCCCAGGTGTAGCCCATCGCGCCATGCACCTGGATGCTCTTGCGCGCCGCCAGTCTTGCGGCTTCACCCGCTGCCAGACGCGCATGGGAGACATAGATCGCTGCGCGCGGATCGTTCTGTGCCAACGCATGCGCCGCGCGCTGCACCACCGGCCGTGCGAACTCGATCTTCACCGCCACATCCGCAAGGTGATGCTTGACGGCCTGGAAGCTGCCAATCGGCTTGCCGAACTGCTTGCGCTGCGCGGCATAGTCGGTGCCGAGATCGAGCATACGCTGGGCCAGGCCTAGCAGCTGTGCGGCGATGGCGACACCAGCGCGATTGATCACACCCTCCCACAGCGCCTTGCCCTGTTCGGCGGCAAACAGGCGGCTCTTGTCGGTAGGCGTCCACTGCACCTGATACAGGCGGCGCGAGGCATCGATGCTGGCGTGCAAAGTGAGCTTGGCATCGGTGGGCTTCAGCCAGTGCAGCTCGTCGTCACGCCAGAGCAGCAGCAGGTCGGCGTTGGCGGCATCGGCGACATAGGGATTGATCGGGTGGCCCACCGCGACGCGCGCGCTGCCATCGGCAATCTTCGGCAGCCAATGCGACTTCAGCGAAGAGTTTTCAGGCAGCGCCTTGCTGATGAACACCGCGAGATAGGCGGTGGCGGTGAGCGAATCCGGGATGGCGTAATAGCCCAGCTCCTGCTGAATCAGCACCCAGTCGACATCGCCCAAGCCCATGCCGCCGTAAGCCTCCGGTACTGAGAGCGCGGTGAGGCCCTGGTCGGCCAGCTTGGCGCGTAGCTCGGCGCTGCGGCCAATCTCGGTTTCCCAGATTTCGCGCAACATTTCGGGTGCGGCTTCCACCATCAGGAATTTGTGGATGGCGTCGCGCAGCGCGAGCTGGTCTTCGGTAAAAGTGAAGTCCATGACTCAAGCCCTCGGCAGGCCGAGCATGCGCTCGGCGATGATGTTTCTTTGTATTTCGTTGCTGCCGGCATAGATCGGCCCCGCCTGTGCGAACAGGAAGCCATCCAGCCAGGGGCCGCTCTCGCTGGCTGCCGCGCAGTCCGGCATCAGCTCGCCACCAGCACCGAGGATGCGCATCGCGGTTTCGTGCATCAGCAGATCAAGCTCGGACCAGAAGATTTTGTTGGTGCTGGCCTCCGGGCCAATCTGGCCGCCGCGCAGTAAGCGACTGGCCGTCTGATAGGTGGAGAGTGCATAGGCCTCGGCATCCATCCAGCTCTTCAGCACCGCTTCGTGGATCGAGGGATCACGATCAGCGCGCACCTGATGCTTTTGATACAGCGCGATAAGGTTCTGCGCGGTCTTCTGGAAGCGCGCCGGCGAGCGCAGCATCAGCCCGCGCTCGAAGCCTGCCGTGGCCATCGCCACATTCCAGCCCTGCCCTTCAGCGCCCAAGCGATTGCTCACCGGCACACGCACGTTGTCATAGAAAATCTCGGCGAATCCGGGCAGGCCATTGAGCTGCTTGATGGGGCGGATGGTGATGCCCGGCAGGCTCAGCGGATGCAGGATGAAGGTGAGCCCGTGATGGCGTTGTGACTCGGCATCGGTGCGGAACAGGCCAAAGCACCAGTCAGCGAACACCGCGCGAGTCGACCAGGTTTTCTGGCCGTTGATGACGTAGTGGTCGCCGTCAAGAATAGCCTTGGTGCGGATCGCCGCCATGTCGCTGCCAGCGCTCGGCTCGCTCCAGCCTTGCGCCCAGATGTCCTGCCCTGCCGCCATGCGCGGCAGAAAGCGTGCCTTCTGTTCGTCGCTGCCGTACTCCATCAGCGTCGGCGCCAGCAGGAACACGCCGTTCTGGTTGACGCGCAGCGGCGCGCCAGCACGCCAGTACTCCTCCTCAAAGATCAGCCAGTCGATGAGGTCAGAGCTGCGGCCGCCCAGCTCCTTGGGCCAGGTGACAGCACTCCAGCGGCCCTCATTGAGCTTGCCCTCCCAGGCGCGGTGCTGCTCGAAACCTTCTTTGGTATCGAAGCTCTTGAGCGCCTGCTTCGGCACATTGGCCTGCATCCATTCCCGCACTTCGGTGCGAAATTTTTTTTGCCGCTCGGTGTACTCCAGTCTCATCCCTTTTCTCCAAATTCCGCGTTTCTCTTTTCGACGAAAGCACGACGGGTTTCAGCGGAATCCTTTTCGCGATAGGCCTGCAAGGTGAAGCCCTGCTCCCAGCGATACTTGTCTTCGAGATTGCCGTCCTCGATGCCGTTGAGCGCCTCCTTGGCCAAGCGGATCATCGGGCTGCTCTTGGCGGCAATTTTCTTGGCGATAGCGAGTGCGGTGTCACGCAGCTGCTCACGCGGCACCACTTGCTCAACTGCACCCAGGCGATAGGCTTCGGCGGCGGTGATCGGCTCGCCTGTGAAATACATCATGCGCACCTTCTGCACCGGGAACAGCCGCTGCAAATGCGCGCCACCGCCCATCGCACCGCGATCAACCTCCGGCACGCCGAAGGTGGCGCACTCACTCGCAACGACAATATCCGCCGCACCGGTCAGGCCAATGCCACCACCGAGCACAAAGCCGTGCACGGCGACGATCACCGGCAATTCATTGCGGTGCACCGATCTGAAGCTGCGGTA
>Ga0255086_1000394_pt1 | contig 14926 bp, 35 predicted proteins | sample Colum_Cont_RepC__FD_188438 | JGI IMG/M metagenome (GOLD analysis project Ga0255086, IMG submission 188438) | Freshwater microbial communities from Columbia River, Oregon, United States - Colum_Cont_RepC_8d | ecosystem: Environmental > Aquatic > Freshwater > River | place: USA: Oregon | collected... | reverse complement strand
TCCATCTTCTTCAACTATTAAAATTGCCATTGGCATATACATATACTCTAACATATATATGTCTTGAATAACTTTTGTAGATATATCTTCAGAGTTTTCTATTTTTCCAATAGATTTTTTGCAAACTTCCATATTGTTGTTAATATATTGAATATATGCGTAATACATATTAGTACCAAGAATATAAGCAAAATCCATTATTGCCATAAATTTCTAACATTGTTTGAAAATTTTCAAGGTCACAAATTTCAAAATCTTTTAAACTTGAGTTATTTTCTTTAATTTTTTTAATGTGTGTTTTTAAAATCTCTGATGATTTTAACACTTCTTCATTTGTAAGAACATTATATAAAGAAAGTCCTGTTAGTGGTTTAAAAACTTTTTCATATCGTCTGCCTAAAAAAGTTGCACTGTTGTAATCTATTTTATAACCATCAATATTTAATCTTCTTAAATCTATTTTTCTTTTATTACCACCTTGCCAACTATTTGTTAATTCTTTGTTCATTTTTACTATCCATTTCAATATAAAAAGGGGGCAAAAGCCCCCCTTTTACATTTATTTTTAACGACACGCCTTTTTAAAAATTTTAAATTTTGATTTCTTGGCACAAGCTGTATTCTGATTGCAAGATTTAGTTGCAACTTCCTGCTTTTTAACAACTTCAACCTTAGAAGATTTAGTTGTTTCTGTAAAAACAGATCCAGAACACGATCCATTTGAGCAAGAAGATCCACCACGAATCTTAATAATGTCAATGGACTCAACACTCGCAGCACAAGCGATACCCAAAACAAAACTAAACATAACACACCTCCTATGATTAGAATAGAAACTTCTGGCAACATGCCATTGTTATACTATTCGTGCTTCCTGTTAGAAATTTAGGTTATCAAAAAAAATTTTATAATCAAGATGTTTTGTTGCTGTTTGTTATTATATCTTGAAAAACTCTATCTATTGTCAAAACAACTTCTTCCATATCTGTCATCATAGATACATGTTTTTCAAAATTGGAATTGTCTATTGGTTTTTTTATTAAATTTATTAATTGTTCTTTATTTTTAAATGTTCCTAATTCAAAGTCTTTAATTATTTCTATTGGAACAAACCCCTCTGTCTTGTCATATCTTTTAAATGTTCCTTGATCTATAGGAACTAATACTCTCGTTCCTCTTGCAACCATATCAATTACAGAATTTTCGTAACTTCCTGGGTGTGTCAGTATAAAAGATTCTATTCTAGATGTTTTTTCCATGTACTCTTTATAATTACATTTAAATATTGGTTCTATAATTTTTGAATGTGGCTTATCATTTTTTTTTGTAAGCTGATAAATCTTATATCCTTCACTCACAATTTCTTCTAACCAATCTGTTATTTCTACAGATATGTCTTTTCCAAAACCTATTTGTTGATTGTGATCGTCTAAAAGAATTGTTTTCGCTATTTTTTCTTCGTGTTTAAACAATCTTTTTGAGCATGGGTATGGAATATAACATTCTGGAGAACTTTCCCTTAGATTTGCAAATGAATAATCCCACGAACTTTTATTTTCTAAAAAGGTTGAAGTTTTATAATTAACTTTTTCTTTTGCTAAATAATTATTGTTTACAACATTTAATGTGTATAAAGATGTTAGTAAAAAATCGCTTTTTGGAATTTTATTAAATGTTTTTTCTGGATTAAGCTCTGTTCTCCAATCAAATGGAACAGCTTTTAAATTTACATGATTTAATTTTGAAAAAAATTCAAGCAATCCTGTTGAGAACCTTTCCATACTGTTTAAAGATTCTTCAACAGAATTTACAAATTTACCATATAAGCATAAAGAATAATTAATCAAAATATATCTAACGGTTTTCCTTCTGATATAGGTATTGGTCGCCCTAAATTATCTCTAATTTGAAACATTGGATCTAAACCTAAAGCTTTGTAGACTGTAGCATAAACATCTGAAATACTGCAAGGTTTGTCTTTAATGTCCATACCATCAGAGGTTGTAGATCCATAAACCTGTCCACCTTTGATAGTACCACCTCCAAGAACCACAGACCAACATCTAGCCCAATGGTCACGACCAGCGTTCTGATTAATCTTAGGGGTGCGACCAAACTCGCCCATCCACATAACTACAGTGTCTTTCCACATACCCATATCTACCAAGTCCTTGACCAAATATCCCATGCCCATATCAAGACGATTCCCATTCCCATTCCTAATAGTACTAAAGATATTGCTATGATTATCCCATCCACCCAGGTCGATTTGTACACAGCTAACTCCTTTAGAAATTAACTTTCTAGCAAGAAGACAACCCATTCCAAAGTTATTTCCTCTACCACCATAAGACTCAATCGTTTTAGGATTTTCGTCTTTTAGTTCAAAGATAGTTTTTAACGGAGATAGTGTAAGATCAAAGGCTTTGCCATAGATATTAGAGTGAGATTGAGCATGATTGCCCATAGCTTCTCTAGCCACACTATTTTTAATATGAGGTGCAATTCTTTCCGAAAAATCGTCTTCCAATGTATAAAACAGTCTTTGTCTTCGTCTAAGTCTTTCTTCATCATCTATTTCCTTTGGTGCTTTAATATTCTCTGGTGGAGTTCCAGCGTTTTGAACAGTGAATGGTGCAAGGTTTGTTCCTAAAAATCCTGGCCCAATTCTTTGTGCTGAATTTCCAATGCCAATAAATCCTGGTAAGGGTAGTTCTTTTGATGTTAAAAGCGAAGATGTTACCGATCCAATGGATGGATACTGCACAACAACGCTTGGTTGATGCCCAGTATTCATTAAAACGGTTCCTCTCTCATGACTTCCTTCGTTAGTCACAAGAGATCGAACAGCAACTAAATTGTGAAACTGAGAAGCGATTGTTGGAAGAACTTCACTAATACTAATTCCATTCGCTGAAGTAAGTATTTGTTTAAATTCACCGCCATTTGCTTGACCCTGCTTTAAATCCCAAAGGTCCATATGGCTAGGACCACCTCCCATCCACAATACAATAAGCTTTTTTCCAGACTTTTTAAGTGTTTCTTCTTGTGCCTTAACTTTATCCACAAAAGAAAGTGCAGAAATTCCAGCCGTATGTTTTATAAAATGTCTTCTGTTCATCTTTTCTCCGATCTTGGAATTGTTGGTGTGAACAATATATCTTTTGGTTTTAAATCAACTGCATTATCTCGCATGATTTTAATGTTTTTTGGTGCTCTAATACGCAGTCTAACTTGATTTGAAGATGTATTTATTTCTTTAATGGTAACCTCTATATCACCAGAATCGGTATAAATAGTAAAAGCTTCATTCAACTTTCTAGCAAAAACCAAACTTCCAATTTCCATATTAATTCCTCCTAAGTTTATTATAAGGTGTCTCTAGTCAACACAACTAGTAAGACCTTTCCCACCGTCATTAGTCCAGACACCTTATAATTTCAGTTAATATCCTTTTTTATTACACTCAACACTAACTCTTGCTATATCAGATACTTTTAACAGTACAGATATTAGTTCGTTATTTTTAGTTTTTAGTTCCTCATTAGAAGAACTTAGTGATGCATTAATATTTTCTAGCTCAATATAATCTAACTCTAAGTCATTAAATTTTGCTTTTAGCAAGTTAAGCTCAGAAACAAATTCTGCTATTGATTTGTCTTGTTGCTTTAATTTGCAACCTCCACAATTCTTTTTCTTTTCCTTACCAAAAAGCCAATCGTAAATCATCATATCTTTTCTCCTTGGGTTATGTATTCCTTACACATACTGTTATTCGTTTAACACTCAAAAAAATTTATCGGAATCCTCATTTAATATATCTTTTATTAATTTCATTATAAGTAAATATACTATTACATAACATACATATTGAAAAAAAGCACAAATGTAGTTATCAAACAACATTTTCTTTTCTCAATACTTTAATAGTTCCGTTTTCAACCACTATCTTTACATCAATGTCATCTTGATTTGTATCTATACCAATAGACTTTAGCATTTCGTTTGTGAACACAATTGTATAGGAATCATCAGTATCCATGTTTTTATAAACAATCCCATAGTTTTTTATTAGTATCCCAATCAGGAACTTGTCTTTTATCTATACCAGCATACAGCCAATGATTTTCCATTTCTTCTTGATGAGTTTTTATTGCTTGTTCAAGCTTTTTAATTCTCTCGTCTTGTATTGTAAAATGAAATTGCAATTCAAGATTAAAAGCTTCTAAAGTTTTGATTTTTTTTTGCTCAGTAGTATTCATTATGTTACCGTGAAATCGTTAAATGTCTTAAAGCTATATGTTATTGTTGCATTACCACCATCTGTTCCACCGCCCTGATAATTTGCAGATTCTAACTTATTTTTTTTGCCAAGATCTATTGTAGTTCCATTTAAAAAAACCAGTTTTATTTCTTCATCTGTTAAATTATTGGCATCTTCAACAACACCTATTTGATCACCCTTTTTTGCTATGATTTCAAATTGTGATGTCACTTCTACTGGAAATTTTGCATATCTAAAATATGGAACTTTGCTTCCAAGTTCAAGTATTTTCTCTCTAGTTATGTTTGCACCAACAGATATTGATTGAAATGATGATATTGCTGGTATACAGCTTGGTATTTTTGATGCAACCATATTAACATGCTGTCTTCTCTGTACAGTTAAATTTGGTTCATCGTCTGGAACATCTGTTGCTGGAAGGTTGTCTATGTACCATTCTGCGTTTGATGGGCTGAAAGAACTTGACCAAACCTTTTCATTTCCAACAAGCGTAATAGATTCTGTTGCATTTCCTTCAACTGTGACTTTGTATGTTATTTGACTTACAACACATTTTTTCATTACACAACTAGCTTTTGCTGTACCAGTTGCAGCTACAGATGTGTCATCAAAAATGGCTAATGCTACAGAGCATTGTGCCACTGATTTTGCCGATAAACTAGTTCCAGCAGCACTTGATGTTGCTAAATTGTAAAGAAGTGGCCTTCCATCCAAAACCTTTTCTAATGTTACTTCAACATCTGGAACATTTTCAATATTTTCATAAATTGAAATCATCCCAACTTCAAAAATTTGTTCTAAGTTAAATTGTGTGTTTATGCCAACACTCTGAACACCGTGAGCTACAGTGAAATTTTCACCATCTTTATCGCCAATACCAACCGCTTGGCAAGCATAAAATATTCTTCTGTTGATTGTCATTTATGCTCCATTATAGTTTTACAAAATTTTATTTTCTTTTATTAAAATAATTTCTTCGGATCTACATTTTGGACATTGTATTGGATCTTCTAAGCCTTCCCAATAAAATTTAAATGCACAGTAAGAACAAATGTACCATTTTTTAAAGTCTTCCATTATAAATACCCCATTGTAAGCACAATAAAACTTGGCTATTTTTCAATAAATGCTTTTGCACAGTCTTCGCACATTTCTTCCCATCCATCGCCAAGTATTCTATTTGCACGATCTACATTTGTCATACCTATATTTTTATCGCACACAGGGCATGACATCAATGATGTTTTAATAGCACAATTTAGACAGGTGTCATTTGTGACCCCATCTACATCTCTAAGCATCCATTCTGAAATTTGAATACCACATTCAGAACAATGATAATCTAATTCTTCATCCATTTTAAAACTCCTTTAGCCAAATATAAGCACGAAAATCACCATACGCCCATATTAACTCAAATCCTTCAAGTTCTTTTTCGCTCAGAGGGTATTGAACTCCACTTAAAGAAAGTTCTTTATTGACTACCATCTTTACAGATTCGCCATTTTCAATCTTATTACGCCATGTAACTCTATTTAAGGCTGTTCCTAGATATCCACCCCTAGATTTCATTTTTTCTAATATTACAAAAGCACCTCCGACCATACAATTATTTTTTAAAGAATCAATAAACATTCCTCTTTTTGATGGGTGAACAAAACATAAAGATAAAATGCATGTGGCAAATGAAAACTCTTCCATATAAATATTGAGGAAGTCATCAAGAACTACTTCGCTTTCACCTTTATATCTTTCTACCATCTCTTTGCATTTTTCAACTGGTATATAGTCTATGCTTCTTGACTTAATCATACTTGATAAAGCCAATTCTACATTGCCTGTGCTTGCACCAAAATCGTAGACATTTGTTTCTTGTGCCATAAATACAGATGCAATCTCAGGCAAGAAATGATTAACAAAATTGCTGTGCCAATATAGTTGTCCAGACAAGTGTTCATCAAACTTTTCTGCTATTTTTGAGAATTCAAACATTTATGATACTCCCTTAAACATCTTGCTATGTACTGAACTGAAGGCACATGCATACCATTGTATTTAAACTTATCAGTATTTGAAGCATTTTCAATATGCCAATGATCATGAAAACCCATAAGTCTAAGCCTCTCTGTGGGTGTTACTCTGCGTATATTGCCATTAGAGACTACTAAATCTGTAAAAGACTTATAATCCCTTTTTGTTAAGGTTGACGAGACTCCGCATTCATCAAATTGATCACTTCTTTGGCGAGTAAAGTAGGCAAAGGTTTCATTGAACCACATGCTCTCTTTAAAATTCCATTCAAAGCTTTTTTTGACAAGTTCCACGCTTTGTTGACAGGTTCTAGTACTACGAGGGCCAAACTCGAATATATCGCTATTGGCGGGGATTCCATCACGGACTCCCAAAATGTAAATTCTACGCCTTCGTTGGGCTGTTCCGCAGTACTGTGCATCGAGTGTCGTATAAGTCGCATCGTACCCGATGGAGGCAAGGTCACTGAGAATCGTGTTAAGTCCTCTTCTAACGAGCATTTGGACATTTTCAATGACACAGTATTTGGGTTGAACATCTTTAACTGCTCTGAAGAACTCTTTCCACAAGAACGATCTTTTGCCATATATTCCTTCCTTTGATTGACTTGCTATAGATATGTCTGTACAGGGAAAACCCCCAACTATTACATCAAATTGATCTTTTTCGTATTTTATTTTTGTGACATCGCCATAATTTGGAATGTTTGGAAAATTTTTTGCCAAGACTTGAGAAGGATACTTATCTACTTCTGCAAAAGCAGTTACTTCAAAACCTTCTTTTTGAAAGCCTAAAGCAAATCCACCAATACCGCTAAACATGTCATAAACTTTAAGCACTTAAACCTCCTTGTAAGAAATATGTATGCGTTTTTCTTACAGATTAAAAAGCATTAATTATTTTTATTGCACTTAAAACATGTGACCACATGATCTTTGCAGATATAATCAACTGTTTCATCAAAGATTGCTTTATGCCCACATTCCAACATTACCGACCACTTCTTTGGATATATTGGCAACATTTGCGTATAGTTACCAACACAATGTAAGATAAAGCATTTGATTTCTTCTTGAGACTCAAACTCTGTTGCTTGAATGTTTAATATGTTTAAGTTTGTTTCTGCAATCCTCTTAATATTAGATGTTCCAAGCTTTGTAAATGGTTTATTAATAAACTCTTCGAGAATGGTTACTGCTGCAACCTTATTCTTTCTTAAAAGTCTTTTAACATTCTCGCTTGCAAACAGCAGATATTTTTCCCCATTGATTTCGATTGGTGCTTTTGATTCCATTGTATCCTCCTATAAAAAGTAAATGTTTTGTACAACAAGCTATTCGCTTAAGGTGCATTAATATTTACTATATTTTGTATTTACCCAAAAGTCTTTGTCTTATAAGTTCTTCAACTGCCTTATCTCCCTTTTGGTTCTCTGTTGGGGCAAACAAAGCTTTATTCCTATTTTCGCTGCCAATTTCTGGCTCACAAACATAGTATATTGCTATTGAATTTCTTGATTTGTCGATTGGACATGTGATCTGATCTGATATGCCATGCCAAGAGTTTTGAGTTGTATCAAATAGTAATGCCCTATTAAAAACACAATCTATTTTAACATCTATCTGTTTTGGTTTATTGTTTTCTTCATCGTGTGACCATAACTCTATAGCTCCACCCCAAGATGTATCCCAATCTTTTGTTAAGTATATTATTAAATTTATCTTTCTTTGTAGTTCAAGCTTTGGGTGTATGTTGTAGTCTAAATGTGGGTTTAATTTTCCAGAATTGCCCATAGCGTGTATGCCACCGCCATTTAACCCATAGTCTGCCCAAACCTGTTTACCAACTAAATTAGATAGAGAGTCTACAAATTCTTTGCTCGTTAATTCAAATATTGTTTTATATATTGATTTTGGGAACTTGCACCACATATCACAGGCTTTTTTAACTTCAACAGCATTGTTATAGTAAAACCAAAAGTCATCATTAATAGAAGGAAACTCATCAGCTATTTGCATAGCCAATGAGCTTTCTAAAAAATTGTCTATTACTAAATGATTAAATGGTTTTGAGCTTTTCCACTTATGTAAATCATCTTCGTTAAACATTTATTGTAACCATAAACTAGGACTATAGTAATACATTCCAATATACGGCTGAGTATTTTGTAATGTGTATCCACTTGACTGTAATGGTGGCAAATTAGTTAGTGGATAATATAAATATCCAGTTGGGGTTTTCTGAATAGGATTACTTGGATAATAGCTTTGGTTATTACTAGAGCGATTATAGTTGTTGTAGTTGTAACCATACGCCTGTTGTTGTAATGGTCTGTACATAATTTGTTGAGCATTTGATGTACAAGCCAGTAAAATAAAGCTAATTGCTGAAAAAAAACATTTCATATTGATCTCCTTTTATATATATTATACTTTTAAACAAATTCAAACAAGGTTAATTATGGAACTTAAACAAGTAGAAAAAACATGTGGCAATTGTGATGTATGTTGCAACATATTAGAGGTTAGAGAGCTTAACAAGCCAGCCTTTTGCAATTGCAAAGATAGGGCAGATCATGGCGGTTGTGGAGTTTATGATACTAGACCAAGCATTTGTAGAGATTGGTCATGTGCATATATATTAAACTTGATTCCTGGTGGAGAAGAAATAAGGCCAAATAATCTTGGTCTTATGTTTTATCCTGTTACAGCCGAGAATAATGATCTTGGACTATCAATGTTAATGGGTCAAGAAGTTTGGCCAGATGCACTACTTAGTAGTGATGCACAAAAAGTTTTAAATCTTTTGTCAAAGCATGTTTTAACCCTCATAAGACATTATAAAAAAGAAGAATTTACATATGTTGGACCACAAGAAAAAATATCTGAGTTTGAAAAAAAGCATAAAGAATATATGGCTAAACAATAATTAACTTTTAGCTTTAAGGCGTAGGCGTTGTTGGTTCTGGACTAGTTGTTGGTATCAATGTTGTACTAGTTGTAGTAGGAATTTGAGTGGTTGTACAATTTATATTTCCACTATTGTAACTGTTTATTGAATTTAAACAATTTACATAATTATAATTTTCATATGGACTGCATACAAATTCATTTGTTGCTACACAAATTGCACAAATGTTTGTTGCGTTTATGTAGTACATTCTACTTGGTACGCCTGTTGGACATGGTGTTGTTGTAACAGTTGTACTTGTAACAGTTGTTGTACTGGTTGTTGTGCTTGTTGGTAAAACTGAAAAAACTTCTTGCATGAATGCTTGGTTTCTCAAATAGTTTTCAAGTTGACCTATTTTTCTATTTAAACATATTTGAATAATATTGCTGCATTCATTTGAGTTTTCAATATTTACAATTGGCAAAGAAAGAATATATTCTTCCATATCAAAATTTTCATTGTCAGAATATATTTGTCTCGCATAAAAATATTCTACTTTATTTTCATAGTTTGCCATTATTGGACTATCTTCGTAGTTAGCAGAATATTTTAACTTTAATTGTGCAAGAGGCTCTATGTTTTCATAAGCTATAAAGCTGATAAAACTTTGATATCTAAAAGTCATTTTTGAAACGCCTTTTCGAATTCTAGTTCTTCAATAAATTCAACTCTATCATAAAATCTATTCATGTTAACCATAAAGGTATTTAATGTTTCAACATTAGATTGTACTTCCATAATATTAAAACATGTCTCATTATTTTTTAACGATGACCTTACACTTTTCAATAGGTGTAATAAATTATCCGCACACGAATGGAACTGATCTACAGATTGAATAAAATCTTTAACATTCTTTTTTGCAATTTTTTTGAAGTCCATTTTTTCCTCCTTGGTATTTTGGGGCTATTTCTAGCCCCATACAATTATTACAATTACTTATTCGAGTCATCGATGATTTTATTTAGCTCTAAAACATTTTTTTCATCAAGTTTTTTTGAGCCAAAAAAAGAACCGCTGGCTTTCTTCTTGCTAGTATTTAAGTTAACACCAGATCGTTTTAAAGCATAAGCCCTGTTCCTTACTGCTGATACGCTAATGTTTAGCTTTGTCGCAATTGCTTCATAGGTATCATTTTCGGTAAAAGCTTTTACAAACTCTTCTGGCGTAATGCTTCTGTTTTGTTTCCATCCGCTTAAATTGCTCATTTCTTCTCCTTTGCTAATAAATCATCATCAACATCAAGAACTTTCATTACAGATAACTTATCACGGTGATATGTTCTAAAAACTGTTGAATGTTCCTTGTAGTGATCAAGTATTTTAAGTGTTACCAGCTTCTTTCCAGATTTACTAGTCCACTCTTTTTCTAAAAATCCTGCTCTGATAGTAGCATCTTTGTAACCATTAACTAAATACATTTTCATTTTATTTTCCTAGTTTTAAAAGTTCTGATTTCACAGTATCTATACAGTCATCCAGCATCAATTTATCAATATCAAATACATTATACGCAATTAATTTAATGTCCTCCTTTTTTATTTCTGGCCTTGGCAATTGTTTTTTCTTTAACAAAGACAACTTATGGGCGAGCATTAGTTTTAAATACTTTTTCCATTTAGGTTTAGACATTGAATATATAAATCCAGTATGGCTAGATATAAACTTATTTTTTTCTATTGGCATAAATCACCTTGTTGGAAAAACATAACAATGTTTAAAACTTACATTTACCTTCTCTATTTCTCTACTGTCATATGGACTAATGCTAGTAGAAACACTATGCTCTATTGTTCCGCATCCAAACGCACAGATAGAAGCAAAGCATATTAAAATCCTTATCGTCATCACAAACCCTCCTAGTTTAGAAAAGACGAACTTATTCCTGTTCAACTTCAACAGCAATCGAAGCTACTTTCCCATATCTTTCATTAACTTTGTCTATATACATAAACGCATCCAATACGCTTTTATGATATACAAGACCATTCTTTTCCTCTACATGACGATAGTAGAAAGTCTTGAGAAGATTCAAATTATCTAACAGCCCTTTTGCAAAAAATAGGTCTGAGTATTTTTGCATTGGAAATCTTTTGATGTTTTGAACCCATTCTAAAATAGGTTGAAAATTGTTTTGATCAATACTATCGCTTTCTAGCATTTGTTCAATGCCATTCACAATGCTTGATGTAATACTAATCCTTCTGTTTTTCATGCTATGCTCCTTGTGAGTTTAATTGTGCGACAATTTCTTTATTGGTAAAGAACTGTCCTAAAAATTGATCATTGTTCCAAACTAAGTAGTTTGCCTTGGTATTCAAGGAAGACTTCATTTTTGCATCCATCTTAAGAACTAAACCCAAAAGCCTAGAGTCTTTTGAATAGTAGTGATAAATTTGTGTTTCCTTAATATGTATTGGGAAATCCTCTTCTTTAGTTAGCTGTTCAATTTGCTGGCTCATATTTAATTACTCCTAGTAAGTTCTTTAGTTTTCTGAAACATTTCCCACTCTTCTTGCCACTTCCAAGGCTTAGATAGAAAGTAGATCATTCGCCCCACAGGATCATCCTTATGCTCCTTAGTGCTAGAATTTCGCCACTCTCCATCATCCTTAAGGTAATTTGCTAAAGCCACTAGATTTTCTCTGTTTTCGTACCACATAGTTCCTCCTTTTTTGAAATACATTCCGCAAGCAATTTAAATCTTTTGTTTAATTCTTTGTGCGATATCGGAAAGAATATTATCTGAATGCTCCCATCAAGAACATCTCCCTTAGCCATATAATCAAGATCGTTGATATAAAGCATTGTGCAATTAGCAGATACCTTCTGCACGATAATGCCATCTTCAAACACATCAGTACGAATAACCAATTTCTTTTTGCTTGAATGGATATGCTCTACTGCAAAGACATCTTCAAACAATTGTTTTTGACTTTCTAATTTTTTCATCGACATACTCCTTTAAAATCCTATTAGCTATATTTAATGCTGATTCGCCCATTGACCAACCTTGTATGAATATAAAGCTTTTTGACATTACCATTGCATGGGCAACATCTCTAGTTGCTCCTGTTATGTAACATATATGATCAACGATTTCTTCTTCCCAAAAAATCATCTTATCTCCTTTCTACTTACTTATTCGTTTGTCACATGAAAATATTTACTCATTTTTAACTTTTATTTTATCTATCATTTTTTGTAGTTCATTATGTATAAACTGCCAGTCCATGTTGTCGTGTATGTAATCAGCTATGTTTGACCAAACAAGATTATTAGTAAATGTTTTCTTTGCTTTTCTACTAAATTCTTTTGCTTCCCAAAAAGCAAAGATAACATCTTTTGACCCACCAATTTTTGCTTGGTTAAGCATATCGATTGCTTTATCTATTTTCATCTGATTCCTTCCTAGCTGTTGAATATCTTTATTTTACCGCTTGAATCAACAGATATAAAGTAGCTTGCAGCTATAGTTCCAGCTTTTGGCAAGAATGGGTTGTTCGTTCCCTGCCAGATGTTTACACGATATCTATCTGCGTAAACATTAATAACTGATTCTTTTATAGTATTTTCTACACGATCTACAATATTGTATAGGTTATAAAGTATTACGCTATCTGCAACTACTTTTCTTCCAGCTTTAACAGGTTTATCTTCCATTGATGTCATTTTATATCTCCTTTAAAAAGTTTAAATCCCTATTTTATACACCCTCAACTATACTAATATCAGCCAGTACAAATCGCTCGCCCTCATCATCTGTGAGTATGGATACCCTGCGAGATCCCTTAACTGAGCTTTCCCATAGCAGAATAGCCTCGGCAGCAACTTTTGGTCTGTGGCTAAAATCGCCTACTTGGTAAGGTGTGCTTTGATCGTCTAGAAGAATTGGGGATTTTGCATCCTTAAAATCTCCACGCATTGTAGCTACTAGCTCTCCATTTGCTAAAATATTGTACTTCATTAGTTCCTACTCCTTTCTCGATCATCTAGTGCGTATAGTTTTTCAAGTAGTTCATTGCGGGAATCATGTTGTTTCCCTGTGGATTCCTGTTCAATCAATAGTTTTAATCCAGTAATTAAAACCTCAATTTCATCAAGATGTAGATATATATTACTAATGTTATTAAACTCTTTTACCACCCATGTTTTGGGGTCATTTATAAGTTTGTCAAGATCTTCGGGGGTCATGATTGTTCTCCTTTAATAAACTTTGCTTGTAAATAAATATTCAGATAACGCTTTAATATAACTAGTTAGCTCTAAAACATTGTCTCGATCATCTTTATCTAGAATATCATCTTCATGTATCCGATAAAGATTCTTATCTGCTCCAACTGCTAACCATTTCTTATAAACTTTCCAAGGTCTGACCAAGGTGTAAATTGCAAAGTTATTCTCTGCTGTTTTGCAAACAACCACATCGTTTTCTTTATATTTTGTCATTAGTCACCTCTACTTGGAAATATACCTTTAATAAAACCAATTACACAAGAACATATTAGAATAAAAGTCATTGCATCTTTGTTCATTTGATCTCCTTAAGTAATTTTAATTGTTCACGCAAAGACTTTACTTCTTCACGCAGTTTATCTAGTTCAGTTTCATTATGTTTAATGGCAAGATGAGCAAGATCCCATCTGTTTAACTTTACAAAATTCTCAATGTCTTTTTCATTAATCATTTGTTCTCCTTACTGTAGTGTGCCTTTAATATAAGACTAAAGCTTATCCATATCTCTGCCAGCCTTACATATACTTATTCGTATGACAGGGTAAATTATTTAGTTCTGGTGTATATAAAGTTATGACAATCTTCATAACTATTATGGTAAACCCCCAATGATTACGCTTAAATGCTTGGTATGTGACTCTAATTTGACAGGAAAAAGAATAAAATTCTGTTCATATAAGTGTGAGTCCAAATATGCTGTCGAAAGAAATAAAGCACACAGACATAAACAAAAAGCACTACGACCAAAAAAACTTTGTTTGGTTTGTCAAATTCCTATTCCAGAAGGAACTAAAAGAACAATATGTTCTATTGAATGTAAAAACAAACATAGACTAAGGCCAGAAGCAGGAATTAAAAACTATATAATCCAAAGAAAAAGAGCTAAAGAAAGAAAATTAATATTAATTAATATGCTTGGTGGCTCATGTCAATCTTGTGGTTATTGTAAAAATTACTCCGTTTTATCTTTTCATCATGTAGATCCAAAACTTAAAAAGTTTGGAATAGACTCTCGTCAATGCTCTAATCGTAGTTGGAAAGCTCTATTTGAAGAAGTAGCCAAGTGTATCCTCCTTTGTCTTAATTGCCATTCAGAATTACATCATCCAGCTTGTTTAATGGGGGCAGATGGGAACGATCCATCAACCTAATCTTTATGAGAGATTTGCTCTAGCCATTGAGCTATGCCCCCTAATTATATAACTATGATCCGTATACCTGTTTAACTGTGTAATTGTTGCCTGTGTTATCAATTGCTTGATCTTGTATTGAATCTAGTATGTTCATTACTACACTCAATGGTTCTCTCTCGCCCTCACTAAGACTCATAGCAAGATTTAAAATGCTCGCCTTAGTCTTTTGTATTACCTCAAAGTCTAGTTCTAAAACCATTTTTACTCTTGCCATGATTAAACTCCTATTT
>Ga0255086_1000391_pt1 | contig 15078 bp, 7 predicted proteins | sample Colum_Cont_RepC__FD_188438 | JGI IMG/M metagenome (GOLD analysis project Ga0255086, IMG submission 188438) | Freshwater microbial communities from Columbia River, Oregon, United States - Colum_Cont_RepC_8d | ecosystem: Environmental > Aquatic > Freshwater > River | place: USA: Oregon | collected... | reverse complement strand
CGGGCGGTGGGGCCAGCTTGGGCAGGCGCACGAAGATCTGCTGCGTCGGGTCGCGTTGCTGTCGCGCAGCGTTGCGGGTGCTGGCCATCACGATGGCCCCGCCGCTGGTGGCGGGCCAGCCGCTCAAGCCTTTCGCCATCAGCATCTCGCCACTGCTCCAGTGACGGTCTGCCGCCAGCACGGCGGTCATGGTCCGCCAGCGCCAGTCGGCGGCACGGTTGTCGAACCACACGGCGCGCACGCTGCCATCGGCGTCGTTGCCCAGACGTGGGTGCTGGCTGTCGGCGCGATTGGGGTCAAGGGCAAGGGTGGCGGGTTCGCCAGCGGTGGTGAATGAAATGTCGTTGGCGAGCAGGATTGCGGCGTGGATGCTGCGGCTCTCGCCTGCTGGGTTTGCCACCATGCCGTCCCACGCGGCCACCAGTGCACCATCGGGCGCGAAGGCGAGACTGGGGTGGCGATTGGCCTCGCCATCCTTGCCCAGCGCAACGGCGGGGCCAAAGTCAGAGTCCGCAGGTTTGCGGGACTGTACGAAGATTTTCCAGTGATCCACTTCCGTGCCGTCGCCAGTGATCACCTGCCCTGTCCACAGCGGGTCCTGATCGCTCCGGTTGTCGTGGTAGGCCACAGCAATCAGGCCATCGGCATGCACCGCCACCGAAGGCCATACCGAGGCCGGGTAGAGCGCACTGCGGGTATCGAGCGGATTGGCGGCGCTGAACGCCTTGCCGGGGCGCGAGATGTTTTGGGGTTCGGCATCGACCCCAAGCACCTGCGCGAACACATCAAAGGGTTCGCCAGCACGAATCTCCTGCCAGACCACCACCGGCGCACCGGCGGGTGTCAGCGCAATGGCCGGGCGCTCGGCGCGACCTGCAAGGCCGCGCACCAGTTGCTCCGGCGCCCAGCTCGCACCGCCATCGGCGGAGTGGCGCAGATAAATGGCCGGCCGACGCGGCACTTGGCTGGCGCGTTCGTCCTGCCAGACCACGAACACATTTTTGCCTTGTGCGGCGATGCGCGGGAAGCGTGCGGTGTTGCTCGCCGGCGCGAGGCTGATCTCGGCGCCGGGTGAGCCATCGGCGGCCAGACGGCGATAGACGACTCGGGTCGCCGCAGCGCTGTGTCGCTCGGCCACGAGGTGATAGCTGCCATCGGCATAAGCCATGTCAGGGAAGCCTGTGAAAGCGCCCACATCACCGATGGTAAGCATGGCTTCATCGCTGCTGCCGATGTCTGTCGGCAGGGGCTGCTCGCTGTTTGCCACCGCCAGCACCGGGCCGATGAAGATCGGGCTGGTCATGGCACGCCGTACATCCAGTGCATTGAGCGGGTTGAGGGCTGCTGCGAAGTCATTGGTATCGATGGCATCGATCGGGCCTGGTCCGCGCACTTCAACGTAGTACCAGGTGTGTGCCTCGGTGGCAGTGATGTCGAAGATGCGACTGTCATCCGGCAGCAGGGGCTGATAGAGGGCAAACTGGCCTTCTGTGGTGGTGCGTCCTGGGTTCCGGTAAATGGTCACCGTGGTGCCGGTGCCACGCTGTATACGCACGCGCAGCGCACCAACGGCACCGGGTGGCGCCACGACTTCATCGCCTGCGATAGCTTCGTAGACGCCATCGCGATCCAGATCCGCTTCAAGCGTCACGACGGGCGCAATGCCATCGTTCAATGCCGAAATGAGTGTCCGCCCCTGTTGCAGTGCCTGCAACACACCGCGCTCGCTCGCAGCATTCGCAAAAGCCATGGTTGCCGGCATTCCTGGTCCGGCAACAGCCCATAGCTCGCGAAAGTGGTTGTCTGATGCACCAACCCCGCCAAAGCGATAACCGGCATTCCAGCGATTTTCGGCGTAGCGCAGTTCAATTTCGATGCCACTGGCCTTGTTCCACACCTCCATGGTGTCGGCGCCGATGGCATTGGCGCGCGCGTTGGGTGAGCCATCGTCGTTGACGTGACCGTCGTCCGGGTGGTTGTGACTCCACACCGCGCCTTGCAGATGCGCATCCCAGATCGAGGTTTGTAGCACGCTCCAATCTGGTCGACCTGCATAAACAGCCCCCTGCACCAGCCAGTCGACATGCCCCAGCACGTTGGCGTGTGGGCTGCCATTGGCCTCTTCACCGGGGATCAGTAGCAGCTCGCTGGACTCCCACAGGGGGTCGTAGTGCTGGTCGTAGGTGCGGTGGTCGGTGAGCGGCATCCACGATAGGCCGTTGAGCACGCCCTGGCTGATCTGATCGGCAATGCTGACATTGCCGGGGCCACGGCCATCAAGACCTTGGCGCAGTGCGCTGCCATCAGCCGAGTGGTCGTTGTGCACGTGCATGTCACCGGCGAGCCAGCTGCCGATGGGCGCCACTTGCAGTCTGATCTGTGTGACTGCCTTTCTGACTGATGTCTCTGCACTGCCTTGTGGCTGGCTACAACCCACCAGCAAAGAGGTCGTTGTCATCCAGAAAACCGCTAGGGCAGGAAGACGCATGGCAGTGCACCGGCAGGAAAGTGCGCGCAGGGTAATCGCGCAGCATCAAGGTTGCATGACGGCGATTCAGCTCTCTAGCCGCCTTAGCGAATAAAGACGGTAGGGTCCAAAGCGTTTTGCCAGCTCGATTTCACCTGCATATTCAAGTGCGAATTGACTGGCGTTCTCGATGATTAGGCGCGTTGCGAACGCTTCGGTGGCGTAAATTTGTCCGGGCGGGGTCACCGGCTCGATACGTGCGGCTAGCGACAGCTGGGTGCCAAAGTAAATGCCTGTCCCCTGAATAGTGTCGAATCCTTCGTAGGCAGGCGCATAGTGGCCTGCGATGCGTAGAGTTAGTGGCGCCAGTGGCGAGTTGAGCTTGAATTCTTGTAACGCCATGTAGTGCTGGATGTCAGCCATGATGCTGGCAGCGGTGTTGGCATCTTCTGTCACCACATGCAGGCCGTCACCCCATGTGTTTTTGTGCAGCACTCGATCCCCATAGTGGGCGAGAAATTGCGCGATGGCCTGCATCGGACCGCCCCAGAATTGCGGTAACAGCGTGTCTTCGATGCGCTGAAATCCGACGAAATCCGCAAAGATCAAGCCGACCATGCGTCGCCCCCGAGGAGCAGCGACAGCCGACGCTTCAGCATGGAGCCGGACTGATGTTTTCTGTGTGATCGTTTCGCCTGCCATCAGACTAGCCCGGGTATTGAAGCTCGGCACTGGCTGTTGTGTGTCGATGTCAATGATGTGCAGGCTGCCACCTGCCCGATAGGCGCTCAATAAGGCCAGACCGAGTACTCGCTCCGTGACATTGCTGGCAGCCCATTCCAGCTCGTGCTGCAAAAACCCAAGTTCCACATGCACATGGCTGGCCTGAGTGAGACAGCGCTCCAAGCGTTGATTCCAATCAATACTCCAGCCAGTGGAGGCGGGATCGAGCCACCTCTGTGGTGGGTACGGCAGCACCAGAGATAGCGTGTGGCCGCTTTGCAGCAGCCTTTCTGCCAGAGCTAGATCAAAATCGTCGATTAGGCCTAAATAAATGCTGGCGTTGGCGGGCAGTGTGGATAGCAGGGATTTCCAAGCTGCCTCGCTGAGATCAAGCGTTGTCGGAGTCAGGCGACGAAGCACAATGAGCGGCGGTAATTTCAGTGGCGCGAGTAACTCGGACGAAATGTCGAGTGCAGCGCAGAGTCGTTGCAGCTGTCGTAGTGTCCGGCGCCGATGGACAAGGCCAACCTCGCACTGATTCGCCTTTGTGAGTTGGCAATGGACGGCAGCCAGATCGCCAAGGATCAGTGCAGCCTCTGCGCTGGTGGCGGCGATGAAGTAGGCGTTCTCTGTGCCAGTGCTTTCTTCGTTTACCGTGATATTCAGCGCTTTTTTTGCCAGCTCTCTTGCACGTTGCCAGTTATGGCCCAAGGCATACATGCTGGCAGCGTTGATGACGCTGTAGCTGCTGCCAAAACGCAGCCAGGCATCTAGGTAGTGTTCCGCAGATTCCAAGAAAAACCCACTGCAGCCGCTACGCAGCCCGAAGTCCTTTTGGATGCGTGCCCTGAGCGTAATCCATCGTTCGTCTTGGGCGGATGGGGCGGGTGCAAGCTCGGCATATTCGCGCAGGGCAAGATCGCTGCTGCCAATACTCGCCAACGATTGCACGCGCAGGTAAGACAAATCAGGGTGCTTGAGCCCAGACTGAAGCGCGCGATAAAGAATGTCATTGGCCAACAATTCATTGCCCTTCTGGATGGCTGCTTTCGCTTGGGCCAGCACATCCCTGATCTGATGCTCTCCGGCATTGAGGCCAGTCGTCACTTTGGCAAGCATCGGATGAATGATGATCAGGCCCTTGTGAGCGCCTGTGTTGATCTGTACGTCGCGGGTGGAAAACTCCGCTGGGATTTTTGAGGGGTTTTCACGCCAGGCCACCACCTCGGCAGTGCCGCCGGGCTGGCCGGCATGATGTTGGTGCAGGATCGCCAGCAACTGATCGGAGTGCTCTGCCAGCACGCCTGCCAGTTTTCGGTAGTGAATCTGCCGTACCCGCGCGTCGTTAAACGCCCTGTCGTCATCGGCCAGGTTGTACAGCGGGATCACCGCCGCGCAATCGGCGTGCACGCGCTGAATATCAGCCGTCACCCGCTGCCGGTCGCTGGGGCTGATGGTGTGGCCCATCGACTCGGCATGGTGGAGCCAGTCCGCAGCCAGATGCGCCAGCGGTACGGGGCAGATGCCCACTTTGCGCAGGATCACTTGGTTGCGCCTGCACCAGCGGCTGGCACAGTCCATCAGCAGCACATCAGCGCCCGGCGCCAGGCCGGTAAACAGCGTGATGGGGCGATTGTTGGCAATCTCGCGCAGTAGAGGGAGCACCCGCTCTTCAAGCGCGGCGCAGATCACCACCTCCTCTTCGCGGCTCAGCAGCAAATGGCCCACTCCGCCCACCAGCAAGCTGCTGACCTGGGTGTTCCCCAGTAAGGGCTGCAGCCAGTCTGGAGGGCGATGGGCGCGCATGCCATCGAGCATAGCTGAGTCGTCGCGTTAAACTCGCCGCTCTTTCATGCCTCAAGCTCCAGCCTCCATGCGCCTGTCCCGCTTCCCCATCCACACCACCAAAGAAACTCCGGCCGACGCGCAGGTGATTTCGCACCAGCTCATGCAGCGCGCGGGCTACATCCGCAAGCTCGGGGCGGGCCTGTATACGTGGATGCCTATCGGTAAGCGCGTGCTCGCCAACATCGAGCGCATCGTGCGTGAAGAGATGAACGCGGCAGGCGCGGTGGAGTGCTTCATGCCCTCGATCCAGCCCGCCGAGTTGTGGCAGGAGTCCGGTCGCTGGGACGCCATGGGTCACGAAATGCTGCGCCTCAAGGACCGTCACGGGGCCGACTTCTGCTACGGGCCGACGCACGAGGAGGTTGTCGTCCATACCGTGCGGCAGGACGTGCGCAGCTACAAGCAGCTGCCACTCAACATCTACCAGATCCAGACCAAGTTTCGCGACGAACGTCGCCCGCGCTTCGGCGTGATGCGAGCGCGCGAGTTCGTCATGAAGGATGCTTACAGCTTCCACATGGACGCGGCCTCGCTCGAAACGGAATACCAGAACATGCGCACGGCCTATACCCGCATCTTCACGCGCCTGGGGGTGGATTTCCGCGCCGTGACGGCCGACAGCGGCAACATCGGCGGCGCTAAGAGCGAGGAATTCCATGTGCTCGCCGGTGCTGGTGAAGACCTGCTGGCCGTGGCCGAGGGCGGCAGCTACGCGGCAAACGTCGAGGCGGCCATCACGCTGCAGCAGCCAGCCCCCGCCGCGCCTACGGCGGCGCTCACCAAGGTCAGCACGCCGGGGCAGAAAACTTGTGAGCAGGTCAGCGCCTTCCTCAAGGTGCCGCTCACCGGCAAGGTGAAACTGCTGGTGGTGAAGGGGGTCGAGGGCGGCCTCGTCGCCATTGCCCTGCGCGGGGATCACTCGCTCAACGAGATCAAGGCGGCAAAGCATCCAAAAATCGCCTCGCCCTTCGCGCTCGCCAACCCGGCCGAAGTGCAGGCAGCCTTTGGTGCGGAAGTGGGCTACCTCGGCCCGGTGGGCGCGCCCGCCGACGTGCCGGTGATTGCCGACTACGCTGCCGCCGCCGTTGCTGACTTTGTCTGCGGCGCCAATGAAAACGACCAGCACTACACCGGCGCCAACTGGGGCCGTGATTGCACTTACGTCGAGCAATGCGACCTGCGCCAGATCGCCGAGGGCGATGCCTCGCCGGACGGTGTCGGCACCATCAAGTTCTATCGCGGCATCGAAGGCGGCCACATCTTCCAGCTCGGACAGAAGTACACCAAGGCCATGGGCTTCACGGTGCTGAACGAAGCGCAGCAGGCGGTCACGCCTGAGATGGGCTGCTACGGCATTGGCGTGTCGCGCCTCGCAGCGGCAGTCATCGAACAGAGCCATGACGCCAACGGCATCATCTGGCCTGATGCGGTCGCCCCCTGGCGCGTGCTCATCTGCCCGATCGGGGCAGATAAATCCGCCGCCGTGAAAGAGGCCGCTGAAAAGCTCTACACCGAACTGCAGGCCGCCGGTATCGAGGTAGCGCTGGATGATCGCGGCGCCCGCCCCGGCAGCATGTTTGCCGACGCCGACCTGATCGGCATCCCGCATCGCATCGTCATCGGCGACAAGGGCTTGGTGACGGCGCAGTTTGAATACAAGCACCGCCGTGGCGCAGCGGCTGAGATGATCCAAGCCTCGCTCGACGCGGTGCTTGCAAAACTGGGGTAGCGACCAGCACACTCCCTTTCGGCAGTGGGTGACAGAAATTGTGATCCGAAGAACTGCTTGGCAAACCTACATTTGCTGCAGAAAATCTGCACGAGCAGTTGTTGTTATGCGTTGCGATCCGGAATCACAAGGATAGTGATTGGAACAAGTGACATCACAGCCGGCCGATGGCCGAGTGCCAGCCTTGGATGGATTGCGGGCTATCGCGATCCTGATGGTATTGGTCAACCATTTGTTCATCCCTAAGGCCACAGGCGGAGTCTCGACTGCGTTGCATGTTGTGCTATCTCCGACCTGGCTCGGGGTTGATTTGTTTTTCGTCCTGTCCGGTTACCTCATCACGGGGATACTGCTGCGCTCTCGGGATGCGCCGCATTACTTTTTAAGCTTTTACCTGCGCCGCGCGTTGCGTATATTCCCCGCCTATTACGCGGTTCTTGCGCTTGTTCTTGCTGCTTTGTTAGTTGCGCAAGAGCCAGGTGCTAAGACGGTTTCTGGCCTTGCCGCAGGCATGTTTTTCACTTACGTCCAGAATTGGTGGCCAGTTTGGTTGGGAAGCGCGGGGTTCCTGATCAATGCAGATCCTCTATGGAGCTACGCCGCGCATTTTTGGTCTCTGGGCATTGAGGAGCAGTTTTACCTGTTGTGGCCGGCGCTCCTATACCTGCTTCCTAGGCAACAGGTCGCTAACAGCTTGGCAGGACTTTATTTATTGGTGCTGACCAGCAAGTTGGCGCTCTGGCTTTCAGGTGCTGACGCCATGCTGCTGTTCTACGGCACTTCTAGTCGTTGTGATGCGCTGATACTGGGAGCTTGGGTTGCTGCGCGGGAATACGAGAACCGCCCGATTGCCGCTGTAACGCACGCCTGGATTGGTTGGGTTCTCGCGGCGTTTGCGGTTGTCATTCACAGCTACTACGTGCACTTGTGGCCCAAGAGCTACTGGCAGAGGTTGTTTGATGAGGCGGTGCCGCTGACGGCGGTCGCGGCGCTATGCTTTGCTTGGACGCTGGCCCGAATCCGGCATGGCAGCGGCGGTACTTTCTCTTGCCGACTGCTATGCAACACCTGGATGGCTTGGCTGAGCAGGCTCTCATACAGCCTCTATCTTGTGCATTTGCCGATTCAACATCTGCTCACTCCACCGCTAACCACGGTATTCCAAATCCAGGGACTTTCAGTTAATACGGCCCATCTGCTGGCTGGTCTAGTCATACTGCCAATTTGTATCGGCGCAGCAATGCTGCTTTATCACGGACTTGAAATGCCGATTCTGGGCCGACGCAGCCAAATCGAGGCTCGGTTGCTGAGGCGTTAGTCGCGACAATAGTCTTGTTGTCTGAATCCGGCGAGCGATGGTTTAGACAGGGCAGGTAATTTTATTTACTGATTGATCGTCGAAAGCGCAGTTCAGATCCGTTCGTCCAAGCGGGATCTATGGTTTGCTGGCGTATTGCAAATACAGATCCACAAGATCGTCTCGACCTGTGGTCCATGGGTGGGTTTTAAACCGAGCGCTGTCCGGCTTGGGGCCATTGAAGTGGAGAATATGGATGTCAGCCGATGCAGCCTGGACCTGTTTTGAGAATTTCCTTGGCAGGATATTGCTGGCTAGCGCGTTGATGAATCGAGCTTGAAAGTTCATTCTAAAATCCTGCCGTTCAGCGATCCTGTTCTTAAGCATCCAGAGATAGATAATTTCCTGATCGCTTGGACAGTGGGAATAAAAATTCTTGAGCAGTTGAAGTATTTCCTCGTATTTTTTTTGCGTGCGCCATTTCTTGGGGATTACCAGCACGCCTGAATTGATTGATTTGCCTGGTTTGACCACGATGCCTCGGCACAAGGCTCGCAGGTAGATGGTCGCGAATTCAAATATCTTGCCAATGCCTTTTTTCTTTATGTCAAAAATGGGGAAGCGTCTAGGGTTCGCGGCGCTCACTGCAAAGAAATTTTCTTGTGACACGAGTTCGTCGAGATTCTTGAGAACCAGCATGTCCGCATCCAGCACCAAGATATTGTCGTACTGCTCAAATGCAGGGCTCCAAAAATTGACGATGAAGTAGCCAGCATCGTTGAATCCAGTAGTGGAAAAGCCTGTGCCTGTTGTTATCAATGCTTTTCTGTACTCGTAGTCATTGGGGTTGAAATTGACTGTTTTTAGCTTGGGCGTGCTCTCAAAATAGAGCCGATCTTCCTGTCCGATCGTTTCACTTAAGAAAAGTAATATTTGTGGGTGATTTGGCCAGTTGCTCTGTATGGATTTAATCAGTGTCTTGGCGTACTTCACGAAAGCGGCATTGATGACGATGGCAATGGCGTTATTTTTCATTGGCGGTATGTCGATGCGTGAGTGAAGCAGGCGCAAATTGCGTAGCGCGTAATGTAAGCCTGCTTAAGGCAGGATAGCGGATGCAAAAGTGAGGAGCGCACGCTCCCTATTTCATCAGGGGACCTAAGCTGCATCTATGGCGATCTCGTATTTGAGATCGATGCAGTCAAGATTGTGCCCATGCCAAGCGTATAGACGATGGACAGTGCAGACAGCTGGGATGCTCATCTGCCACAAGATGCTGCAGTGCAGTGCGGGCTTGGGGCGGTGGCAAAGTGGCTTGCTGCGCGGCAAGGGCTGCCGAGGTCCTTGTCGGCCCGGCGCGCCGACTACCTCTAATGCATTCCCGCCGCGCTGTGACTTGTCACAACTCGCTCTGTCGACAAACCCAATGTTGACACCGCACCGGGCTCCTACACTATCGGTGCTGGTTGTTGGCACGAATCAAAAAAACTAAATATAGAGAGGAGACGTAGCATGGACAAACACCTGCATGAGGTGCGGTGCCTGTTGGCCGCTGCATTGTTGGTTTCGCCACTGACGGCAAGGGCTTTGCCATTCGAGTATCACTCGATTGAGGGAAGCTTTGACACCACACTTTCTGCCGGCGCTTCGATGCGCATGCAGAATCGCTCGAACAGCTTGGTTGGCATCCCCAATGGCGGGTTGTCGCGCACGGTGAACGAGGACGATGGCAACCTCAATTACGATCGTTTCGACGTGATTTCCGCAGCGCTCAAGGCCACCCACGACCTGGAGCTGAAATACGACAACTACGGGCTGTTGTCCCGCGTCACGTATTTCTATGACTACGGCGTCGATAGCCGCAAATTTCCAACCTTCTACAACCCGGACAACACCACGCGCAACACGCTGGGGCGCGAGGCCGAAGGCCGCTTGATCGCCGATTTCAAGCTGCTGGATTTGCTGGCCTACACGGCGGTTGAAGTGGGTGACCGGCAGGTGGATCTGCGCGTTGGCAACCAGGTGGTCAATTGGGGCGAGAGCACGTTCATCGGCAACAGCATCAACGTCATTAACCCGCTGGACGTGGCGCAGCTGCGCACGCCGGGTGCCGAAATCAAAGAGGCGCTCAAGCCCTCGCCGATGTTGTGGGCAGCGACCGATATCACGGATGACCTGAACATGCAGGCACTGTGGATTTCCGAGTTCGGCGAGACCGAACTGGACCCGCGCGGCAGCTTCTTCTCCACCACCGATGCCGTTTCGGATGATGGCGACAAGATCTTTGTCGGCTCAGGCCGCCGCAACGATCAGCATCAGCCGTTTGCGCCGACCACTCAGCCCGGCCCGCCGGATGAGAATGGCAACCCGACCGTGGTGCCCAACCCCACTGCGCAGTCCTGGCTGCCGAGGCAGGGCAATGCCGCCGTGTTGAGCGAGCGGCGTCAGTTCGGACTTTCATTCCGCTACCTGGCCTCGAACTGGAACGATACCGAGTTCGGTCTGTATTTCCTGAACTATCACAACCGCACGCCACTGCTTTCGTTTGTGCGGGGTGGCAGCACCAACACGACGTCCACCACGCCGACCTGCGCGGAGTCGGTGGTGCAGGGCTGCCGTGCGAGCTACTTCATTGGCTACCCGGACAACATCCAGCTCTACGGACTGTCGTTCAACACCGGTGGGCCCTATGGCATCGCCCTGCAAGGCGAGTACTCGTTGCGCGCCAACCAGCCGGTGCAGTTGGCCACGGTGGAGCTGGTGCTGGCCTCTCTCGGCGCACAGAACAACGTGACCGGCACTGCGGTGCAAGATACGGATGGCGACCCCAATACGGCCCCTGTTCCAGTGGCTGCCACGGTGGCACCGGGCACCGTCATCGAGGGGTTCCGACGCGCCCGCGTGCACCAGTTTCAGACCACGGGCACCAAGGCCTTCGGCCCCACCTTTGGCGCGCAGCAGTTCGTGGTAGTGAGTGAAATCGGCATGAACTATCAAGAGTTACCGGATGGCCTATTGTTTGCGGCCCCCGGCACTTCGCTGCCTGCCCCTGGCTCCGCCAATGCGGCTGGCGGGTCCTTTCAGCCCGGCGGTTATGCCACGCGCTTCTCATGGGGCTATCGCGCAGTCTCACGACTCGACTATGAAAACGTGATCGGTGCCATGCAGATGTCACCACGTCTGGTCTTCGCGCATGACGTGACGGGCGTGGGCCCCAACTTCAATCAGGGCGTCATGGCGCTTCAGTTCGGGGTTGGATTTAACTACCTGCAACGTTGGCAGGGTGATATCGGCTACTCGCTGTTCACCGGCGGACGCAAATACAGCGGCACCGATACCGCGCCGCCGCCTGCAGGCCAGCCACAGAATTATTCCACCGGCGCCAACACCAACCGCGACCGCGATTTTCTGGCCGCCAGCATTTCTTACGCGTTCTGACGCGTCCGCAAGAGGAGATCTCCAATCATGAAACTCAAGACACTCATCGCCGGTGTATTCGCAGCCTGCCTCAGCAGCGCTGCGGGTGCAGCGGTGACGGCGGCCGAGGCTGCGAAGCTCGGCGACACGCTCACGCCCATCGGCGCTGAAAAAGCCGGCAACGGCAGCACCATCCCGGCGTGGGAGGGCGGCTATACCAAGATCCCTGCTGGGTTCAAGCCGGGTGGGCACTATCCAGACCCTTTTGCGGCCGACAAGCCCTTGTTCACCATCACGGGGGCCAATGCCGACAAATATGCGGCCAATCTTTCCAAGGGACAGGTCGCGCTGTTGAAACGCTACCCGGACTGGAAGATGAAGGTCTACCCAACGCGTCGCAGTGCGGCCCTGCCCAAGGGCGTCTATGACGAGACCAAGGCCAATGCGACCAAGGTCAATCTGGTGGCGTCTGGCAACGGCTTCACGGGCACCAATGGCGGCGTGCCGTTCCCCATCCCCAAGAGCGGCCTTGAAGTGATCTGGAACCACATCACGGCCTACAAGGGCGATACCTACCGCACCGCCTGGGCGCAGGTGCCGGTGACGGTGGGTGGCGACTACAACCTGGTGCGCTTCGAGTACGAGTACGACTTCGTCTACGGCAATCAGCAGAAAACACCGGCCCAGCGCGAGCCCAATCTGCTGTTCTACTTCCTTCAAGTCATCAAGCAGCCGCCGCGTGTGGCGGGCTCGGTGCTGTTGGTGCATGAGTTCGTCGACCAGCTCACCCAGCCTCGCAAGGCCTGGAACTACAGCCCCGGTCAGCGCCGCGTGCGTCTGGCCCCCAACGTGGCCTACGACAACCCTGGCAATGCCTCTGACGGCCTGCGCACCAACGATGATTTCTTCATGTTCAATGGCGCAACCGACCGCTATGACTGGAAGCTGATCGGCAAGCAGGAGATGTACATCCCCTACAACGCCTACAAGATCAACGGCCCCGATCTGAAGGTGAAGGATGTGATGCGTCCGGGTCATGCCAACGGCGACCATGCGCGCTACGAGTTGCACCGAGTCTGGGTGGTGGAAGCCACGCTGCGCAAGGGCACTTCTAATATCTACAAGAAGCGCATGATGTATTTCGATGAAGATAGCTGGGTGATCCACGTCATCGACAAGTACGACAACCGCGACCAGCTCTGGCGCGTGGATGAGATGCACAGCTACCAGTGGTACGACGCGCCGCTGCTGGCCGGTGGTCTGGAGATGAAGCACGATCTGCAGAACGGCCGCTACATTGCCATGGTGGTGCGTAACGAAGAGACCAAGATCTACGACCGTGCCAAGCTCACCCCGGCAGACTTCACGCCGGAGGCCTTGCGCGGCAAGGGCACGCGCTAAGCCCCAAGGGTTTGCAGCACTCAGGTATGGCCGCACTCCGTAGTCTGGAGTGCGGCCATTTTGTTTGGATCGCCGTTTCTCTGGCATCCTCGTGCGATGAATCGTCGGCCCAAAATGCAACCGAAAATCGGCGGCGGTGACCTGCCCCCACCAAGGCTTTCGCCGCAGCTGCGGGCGTTGATCAAGGCACAGCTGACCGAGGTGCCGGTACAGGCTGAGCAAGTGGTTCAGGCCATCCGCAGCAGCATCGACGACTACAGCAATATCGACGCCAGCATCGTCGAAGATCTGCGACGCACGGTGCAGTTCAACCTGGGCCTGTGGTACCGCTCGCTGATCAGCCGCGAGATGCCAGTGCCTGAGGCGCTCGGGGAAGCCCTGACCTCAGCGCAGCGGCGCGTCAGCCAGCACATCTCCTTGACTGCCTTGCTGCGTGCCTACCGCATCGGTTCACGCACCTTCTGGGCCATCATGCTCGATGCCGCACGCAAGGACCCCGCACTGCATGAGGAAATGCTGTTCTCCGTATCGCCCTATCTGCTCTATTACTTTGACGTCATCTCGCAGAGCGTTGCTTCGTCTTTCAATACCGAGCAAAGCCGCCAGACCCGGTGGCAGGATCGCCTGCGACACGAGCTGTGCGCCATCGTTTTCAACACGCCTGAAAACGCCGAAGGCTTCCGCAGCCAGACCCAGGCCCTCGGCCTGGACGCTGCCGCCCCTCACACCGTGCTGGCCTTGCAGCTCGATACCCCGCTGATCGGCCTCACCGAGTTTGATGAACGCATGGAAACATTGCTGGCCGCCGTTGCACGCATCCTTCGTGTCGGGCGCGACCAGTTTCTGCATTCGCTGCGCAACGATCATCTGCTCTACTGGCTGCCCCTGCTGCGTGGTGAAGCTCCGCTCGCGCACGAGCAGCGCCTGCTGCGGCAGGCTGGTACCATTCTTGAGAGCGGTTTGCGTGAAGTGCGCGCCGCAGGCCTGGGCCTGAGTGGACAGGGCGCGAGCGGCTGGCGTCTGTCGGCGCAGCAGGCCATGAAGGCCATCGACCTCGGCGCGCGACTGACAGGCGGCCGCAGTGTGCGTCTCTACACCGACATCGCGCTGGATGACGCCGTGCTGGGCTCCGAGGAAACCGCACGCTATTTCGACGTGTTGCTCGAACGCATCAGCGTCGAAGTGGGCCTGTTGGAAACGCTCAACGTCTATTTCAATCTGGGCCAGCGTCGCAAGGCGGTCGCCGGCGCGCTGGGGGTACACCCCAACACGCTCGACTACCGATTGCATCGCATCGAAGTGCTGCTAGGCGCATCGCTGTCGGACACCGACTGGCTGGTCAAGCTGCACACCGCCCTCAGGCTGCGGCGTCTGCGCAGCGCACTGCGCCCCGGCTGAGCGGTTAGTCGGCCACGCAGCGGCTATGACAAGTCACAGCTACAGCTGGAGCTCCGCCTGATGACAGCGAAGTTTCGTTGGCATCCAATGCGCGCAATCGTCTTTCCGGAGTAGGAGCTCCAGGAAAGAGCCTTCCAGAAAGGAACAAAACAATGAAATTGCGCCTGGCGTCCTGCGTCGCCTTGCTGCTCAGTCTGAGTGCCTGCGCCAACTCTGAGACAGCTGATTCACTGGACCCCAACCCGACCACTCCGCCATCTCCCACCGCAGTCAACTGTGCGCCCACATCCTGGGTGGCGGGAGTTACTGACCTGTGTGCGGGCCAGCTGATCTATCGCGACTATGTCTACGATGATCGCGGCGCCACCAATCCGACCTATGACGACATCGGCAAGCTCAGCTCCGCTGCTGGCAGCCAGAAATATCCGGCAGGGCAGGAGAACACGGCCGATCTGGTCGAATTGCAGCTCTCAATTCGTGGTGATCAGCTGCATGTGCGGGCACTTCTCAACACTTTGTTCGATGCCAAATCGACGCTGCTGGGTGTGGCGATTGATACCGACAACAATCCTCAAACCGGTGGCGGTGACTGGACGCCACTGTTGACTCGCAGCAGCGGCTGGGAGCTGTTCGAGGTGTTCGACGAAGGCAACACCGAAACCAATGTGATCGAGGGCCAGCTCCCGCTGCCCTCAGGCGCGCAGTGGCGCGTGCAGGCGGCGCTAGCGCAGGCAGACGGCAGGGTGATGAACGTGGCCTTCAGGGGCCCCAACGAGGGGGCGGCAGGCTTGTATGGAC
>Ga0255086_1000390_pt1 | contig 15081 bp, 8 predicted proteins | sample Colum_Cont_RepC__FD_188438 | JGI IMG/M metagenome (GOLD analysis project Ga0255086, IMG submission 188438) | Freshwater microbial communities from Columbia River, Oregon, United States - Colum_Cont_RepC_8d | ecosystem: Environmental > Aquatic > Freshwater > River | place: USA: Oregon | collected... | reverse complement strand
GTTGCCGCCATGCTCAACAACGGCGACTACCTCACTGCCCTGAAAGCTGCCGCTACGGTCGGCCTGCTGGCGGTGCTGGTGCAGGCCGCGTTCAAAGGCTCGGCCATGAATGTGCAGTGGCTGCTGGGCTTCATCATGGCCTTCTACGTCGCCATCCTGCCGCGCTCGAACGTCATCATCACCGACCGCATTGATCCCTCGCAGTCGGCAGTAGTCTCGAATGTGCCGATAGGTTTGGCGGCGACGGCAGGCTTGTCGAGTCTGTTCGGCGACTGGCTCACGCGCAGCTTCGAGCTGTTGTTCGCGCTACCGGATCAGATGGGCTATTCCGGCAACGGCCTGCTGTCTGGCTCCAAGCTGGTGGAAGCCTCGACCCGTTTCGAGCTGACCGATGTGCGCACGCAGGAGAACCTGGCGGAGTTCTGGCAGCAGTGTGTGTTCTACGACATCTTGCTGGGGCGCTACACCTGGGAAGACCTCTACTGGCACAGCGGCTACGACTCGATGTGGCTGTTCGTGCAGGATCGCACCTCGACCGTCCGCGCCTTTCCCTACCTGCAAGAGAGCGGCGCGCGTGGCACCGCCATCTGCAAGGAAGCCGTGGATGCCAGCACCGGCCCGCTGGCGCTGGACGTGCAGAACGCCGTCGCCAAAGCCCAACGCTTCTACGGCCCACAGTTGGTGCGTGCTGAGACGGTGGATGCCGCCGTCACCAAGTTCGCGGCCTCAATGCCGGTGAGCTACCAGTTCCTCACCGGGCTTTCGATGTCGTCGGAGCAGATCATCCGCGAGAACGCGCTGGCCAACTCGATGAAGCGCGGCGTTTCCGCCTGGGCCGCTAAGGTGGACGCGCCAGCCTCCGCGCAGGACTTCGCGCTCGCACGCGCTGAAGCCGAGCGGCGCACGTCCTATGGCGCGTTGGGTGAGCTTGCGGCGCGGATGCTGCCGTTGATCCGCAACATCATGGAAGCCTTCATCTACGCTGTGTTCCCGATCATCGCGCTGCTGCTGATGCTGCCGGTGGCGCACAAGGTGGCGGCGTCCTACCTCAAGATGATTCTCTGGGTGCAGCTGTGGGCACCGCTCTATGCGGTGCTGCACGGGGCCATCACGGTGTATTCGCGCTGGCCAGCAGAAGCAACGCTGCACCACATCACCGCCACTGGCACCACCGAAACCATTCTCTCGCTCGCCAACTACAGCGGCCTGGCGCAAGTGATGGCGGATCACGCGATTCTCGCGGGCTACCTGACGCTCTCAATTCCGATGATCGCCTACATGCTGGTGAGCTTCAGCGGCTCGGTGGCGGCGGGGATTGGCGGGCGCATTTTGCAAAGCTACGAAGGCCCGGTGAGCCAAGGCGCGGGTGAGGCGACGACAGGCAATCTCTCGCTGGGCAACACCAGCTTCGGCAATTCGGGATGGTGGGCGCAGAACACCGCGCCGCGCACCATGACCGGCCCGGTGGAGATGCAGGGCGCGGATGGCATCCGCCGCAGCGTCACGCCCTCCGGCGAATATGTGAGCTTCCCGGAATCGAAGCTGCCGGTGAATGTGGGCATCGACCAAGCGATGCGTGAATCCCTCACGGCGCAGCAGGCCGAGTCGGTGAAGTCGGCGCGCAACGATGTCGCGGCCTTCACTACCGCAACCGCTGCGGCGTACCAGAACATGACTGCCGTCTCCGAGCAGATCACCAACAATCAATCGTTCGCGCAGCAGTTCGATTCGGGTTTGGCCGCGAGTGCGACCAAGCAAACCGACGAGACGCAGAAGCTGGTCAAGCAGTTTGCACAGGAGAATGGACTCAAAGAGGAACAGGCCGCGCAGGTGCTCGGTCTGGCGACGCTCTCGGTCGCACAGCCGGGTCTTATCAAGCTGGTAAATCCGGTGGACTTGTCTGCGCAGGCACAGATTCGTGGCACTAGCCAAGCATCGGATACCGAGCTGTATAAGCGCGCCGAGCAGTTCGCGCAGGAAACCGGCTACAGCCAGAAGTTCTCCGGTGCGCAGGAGGCCAGCAACCGCCTCACCGCCAGCTATCGCGGTGATGCGGCGCAGTCCGGCCTCGACCAGGTGCAAGCGAGCTTCCAGTTCAGCCAAGACCTGCGTCGCACGGCGCAAGCGAGCCTTGAGAAGGCGGATACGTTCACGACTGCACGTGAGCGACTGGAGTCCTCCGGCGTGTCGTTTTCGACCGATCTCAACAACCCATTTCGGCAGTACCTCGCAGAGTCCGTCGCGGGTGGCGATCCGCAGGGTGCCGACCGTGTATTGCAGCGCGCCCAGATGGGCAGCGAAGCCGACCGGGAAATCGTGTTGCGTGCGGCGCGCGACTTCGCACGCGACTCGGCATCGGACATTGCAGGCTTGGGCGCGCCGCCAACGGCGGCGGGGCTTGAAGCGCGAGGGCAGTCGCAGCTCGACAGCGTTTCAGGGCAGGCACGCAGCTCGATCACCGACACCGATCAGGGCAACCGCCGCAACGTGCAAACCGCGCGCGACATCAGCGTGACGACGAACAAGAGCGAAATCCTGGAGCGCAGCGGCAATACGGCCTCCAATGTGGAAGCACGTCGCCAGCAGATTGAAGGCCAGGCCGTGCAGGGCCAGGCTGCATCCGCCGCAGAAGGGAAACCGCTGCAAGAAACCGTGACGCAGAAAACCGATTCGGCGAATCAGGGCTTGCTCGGCGAGGCGCTGGATGGAGCGGGCAAAGTCGTGCCCTTCGTGGACAAGTTCAGCGACATCCCAGAGAAGCTGCTCGGCGACGACCGACGCTAGTTGTCAGTCCACGTCGCGCAATAGAGAGATGCCAGCCCCGCCGGTGGGATCGTGCAGATCCTTCTGGAACTGCGCATAGGTGCGCCGACGGCCTTCTGCCGCTTCTTCCGGGCTTTCGGGAGGAGCCTTGCTCGCGCGACGAATCAGGAACACGCCAACCGCCAGCACCACCAGCGCGAGTGGCCACCCGGCGAACATTGCAGCGCCCGTCGTGACCAGCGCCACGAGACTGGCGTCGCAGATTTGAACCAGGTTGAGTTTCATAGGCTGGGCACTCCACACGTTTGACGAGACTCGGCTTGATGGCGAAACGCATCCAATCGAGTCGCAACAACTTTGCGCCTGCGGCACGCCGAGTTCAAGAGGAGGCTGTAGCACGGGTGCTACCCATTTGATTGTGCGCGCCGGGCAAAAGGGTCAAGGGCGGTGACTGCGGCAGAGCTTGGTCTTTTCAACGGTAGGGGTGGATCAAGGGGAATGGCCCAATCCGAAAGGGCCGTCACGCCGGGCGCGCCGAAATGGGCAGGTAAACCTACCTGCTGGTGATGCTGGTTTTCTCTCGTGGATGGATGGTGGCCACGGCAAGAATCTGGCCCAGGAGGCGCGCCGGGTATGCCAATCACTGAAATGCTGGAAGGGCTGAGCCTGCGATGCTTCATCGCGCCTCTGACGCTGCTGTTGGAGCGTGTCTCCGGCATCGAAGTGGCGCTTGACGCAGAGGACGAGCAACTGGAATCCGTCCTGCGCCAGCAACTCGGCCACTGCGCGCTGCTCCCGCCCGACGAAGCTCGGCTACTCCTGATGCAGGTCTGTGTTGGGCTGCCGGTGTTTCGGTATCGCGCGGGGGCGGCGTCCGGGCCGGAGGTTTGGCACCCGTTGCGCGAGTCCCTGCGCCAGTTCCGCGTTCAGCACGGGGAACTGGTGTTCTGGTCGGACGGCGAGTTGCGGCCCGCCATCCCCGAAACGCTGGAGTGGCTGCGCACATGGGGCTGCTAAGCCGTTGGCTGAAGGCCCCTGCGGACGCTGCGGCTATCCCTGATTTGGCGCACCTGCATCCTGTCAGCAGTCCGGCGAAGCTCCTGTTGGAACATGGCCCCTTGCTGTCGTCGATCCGCCAACAGGTTGGCGTGCCGGATGCGCACTGGAACAGCCTGTATCACTGCCTGTTCGAGTCATTCGCGGATTTCGTCCAGCAGCTTCCTGCCTCAGAAGCCCATCACCACCACGAACCCGGTGGACTGCTGGCGCACGGTCTGCAAGTCACCCTGAGCGCGCTGACCCTGCGCCGGGGCGTCTTGCTTCCGCCCGGAGCCAACGCCGAAGAACTCGCTGAGAAACAGGATGTGTGGACGTATGCCGCTGCGACGGCCGCATTGCTGCACGACATCGGCAAACCTCTCTGCGATCAGCGCACCGCGCTGTTCGATGAGAGCGGCAAAGCTCTCGGCGACTGGGACGCGCTGGCCGGGCCGATGGCAGCTCCGGCAGCGGCCTACCGCATCCAGTTCCGCCGTGGGCGGCGTTACCGGCTGCACGCGCGCCTGCCGCCGCTGCTGGCGCATTACATCGTGCCTGCATCAGGACTGCGCTGGCTGGCGTCCGACATGGATGTCTTCGAGTCCTGGCTGGCAACGATCTCTGGCGCAGACGATGAGATTGCGGGTGAACTCGGCAAGCTGATTCGCTCGGCGGATGGGCTTTCAGTGGCTACCGATCTCACCGGCGTGCAGGTATCGCGCGCACCGCAAGGCGCTCCGAAGCCTTTGTCCGAGCGCATGGCGACCGGCCTGCGCTTTCTGGTGGATCAGGGCCAACTGCCGCTCAATAAGCCGGGTGCTGCGGGCTGGGTGACGGACGACGCGCTGTGGCTGGTGAGCAAGCGCGCGCTGGACGCGCTGCGCGAGCACCTGCTGAGCGAAGCGCAAGGCGGCGTGCCTGCGCGTAACGACCGTCTGATGGACGAGCTGCAAGGCAATGGCTTGGTCACGGTCAACGGCGACCGGGCGATCTGGAACGCGACGGTGCAGCGCGGCGGCTGGTCGGTGACGCTGACCCTGCTGCGCGTGCCGCTTGCCAGATTGTGGCCGGAGGCCGAGGCACGTCCGCCTGCTTTCGATGGCAGCGTGGTGCCGGACGGGACGGTGCCCGACCACGAACAGGCACCGGCGATGAGTTCACCGCCGGTGGCGATGGAGCCGCCCGCAACGGTTACTCCGATTCGGGCGATGCGAGAGACCGTTCTCGCTGAAGTGCCGCCGTCTCCATTGGTGCCTTCGACCTTGCCATCAACAGAATCCGATCCTGACGACACCGAGGTCGCCACGACCGGGGCAACGCACAACGCCATTTGCCAGCAAAGCGAGTTCCTCACCTGGCTGCGCGACGGCATCGTCACCGGGCGACTCAAGACCAATACCGCCGATGCCCGCGTCCACTATGTCGCCGAGGGCCTGCTACTGGTCTCGCCCGCCGTGTTCCGAGACTTTGCGGGAGTTACCGGCTGGGAAGCCGCCCAGAAAAAGCTGCTGAAGCTGCGGCTGCACCGCAAAACCGCACAGGGCACCAACGTCTGGACGTATCGCGTGGTGGGTGAAACCAAGTCCGGGGCCTTGCTGCGCGGGGTGGTCATCGCCGACGCGCCGACCCAGTTGGGCATCGTCGTCACCCGCATCAACCCGGTTTTGCACCGGGTGACGGATGTGGGGGATGCCGCCTTGTCAGGGCGCGAAGTGTTTCCACTGGAAACACCTGAGCAGGCCAGCCCATGAGCGAATACTTCGACAACCGGCTGCGGCCTGCCTTCGAGTTTTTCCCGGCGGCAGTGCTGGGCGGGACGGCGCTGGCGCTGTGGCAGGACGCCCATTGGCTGCTGCCGATCATGCCGGGCGTGGCCTCGACGATAGCGGGCATCTTTGCGGCTTTGGCGCTCTGGCGTTTCTGGCAGGGCCTCAAGATTCTTCGCTACCGCGCCAACCTGCGGAAGCTGCCGCGCTATGTGCTCGACGCCGAGAGCATCCCGGTCTCGAAGGCCAAGCTGTTCCTGGGGCGCGGCTTCCGCTGGGATCAGAGGCACAGTCAGCGGTTGATCGAAACACTTGACCCCGCCAAGCGGCGCTGGCTCGATCCTGGGCCGCTCTACCGCGCCGCACGGGCGCTGGAACTGAGTGCCGAGCATCGTCCCTGGCTGGAACCTCTCGCACGGTTCACTCGCCGCGACAGCCCGTGGAACCCTTTGCGCCCATTGCCACCCGTGGGCGGCAACGCCTGCCTGCACGGCGTGGGTCTTGAAGACGAGCGCGATGTCTGGATGGATTTGGGCGACCGCGTGGCCCACACGCTGGTGCTGGGCACCACGCGCGTCGGCAAGACGCGGCTCGCCGAGCTGCTGGTAGCGCAGGACATTCGCCGGGGCGAGACGGTGATCGTCTTCGACCCCAAAGGTGATCTCGATTTGCTGGGGCGGATGTTCGCCGAATGCCAGCGCACGGGGCGGCTGGAGCAGTTCCACGTCTTCCACCTCGGCTACCCGGATTTTTCGGAACGCTACAACCCGGTGGGCGAGTTCGGGCGCATCACGGAAGTGGCTTCGCGCATCGCCACGCAACTGCCGTCGGAAGGCAATTCAGCCGCCTTCCGCGAGTTCGCCTGGCGCTTCACCAACATCGTTTCGCGGGCGCTGGTGGGCTTGGGCCGCAAGCCTGCGTATGCCGACATTGCGCGCTATGTGACGCACATCGAGCCGCTGCTCATCGAATATCACGAGCTGTGGTTCAAGGCCGATGGCCCCTCGGACTGGCGCGAGGCCGTGGCCAACATCGCCGCCAACGTCAACGAGAAGAACCTGCCGATGGCGCTGCGGGGCCGCGATCCACGCGCCATTGCGATGGTGCGATTTGCGAAGGAGCGCAACCTCTACGACCCGGTGGCCGATGGCCTGCGCAGCGCCTTTGAATACGACAAGACCTACTTCGACAAGCTCACCGCCAGCCTGCTGCCGCTACTGGAAAAGCTCACCAGCGGGCGCTCCGGCACGCTGCTGACGCCGGTCTATTCAGACCTCGCCGACAAGCGCCCAGTGCTGGATTGGATGCGCGTGATCCGCCAGCGTGGCGTGGTTTATGTGGGCCTCGATGCGCTATCCGACAACGAGGTGGCGAGTGCAGTCGGCAACTCGATGTTTGCCGATCTCACCTCGGTTTCCGGCGCGCTTTACAAGTTTGGCGACACCCAGGGCCTGCCAGACGTGGCCGGGCACCAGCGCGGCAAGGTCTGCATTCACGCCGATGAGTTCAACGAACTGGTCGGCAATGAGTTCATCCCGCTGCTCAACAAGGGCGGCGGTGCCGGAATGCAGATCACGGCCTACACACAGACCGCCTCCGACATCGAGGCGGGCATCGGCGACGCGGCGAAGGCCGGGCAGATTTCCGGCAACCTCAACACGCTCATCATGATGCGGGTAAAGAACGAGGAAACCGCCGAGTTCCTCACCACTCAGCTGCCGAAGGTGCGGGTCTATACGAAGCTGGCCGAGAGCCGCACCACCGACGACAACGATCCGGAAACCGCCACAGATTTCACCTCCGCGAACTCGGATCGCGTGACCGAGGTGGAGGCGGACATGCTCCAGCCCGCCGACCTGGTGCAGCTCCCGAAGGGCCAAGCCTTCGCGCTGCTGGATGGCGGACGCCTCTACAAGCTGCGGCTGCCACTCGCCGGTGCTGATCCCTTGTTACCGCGAGGCGTCGAGGACATCCGCGCCTGGGCGCAGTCCCGCTACCGGAGCACGCGGGATGGATAGCTCGCGTTGGACGGGCCTGCTCTGGTGGTTGAAGTGGGTGCTCATCATCCTGGCGCTCACGCTGATCGCGCACCTGTTCTACACGCTCTGGCCCTATCCGCAGGGCGAAGCGCGGGGCGTGGCGGCGCTGCGGCGCAATCTCGATCAGGAGTGGGCGACGCTGGTCGCGCTGGGCGATGCGCGCTTCCCGCCGTTGGCCTATGCGATCCACGACCAGCTGTATGCGGTCTTCTTCCGGGCGCCGGGCTTCGATTACATGATGCGGTCGGCGCTCGACCCCGCGCCGATGCAGGACGCCGACGAACTGATGCGCAAGTTCGTGCTGGCGACCCGCGAGTTCTGGGAAACCGCCGCCACCGGCTTGCAGCTCTTCGCCGCGCGCCTGGCCGTGCTGGTTTTGACACTGCCGCTGCTCCTGCTCGCCGCTTTGGGCGCTTTCGCCGACGGCCTGGCCGTCTGGTTTCTGCGCCGCACCGGCGGCGGGCGCGAGTCGGGCTTCATCTACCACCGCGCCAAGCGCGCCGTGGCCTACAGCCTCGTCCTCAGCGCCGCCGTTTACTTGATTCCACCCACCGTGATGCACGTCCAGTGGGTTCTGCCGCCCCTATTGATCGCATTTGCAAGCGGAATCCGCTTCGCCACCGCCTACTTCAAAAAATACTTGTAGATGATTGCGATCAGTAGGGTTCCACCACAAGCCAGGAGGATTCCCATGTTCGACAGCAGCCCCAACTACAGCTTTCGTGAAATCTTCGACAACTATGTGCGCCTTCACCGCGCCAGCGCTGCCATGCAAAGGCAGCTCGATCTGGTGATCCGCCTCATGACCGAGGACATCGCCGTCACGCATCCCAGCCAGCTCAATACCGACAAGCAGGTGACTTGGCGGGACATGGTGCTGAATCGCGCAAAATCCGTCACATGGAACAACTACCGGCGGCATGTGCAGGTGTTGTTGCGCTACGCCGTGACCAAAAAGCTGATCGCCGCAAACCCGTGGGAAGTTTCGTCCGAGCCGGTCGAAGACATTGCCCCCAAGACCGTCAACATTGATCGCCTGAACGACATCATCGCGTCCTTGTCACGCGACGGGTCTCGCATCGAACCACACTGGTTCTGGCTGGCGGTACTGCGCACCCTGTTCATGACCGGTATCCGCCGCCGCCAGTTGATCGGTCTGACTTGGGAGGACGTGGATTTCACCGAATCCCAGATCGTCCTGCGCTCGAAGACCAGCAAGACCCGCCGGGAATGGTCGGTGCCGATGATGCCCGCCGTCGCCGAGGATCTGCGCACCCTCCGAGCCAAGACGCGGGCGGCAGTGGGGGAGGAGTATTTGCGCGACGGCCAGGTCTTCAACCTGACGCTGTTCCTGCGCCGTCGCCGCAATCCGAAGCTCAAGCAGATGAACGAATGGCACTTGGCCAACTTCTTCCGCGCGCTCAAGACGCACCACGGTTTCAAGGCCAGCCCGCACAAGGTGCGCCACACCTTCGCCACCCAACTGGCCAAGACCGGGCGCATCAAAACGCTGCAACGTATCCTCGGCCACCGCGACGTGCGCACCACCTTTTGCTATGTCCACCCAGACATGGACGAGATGCGCGACCTGATGGGAAATCTCAGTGCCAAGAGGGTCAGGCCCCCGGTTGTTGACGCTACTGTCTCCCGCGAGTAGCCTGCTGATACCGGGTTTCGGCTCGGCACAAAGCAAGGATTTTGTTGAGGAAAGGTAGCGATTGCTGAGGCTCGCAGTCGCGTGGGAAAGACTCGAAGCCGAGAGATTTTCGCTTTCGGACGTGGCAAATAAAAAGCCCGACACCGTGAGGTGCCGGGCCAATATTTACCGACGGTAGATGGTGGGTCGTCCCGGACTCGAACCGGGAACCTACTGATTAAGAGTCAGCTGCTCTACCAATTGAGCTAGCGACCCATGCGCGACATAACTTTGGGGTGACCGACGGGGCTCGAACCCGCGACAACCAGAATCACAATCTGGGACTCTACCAACTGAGCTACGGCCACCGAAGGGGGCAAATTATAGCGAAACGCTGACAATGTGTGGTGCGCCTGAAGGGAATCGAACCCCTGACCCACGGCTTAGAAGGCCGTTGCTCTATCCAACTGAGCTACAGGCGCCCGTCATTGCGCCTGCATAGTAGCAATGCGCCGCTGATATAGCCCTGTGGTTTACAGCGCCGCAACGATGCGCTTGAAGATCACTTCCAGCTCGCCTTTGCCTTCCAACGTTACCAACTTGCCCTGCTTACGATAGTAGTCGAGCAGGGGGCTGGTATCAGCGTTGTAGACGGCGATGCGCTTGCGGATGACGTCTTCGGTGTCATCGGCGCGGCCCTCTTTGATCGCACGTGAGTGCAGGCGCGTGATGATTTCTTCATCCTCCACATGAAGGTGCAGTGCCGTGCTGATGGAAGACACTTTCAGCTTGCTGAGCATTCCTTCCAGAACGTCTGCCTGGGCGATGTTGCGAGGAAACCCATCGAGGATGAAGCCCTTCTGTGCATCGGCCTGGGCCAGGCGCTCTTCAACGATGCCGTAAACCAGCTCGTTGGCCACCAGGCCCCCTGCATCCATCGTTGCCTTCGCTTTCTTACCCAGTTCAGTGCCCGCAGCCACGGCAGCGCGCAGAGCATCTCCCGTTGAAAGCTTGGGGATGCCGAAGTGCGCTGCCATCTTTTCGCCTTGCGTGCCTTTACCAGAGCCGGGCGCGCCGAGCAGTACGATTCTCATGTTTTGGGTGAGCCTGTCAGAGGTGGGCTTTTCTACCTTTGAGCGACATCGTGCAAGACGAGCCAATCCCAAGGCCCGATAAGGTAGCCGCCGAAAGCCTATGGCGCAACGAAACGCAAGCACGGCTTTCGTATAATGCGCAACCCGAACCCCCTCACCAGCGAGCACCACTATGGGATTTGAAGCCCTTGGCCCCGGCGATAAAGCGCCGAACGAGTTTTACGTCGTCATCGAAATCCCCGCCTACGGCCCGCCCGTCAAGTACGAAGTGGACAAGGAAACCGGCCTGTTGATGGTCGACCGCTTCATGAACGTGGCGATGAGCTACCCCGCTAACTACGGCTACATCCCCAAGACGCTGGCCGGCGACGGCGACCCGGTGGACGTGCTGGTGCTCACCCCGCACCCGATCGTGGCTGGCAGCGTGGTCAAGTGCCGCGCCGTCTGCGTACTCGACACCGAAGACGAGAAGGGCACCGATGCCAAGCTGCTCGCCGTGCCGGTCGACAAGGTCAGCAACGGTGCCTATCCGCATTTGCAGGACTTGAAGGACGTGCCGGAGCGTCTGCTCAACGAAATCCACCACTTCTACAGCAGCTACAAGGCGCTGGAGAAGGGCAAGTGGGTGAAGATCACCGGCTGGCGCGATGCCGCTGCGGCGCGCGCTGAAGTGGCGCAGGGCATCAAGGATTACAAGGGCTGATCATCAGCAGGCAGCAAATGAAGAGTGAGCATGAATTGCTCACTCTTTTTTTTGCATGAAGCGCCGGCACCTGACTCAATCGGCAGGATTTTTGCTACCTTCGCTTCCCATCAAACACTGTTTCATGACGAAACAGCACAAACATCGATGGGCCTTCGGCAATAGGGATATCTCCACCGGCCTCTAGTCGCAAGGGAGTCCCAATGTCGCTTTTCAAAGCGCGTGCTGTGCTGTTGCTGTCGGTCATCGCCACCGCCGCCTCAGCCATCACCGGTTACCAGGCCTATACCCGCACCCCAGCACCGCTGATGGCGGCGGCAGCCAGCCAGCCCCCGGCCGTGGCGGCCAAGCAGGGAGAGCTGGCCTACATCAGCCCGGCCCTGCGCCGCGAGATCAACGCGCTGAAAGCGGGCGAGAGCACGGGCGTGTTCGTGCACTTCACCCCCGCTGCACTGGCGCAGCGCCACGACACCCTCAAGCGCTTCGGCCTCGCCGCCGTCAACGACTACCAGCCCTGGGCCGATTCGGTGTTTGCCACCGGCAGCGCCGCGCAGTTGCTCGCCATCGCCACCGACCCCGGCGTGTATTTTCTGGAGCAGAACGAGCAGCTCCAGTTCCACAACCACACCGCCAACTGGGCGATCCGCACCCGCATCGTGCAGGAGCGCGTGGGCCTGGGGCCCTACTTCGATGCCACCGGCAACATCCTCACCGGCAAGGGCATCGGCGTGGCGATGATCGACTCCGGCGCCGATGGCCGGCACCCGGACTTTCAGCACGCGCTCAAGCGCAACTACAAGGTGCTGCCGGTGGGGGGCGTGATCGATGTCGGCCTCAATGGCAGCAGCGACACCACTGGCGGCCACGGCGTGCATGTGGGCGGCACCATCATGGGGGACGGCAGCGCCTCCACCGTCAATTATCCAGATGCCGAAGGCACGCCCTATATCAAGGGCAGCTTCGCCGGTGTGGCCCCGGATGTGAGCTTCTATGCCTATGGCAGCGGCGAGACCATTAGCGTGGCACTCGCCACCCAGGCCTTCCAGCACATTCTGGCCAACTACGACGACCGTGAGGAGTTCCCGGAAGCCATCCGCGTCATCAACAACTCCTGGGGCGCGTCGGGTGGCGAATACGCGCCGACCAGCACCACCTCGCAGATCGTCAAGCAGCTGGTCGCCAAGGGCGTCACGGTGGTGTTCTCCGCCGGCAACAGCGGCGACGCCACCGACAACGACACCACCTCGCCCACCTGCAAGGACACCACGCCTGGCGTGATCTGCGTGGCGAGCTACAGCGACCTCGGCACCGGCTCGCTCAATGGCGTGATGAGCAACTTCACCAGCCAGGGCCCGTTCAACGACGCCAGCAAGTACCCGGACATCTCGGCACCCGGACAGGAGATCACCTCCACCTGCTCCACTTACCTGCCGATCTGCAAGAACTCCGATCCTTTCGTCCCGGTCGACACGGCCTTCCAGCCCTACTACGGCACGATCTCCGGCACCTCGATGGCCACGCCGCACACGGTGGGCGCCATCGCGCTGCTGCTGCAGGCCCGGCCTGACCTGACGCCGGATCAGGTCGAGCGCCTGTTGCAGGACACCGCACGCAAGATCACCGACAACGTCTACGGTGCCGACCACGCCACCTACGTCAGCGACCCGCAGAACCCCGCCGCCACCATCAACTACCGCGCTGGCGCCGGCCTGCTCGACCTGCCCCGCGCCCTCGACACGCTCGGCGTGGCGAAGATCGGCAGCCTGCCGGCCGATGTCGAGACCACCGTCATCAGCGGCGACGCCAATGCCGCCGGCGGTGCCGATGACGGCTCGCAGAACGCCATCGGTGCCAACGACTTCGTCAAGCTCACCGTGCAGCACGAAAACCTCGGTGGCGTGCAGGGTCTGGCCTGGCGTATCAGCGTGGCTGATGCGAGCGATCTGGTCGGTGCCAGCTTTGTGCGATACCAGGTGCTCGGCAACATCGATGGCAAGCCTTTCAGCACCGCCGGCACGCTGACCGCAGACGGCTTTACTGCTGATGGCCTTAGTGCCAGCACCACCGCCGTGGCCACCAACGCCAGCAAAGACGGCAACGTACTGCGCCTGTTTGTGCCGCTGGCTGCTCTGGGCTCCCCACCCATCGGCGCACCCGCGCACAACCTGCGGGTCGTGGTGACCAGCGATCTCAACGGCACCGCCGGCGAAGTGGACTACGCCCCCAGCGGCGACCCGGTGGTGGGCCTCAACACCCTCACCGACGGCGCACAAAGCGGCCTCACCACGCCGCTGGCGCTCTCGGCCATCGCGCCGGGCTTCGGCAAGCCCTTCACCATCCTGCGCGAAGCCACCAGCGCCGGCGCTGAAAACCGCTGCGAAGTGCCGGGCCTCACCCTGCTCAATGACGCCGGCGGTGACAGCCTCACCACTGACAGCAATCAGGACCTGCTGTCAGCCAGCGTCGCCCAGCCCTACATCGCTGGCGGCAACCCCAACCTGGTGTTCACCCTGAAGGTATCGAGCCTCGCCCTGCTGAAGCCGGGCAGCGGCTACTTCGTCTCCTTCAAGAACCCGGATGACGTCGTGGTGGGTGTGCGCATGGAGGTCAACAACCCCCTCGCGCCCGCCTTCTACACCTACACCGCGGGCGAAAGCGGCGGCACCCCTCCCGTTGCAGATGGCCGCTTTGTCAGCTCCCAGACGACAGCCGCAGCCGGCAGCCGATACGACGCCGACACGGGCACGATCACCATCGTCGCCACGCCGGCCGCGCTCGGCCTGACGACGCCAGGTCAGAGCCTCGTGGGCTTCAACAGTGGTGCGACGCAGACCACGGATCCCACCAACATGCTCGTCGGTGCGACGCTCGTCACCGACGAAATGCCGGACGGCCTCGGCCGCATCGGTCGCTTCGAGTACAAGGCCAATGGCTTCTGCGCACCCAACAGCGCACCCACGGCAGTACTCGGCGCCACGCCCACCAGCGGCGCCAAGCCGCTGACCGTGAGCTTCAGTGGCCTGGCCTCGACCGACCCCGACACCGCCGGCGGTGATGCCATTGCCAGCTACACCTTCAACTTTGGTGATGGCAGCGCCCCGGTGACCAACACCACCGGCACCATCAGCTATGTCTACACCCGCAGCGGCAGCTTCACGGCCACGCTGAAGGTGAAAGACCGCAACCAGGGCGCCGAGAGCCTCGCGGACGCCAAGCTGATCACGGTGAGCAACGACGCGCCGGTGGCGGCACTGGCGGTGGACAAGACCAGCGGCAACACGCCGCTGACGGTGGCTTTCGACGCCACCGGCTCGACCGACCCCAATGGCGATGCCGTGACGCTGTTCAGCTTCGACCTGGATGGCGACGGCAGCTACGAGATCGTCGATTCCGACAACGCCAAGCCCAGCTTCACCTACAGCAATGCCGGCACCTACACCGCCAAGGTGAAGGTGAAGGACAGCGAAGGGCTGGAGAGCGCCGCTGCCACGCGCAGCATCACCGTGACCACGGCGCCGCCACCGGCCTCGGTGAGTATTCGCAGCTTCACGGCGACGTTCACCGATGACGGCGATGTCAGCGACGGCCATTCGCTGGTCAATTTCAGCGTCGATGCCAGCAGCAGCGACCCTGCCGCGGGCACGCTGAGCTACACCTTCGACTACGGCGACGGCACCGGCTCGGGCCGCCAGGCGGGCAGCACCAGCAGCCATGACTACACCCGCGCCGGCAGCTACGAGGCGAAGGTGATCGTCACCGATGAGCGTGGCAACAGCGCCACCCGCAGCGTGACCGTCAAGACCACCACCACCGTGGTGGTCGGCCCCGGCCCGGTGACGGCGCGTCTCGCCGTGCGCTTCAAGGACGGAAACACCCAGGTGCCCTCCACCGTCACGCTCGATGGCAGCGGCTCCACCAGCTACGACGGTGCGATCTACCGCTTCAGCTTTGGTGACGGCAGCACCGACCAGGTGGGCACGAGCAGGAGCGCCACGCACGCCTACACCACCGCTGGCAGCTACACGGTGACGCTCACCGTCAC
>Ga0255086_1000382_pt1 | contig 15208 bp, 10 predicted proteins | sample Colum_Cont_RepC__FD_188438 | JGI IMG/M metagenome (GOLD analysis project Ga0255086, IMG submission 188438) | Freshwater microbial communities from Columbia River, Oregon, United States - Colum_Cont_RepC_8d | ecosystem: Environmental > Aquatic > Freshwater > River | place: USA: Oregon | collected... | reverse complement strand
CTGTAGAGCACGGCAGTGTCGGCATCGGCCAGTTCGCGGGCGGTGCTGCTGGGCAGCTTCACCAGACCATCGCCAATCGCCTTGCCGAGCAGGCTGTGTTCATTCATGCCGATGCTGCTGCCGATGAAGTGATATTTCACCGTTTCGAGACGGGGAATCGGCGTGCGGGCATCGGCGTTGAGCGCATCGGCAGGCAGGCCTTTCCAGTCTTCGTCGGCCACAAAGCCGTGGCGCAGATCGCGGATGCCCTGGCTGCGCACATTCAGCACCTTGGCGAGTGGGCGTGACAGCGGAAAGGCTTCGAGTACGGGCGTGGCGGTATGCACAAACTGCTCCAGCGGCGCGCCCGTGTGCGGGGTGCCGAGGCAGAGCACATGCGAGAGCTTTTGCGGCCAGCTCATGTTCGACTTCGCCGCCTTGTAGGCGGCCGAGCGCGCCACCAGGCCACCCATGCTGTGGCCGACGAGCACCACGTCGGTGACGGGCACCGGCCAGTTGGCGACGAGCTTGTCGATGCCGCGCGACAGTGTGCGGCCATTGAGCGAGATGTGCAGGCCGGTGTTGTAGCGCAGATACAGCGGCGTATAGCCCTTGGTCGCGAGCTGGTCGCCATAGGGTGCGTGCTGCTCGGCATACAGCCGCCAGCTGTGCTCGTTGCAGCACAGACCGTGGATGAAGATCACCAGCTTGCCGGTGGCCTCCGGGTAGCTGGCTTCGAGCACGGGCGCGCTCAACACCGTGCGATGGCCCTCGCGATAGAAGCCCAGCTTCACTCGCAGCGGGTTGCGCTCCTGCGCCATCGCATCGCCAATAAGCCCACTGAGCGCGCTCACCACATTGTCGCGCGCGATAGCGGGCGGGGTGGTGGCGACAGCGGTTTTGGCGGCTGGCTGAAAATTGCGCTCGGCGAGCTTCAAGGCCACATCGGCCTGCTTGAACAGCGCGCCGCCAATGCCCTTGATGGCGCTGTAGACACCATTGGTGATGCCGTCGTGAATCTGCTGCGTGGCACCTGAGCCCTGCTTCACGCCGGGTACAGCGGGCATGGCGTTGAAGGGCATGTCTGAGATCGCACGATGGAACTCGTGGATGCGCGAAGTAAGGTGCTCGAAGGTCTTGCCTGCAAGCTTTACCGAGCCGCGAATCTCGCTGATGCGGTGATGTGCCATGTGTCTCTCCCCAAACGGTCGTGGTCAGACTGTAGCGCGCCGCTGCCGTAACGAACATTGTTCGTGAATGTCGATTCCATTCCTGATTAAATGACGCTAGATACGCACCGAAAACCAGAGAGCGGAAATGCCTGTTATCGAATCAAAGATTGATGTCAATGGCGATGCCTTCAACGCCAACCGCGAGGGCATGCTCAAGCACATTGCCGACTGGCGGGCGGTAGAGCAGAAAGGCCGCGACGAGGAAGAAACCAAGCGCGCGCGCTTCCACAAGCGCAATCAGCTGCTGCCTAGAGAGCGCGTGCACCTGATGCTCGACCGTGGCTCGCCCTGGCTGGAGTTCTCGACGCTCTGCGGCTACAAGCAGCACGATGACAAGGATGGCTCGCTCGCTGGCGGCAACATGATCGCTGGCATCGGCTACGTGAGCGGCATGCGTTGCTTCGTGGTGGCGAGCAACAGCGCCATCAAGGGCGGCACCATGACGCCCTGGGGTGTGCAGAAAACCCTGCGTCTGCAAGAGATTGCCTTGCAGCAGAAGCTGCCGGTGGTGTCGATGATCGAGTCCGGCGGCGCGAACTTGCTGTATCAGGCCGAGTTGTTCATCCCCGGTGGTAAGACCTTTGCCAACCAGTGCCGCCTTTCTGCTGCGGGCATTCCGCAGGTGACGGTGGTGCACGGCTCCTCGACCGCCGGCGGTGCCTACATGCCGGGCCTGTCGGATTACGTGGTGATGGTGCGCAAGAACGCCAAGGTGTTCCTCGCGGGCCCGCCGCTGCTCAAGGCGGCCACGGGCGAAATTGCGCTCGATGAAGACCTTGGTGGTGCCGACATGCACACCGGTGTCGCAGGCACGGGCGAGTTCTTGGCGCAGAACGACAGCGACGCCATTCGCATCGCCCGCGAGATCGTCAAGAACATCAGCTGGAACCAGCAGAAGCCAAAGCTCGAACTGCTGCCGGTGCGTGCGCCGGTGTACGACGTGGAAGAAATCTGCGGCGTGATGCCGCCGGACTACAAGAAGCCGGTCGATTGCCGCGAGATCATCGCGCGTCTGGTGGATGGCTCGGAGTTTCTCGACTTCAAGACCGAGTACGACCAGCAGACCATCTGCGGCCGTGCAGTGATCCAGGGCCATCAGGTCGGCATCATCAGCAACAACGGTCCGATCACGGTGAAGGGCGCTACCAAGGCCGGTCAGTTCATCCAACAGTGCTGCCAATCCAACACGCCAATCATCTATTTGATGAACACCACCGGTTACATGGTCGGCACCGAGAGCGAGCAGGCGGGCATCGTCAAGCACGGCAGCAAGATGATCCAGGCCGTCGCCAATGCCACGGTGCCGCAGATCACCATCGTCATGGGCGGCAGCTTCGGCGCCGGCAACTACGGCATGTGCGGCCGTGGCTTTGGCCCGCACTTCATCTTCGCCTGGCCGAACTCGCGCACCAGCGTGATGGGCGGCGAGCAGGCGGCGAAGGTGATGACCGTCATCACCCAGCAGAAGTGGGCCGCCGAGGGCAAGCAGGTGACCGAGGCCGACGAGAAGATGCTCAGCGTGGTGGAGAGCAACATCGTCAAGCAGTTTGATCGTGAGTCACATGCCTTTGCCGCCACCGCACGTCTCTTTGATGATGGCCTGATCGACCCGCGTGACACGCGCAAGGTGCTGGGTCTGTGCCTCTCCGTCTGCCGCGAGGCGAAAGCTAGGCAGGTTTACCCCAATAGTTTTGGCGTGGCGCGTCTGTAGCCCTCCGTATTTTGCCAAGTGGCAATTGCTGAACATTGCGGCACCGGTTGCTGCTTCGAATTCATGATCTGAATGCTTGTGAGGCATCCGATGGAATTACTTGAAACTCAGACGTTGCTCACCCGGTTAGAGGGCGGTGTGCTGCGTATAACCTTTAATCGCGCTGAATCGCGCAACGCCATGTCGCCGGAGATGCTTGCTGACATTGAATCAGTGTTCGCAGCCATTGCAGACGATGCCGAAATCCGCGCCGTGGTGCTGCGCGGGGCGGGCGGGCATTTCTGCGCGGGCGCTGACCTCAAGGGGATGATGGGCGGCGGTATCAAGCCACTCGCCCCTGGCGAACAAGACCCCATCGCGGCGATGAACCGCAGCTTTGGCACCATGCTGCGGCGGGTGCAAAACGCGCCGCAGGTGGTGATTGCCGTGTGCGAGGGCGCGGTGCTGGGCGGTGGCTTTGGTCTGGCCTGCGTCAGCGACATCTGCATTGCCCACGCCGAGGCCAAGTTCGGCTTGCCTGAGACCACGCGCGGCCTGCCGCCGGCGCAGATCGCACCGTTCGTGGTCGAGCGCATTGGGCTCACGCAGGCGCGTCGGCTCGCACTGACCGGCGCACAGTTTCGCGGTGCCGATGCCGTGAAATACGGCATTGCGCACGACTGCGCAGCCGATACCGCTGCCCTCGAAAATCAACTGGCCACCACGCTGGCGCAGGTGCTGATGTGCGCGCCAGCGGCCAACCGGGTGACCAAGCAGATCATCCTTAGCGCCGGCAAGAAGGATATGGATGTCGTCCTCGATGAGGCCGCTGCTCAGTTCGCGGCCTGCGTGCGCGGCCCGGAAGCACCCGAAGGCATTACCGCATTCATGCAAAAGCGCGCCCCGATCTGGGCGCTACAAGAGAAAAAACTATGAGCAAGCGTTTCACCAAAGTCCTCATCGCCAACCGTGGCGAGATCGCCCTCAGGGTCATTCGTGGTGCGAAGAAACTCGGCTATCGCACGGTGGCCGTGTATTCCGATGCCGACGCGCAGAGCCTGCATGTGCGCGAGGCCGACGAGGCCGTGCATATCGGGGCCTCGCCCGCGAAAGACAGCTATCTCGTCATCGAGAAAATCATTGCCGCAGCCAAGACCAGTGGCGCGCAGGCGATCCACCCCGGCTATGGCTTCTTGTCCGAACGCGCCGAGTTCGCGCAGGCAGTGGCCGATGCCGGGCTGATCTTCATCGGGCCAGATGCCCATTCCATCGAGAAGATGGGCAACAAGTCAGCCTCCAAGATCCGCATGATCGCGGCGGGCGTGCCCTGCGTGCCGGGTTATCAGGGCGATGACCAGACGGATGAGACGCTGGTCGCCGAAGCCATCAACGCCGGTCTGCCGGTGATGGTGAAAGCGGCTGCTGGCGGCGGTGGTCGCGGCATGCGGCTGGTGTTTGAAGAAAAGGAGCTGCTCGCGGCAGTTCAGTCCGCACGCAGCGAGGCGACCAACGCCTTCGGCAGCGGCCAGCTGCTGATCGAAAAAGCGGTGATGAACGCGCGCCACGTCGAGATCCAAGTATTCGGTGATCGCCACGGCAATGTGGTGCACTTTGGCGAGCGCGATTGCTCGGTGCAGCGCCGTAACCAGAAAGTGGTGGAAGAAGCGCCGTCGCCTGCTGTCGACGATGCGCTGCGCCTGAAGATGGGTGCTGCCGCCGTCGCTGCCGCCAAGGCCGTGCAATACGTGGGTGCAGGCACGGTGGAGTTCATGCTGGCGAAGGATGGCGCGTTCTATTTTCTGGAGATGAACACGCGCTTGCAGGTCGAGCACCCGGTGACCGAACTGGTCTACGGTGTTGATCTGGTCGAGTGGCAGCTGCGCGTCGCGCAGGGTGAAGCGCTGCCGCTGGCGCAGGCCGAGATTCTCGACAACCGCTATGGCCACGCCATCGAAGTGCGCCTGTGTGCCGAAGACCCACAGGAAAACTACCTGCCGCAGACCGGCCCGGTGTTGCGCTGGTCTGCACCGACGGGCGAGGGCGTGCGCGTCGATACCTATCTGGAAACCGGCAGCGCCGTCAGCCCCTTCTACGACTCCATGCAGGCCAAGGTCATCGCCTGGGGCGAAGACCGCGAGACGGCGCGCCAGCGTCTGCTGAAGGCGCTGGACGAGACCCGCTTTCTGGGCTTGGTCACTAACAAGGATTACCTGCGCGCCATCCTCTCGCACGAGGCTTTTGCTGGCGGTGACTTCAGCACCGGCTTCATCGGCCAGTATTTTCCGCAGGAGGCGATTAATGCCGTCAAACCCTCGGCGCGGCAGATCGTGCTGGCCGCCGTGGCGCTGTATCTGGACGATGCACGTGCCTTGAGCGAGCAGCATCAGATCGACCCAGAGATGATCGGCTGGCACAGCTCGCACGAGACCGGCATCGACTTCAAGCTCAAGTGCCGCAGTGTCGAGACTGAGCTGGAATTGCTGGCGCATGACGGTCATCTGTTCACCGCGACCATCGGCGAAGAAAAAGTGGTGATCGACGTCACGCGCCACAGTGCCATGGGGTTTTCTTATATCGCCAATGGCGTGCAGGGCAAGGCGCAGATCGCCCGCCACGGTGACGTACTATGGCTCGAAGCCGAGGGCCAGACCTGGTGCCTCATCGACCGCACGCTGGCCCCCGTTGAAGGCCCCGCAGCCGGCAGCGATGGCCGCCTGCTGGCGCACAGCGACGGCAAGGTCGTCGCTGTGCATGTGAAGCCGGGCGATGTCGTCGAAAAGGGCCAGACGCTGGCCGTGCTGGAGGCGATGAAGATGGAGTTCCAGCTCTCGCTCCCCGTCGGCGGCGTGGTGGAAGCTGTCGGCGTTGCGGCCGGCACGCAGGTGCGCAACAAGACCTTGCTGGTGCAGGTGAAGCCGCTGGCTTGATATGCCAGCGCTGCGGCAGCGTTATGCGCTGCCGTGCCAGATCACGGTCTGCTTGCGCTGCGTCCAGCCCTCAAAGTGCCGGGCATAAGTGGACTCGATTGCCGGCCGCTTCACTTTCATGGTCGGGGTGATGAACTGGTTTTCCACCGTCCATTGCTCTGGCACCACCACCAGAAAATCCAGCTGCTCGTGGTCGTCGAGTTGGGCATTGACGGCGTCGAGATGGCCGGATAGCGAGGCGGTCAGCTCAGCGTTTTTCTCGGCACTGTCTGCACAGGCCTTGGCGATATCGGCATTGAGCATGAGCAGCGCAAACGGCTGCGGAAAATTGGCCCCTGCCACACAGCAGGCCTCGATGGCGCTGTGAGTGCTCAAGCGGTTCTCGATGGGTGCGGGCGCCACGTACTTGCCCTTGCTGGTCTTGAACTGCTCCTTGAGGCGGCCAATGATTTTCAGACGGCCCTCTGTATCAATCTCGCCCAGGTCACCGGTACGCAACCAGCCATCGTCGGTCATGGTCTCCTGCGTTTTCAATGGCTCCTTGTAGTAGCCCTGCATGGTGGTGGGCCCACGGGTTTGCACTTCCCCTTCGGGCGAGATGCGGTGCTCGGTGCCATCCCAGGCATGACCCACGTAACCGATGCGCGACGCGCCCACCCGTGAGCCATGCGAGCAGCCAAAGTTTTCGGTCATGCCATAACCCTCGAGCAGCTCCAGGCCAAGGTCGCGATACCACTGGATCAGCGACGGCGGCATGGGCGCTGCGCCGCCACCGGCGATGCGCACGGCATCGAGCCCCAAGCCCTTGACGATCTTTTTCTTCAGCACGCGGCCAAGCAGAGGCAGCTTGAACAGCAGATCCAGCTTTTTCTTCGGAATCTGTGCGAACACACCCTGCTGGAACTTGGTCCACAGGCGAGGTACCGAGATGAAATAGGTGGGCCGCGCGCGGCGCAGGTCGGCCACGAAGCTGTCGAGCGATTCGACAAAGAAGATGCGGAATCCAGCGCGGATTGAATTGGCCTCCACCAGCCAGCGCTCGGCCACATGCGCGAGCGGCAGGTAGGACAGCATGCGGTCGTCTGGGCCTAAGCTGCCACGCTGCTCTGGCGGCCCTGCAGACCAGCCGATGTTGCCAAAGCTGTGCATCACGCCCTTTGGCATGCCAGTGGTGCCAGAGGTGTAGACGATGGTGGCGAGCGCATCGGCATCGCGCACGATCTCGCCCTGCAATGGCGCGGTGCGCGCCACGATGTCGTCCCACTGCGCGTAGCCAGTCTTCGGCGACAGCGGCGTGGCAATGCACAACACGCTGGCTGGTATGCCGGGGCTCATTTGCTCCCAGCCGTCCAGCTTGCCGATGAAGCAGGCTTTGGCCTCGCTGTGTTCAAGGATCTGCCGCACGCTGTCGGCGGTGAGCGTGGGGTAGATCGGCACGCTGACGTAGCCCGCCATCCAGATCGCGAAGTCGGCCATCACCCAGTGCGCCGCGTTTTTCGAGAGGATGGCCACAGTGGAACCCTCCGGCCAGCCCTGCGCCTTCAGGTAGGCTGCCATGCACCTTGCCTCGCCCACCACATGACCCCAGGTGTATTCCCGCACCTGACCGTTGCCGATGGGCTGGGTCAGGTAGGGGAAATGCGTGCGCGTGCGCTCCCAGTGAAAGATGCGGGCCAGCGGCAAGTGCTCAGCAGCACAGGGATGGTGGGACACGGGCTCTCCTCGATCAGCATTGATTTGTGCAGCGGCTGTATGCAGCGATGCTAGCGCATTGCATCCGCGTCTCGTAACCTGCGGCCATCCCAAAAAAAGCGAGGAGATGGAAATGGCGGTAGCTGCCAAGAGTCCTTTCTACAATCAAGACCATGAGGCGTTTCGCACGCAGGCCCGCCGATTTGTGGAAAGAGAGATTGTTCCTCATGTCGATGCCTGGGAAGCTGCAGAAACCCTGCCGCGCGAGCTGCACCAAAAAGCGGCGGATGCAGGCCTGCTGCAAGTGGGCTTTCCAGAGTCCTGCGGCGGTGTCGAAGTGCCTAATCTGTTCTACATGATCGTGCTCACCGAGGAGCTGGCGCGGGCCGGCAGTGGGGGTGTGATCGCCTCGCTGATGAGCCACGGCATCGCGACGCCGCCCATTGGTCACGCTGGCACCATCGAGCAAAAGCAGCGCTTCGCCATGCCGGTGCTGGCGGGTGAAAAAGTGGCGGCACTGGCCATCACCGAACCCGGTGGCGGCTCTGACGTGGCGAGCCTAAAGACCAGGGCCGTGCGCGATGGCGAGCACTACATCGTCAATGGCAGCAAGACCTTCATCACCAGCGGCATGCGTGCCGACTACATCACTACCGCCGTGCGCACCGGCGGCGAGGGCATGGGCGGCATCTCGCTTCTGGTGGTCGAAGCCGGCACGCCGGGTTTCACACGCTCGCCCTTGCAGAAAATGGGCTGGTGGGCTTCTGACACCGCCACGCTCTACTTTCAGGATTGCCGCGTGCCGGTGGCTAATCGCATTGGCGCAGAAAACGCCGGCTTTATGGCGATCATGCTCAACTTCAATCAGGAGCGGATCATGCTCGCTGCGCAGGCCTGGGCGTTTGCCCAGGTCTGCTACGAGGAGTCACTGGCCTATGCCCGCGAGCGCCATACCTTTGGCAAGCCACTCATCCGCAACCAGGTCATCCGCCACAAGCTGGCCGACATGAAGATGCGGCTCGACGCCGTGAAGGCACATCTCGACGTACTGGCCTGGCGCGTCTCCAACAGGCAGCTGCCGGTGGCGGAGGTGTGCCTGCTCAAGAACCACGCCTGCACCGCACTGGAGTGGACGGCCAACGAGGCGATGCAGATCCTGGGCGGTGCGGGCTACCTGCGCGGCAGCAAGGTCGAGCGCATCTATCGCGAGACCAAGGTGCTGACGATTGGCGGCGGCTCGCTGGAGATCATGAAAGACCTTGCTGGTAAGCAGATGGGCTATTGAACTGATAGCAGTAAAAACAAGAAAGGCGCCTTATGGCGCCTTTCTTGTTAAATCCGTCCAACTCAAGCTCAGGGCTGAACCACGTTTGCGCAGGCCGAGTAGACGCGAATCTCATTGCCGAGTAGCAGAGTGAACTCGGGCAGATCAAATACAGTGCCTGGAACGCCGAGCAGGAGGGGGACATCCAAGGTGAGACGAACGCCAGTGTAAGGCTGAGTAGCGCGCGCAAAAATCAGCGTGCGCTGAGCATCATCTTCGGCTCCGTTTGAACTTGGGCTCACGTCAGTGAACGTTTCCACAGTGCCGCCCTCGGCATTCAGTGTGCGAATGGTGACCGTGGAGGCACTGACGTAACCGTTCCGATCATTCAGCGTGAAGCCAACATTCTGAGTGGCGCCGCCCAGCAAGGTAGAAGTGCCTACGCGCTGGAAGTCCATTGACAAGCTCCCGCCCAGCACAGAGGGGCCGACCGTGAAGGTGCCATACGTTGCGGGCACGCCGTCAATGACGTTGCCGGGATCACGGACATCGCTGATGCCGATTAAGTCACCGTTGTCTGCGGTTGCGGTTGTGCCATTGCTGATGAGGAACTGATCAAGGCAGCTGCGCTCAGTGACTGCGATATTCGTCTCTGCGTCGCGGTCAGCAATAGTGGTGGCAAAGCCGCTGGGCAGAGTAGCGATCAAGCGTGCCAAGCCTTGTGCCTTGCCTCGCACTGTGCCGACATCATCGAAGTCTCCGCCACTGCCACTAGTGCCATCGCGATCAGCGTCAACGTTCACATCAATCAAATTGGCAGTTGCCACACTCGGGGTGAACTGAATCGGGATGAGGCGCGGATCAATATTGCGCTCTGAGCCTTCAGGGTCGCCCAAGAATGTGCCGCGTGCAACGTATTTCACCGGGTCGCCGCCTTCTTGAACCTGTGTATTAGTGGTGCACTGAGATGCCAGATCGGAATCCAAGCAGATGCGAGTGACGGCGGTCAGGCCGAGATCTTCGATGTTGATTGCAGCACGGTCCTCCACCAGCAGGGGATCGCTCTCAGCTGTACCTGCAACCGGAATCTGCTCGATGTTGAAACCTGCTGCATTGAGGCCGTTGGGTCCAATCACAGCAGGGCTGTTGGCGGTTTCAACAACTGTAACGATTACAGAGTTATTAAAGATGCCGGTTTCGCCAGCTTCGACCATGCCATCCTTGTCTGCATCAGCCGGGTCTTCGATAGAGATCGGACCGCCGATGAAGGAACTGTCCTGGCGCCAGGTGAGACGACGGCCTGCGCGATACGTGCTGGTCGTACCTGCAGGACGATCAGTGCCGAGATCGGCTTCAATGAGGTCATCGGTCGTGCCGTCGCTGAATACGCCCTTGGCCGTGAACTTGACGCGTGTGCCCTTGATGATGGAGATCGGTTCGGATTGAGTGGTGTCAGCAACCACGACGATGTCATCCAGCACGCGAGACGTGGCCTGCAGATTGATTGAGGTCTCGATCGGATCGCCTTCCTCGTTGTTGAACTTGAGGTCGATAGAGAAAGGTCCGAAACGCTGAGTTTTGATGGCAATGATGCGACCAACGGCAGGGTTGGGGGTAAACATCACGGTGTCTGCCGGTGCGGCCAGTGGCAGGCTCCAGTTAAATGCATAGTTGGTGTTAGTGCACTTGCTGGGGCTCGGGGCGGTGTCACCGGCGCGAGAGTCGCAGGAGGCTATGCCCGTCAGCTGCATGCTGCGGCCGGCAGGAACTGATTTCACAGATCCATTCAGATCGACATTGTTTTTTACGTCGCGAGCAGTAATGGTCACAGACTTCAGCACAGGTCCATCGACAGTCAGCGTCCTAGTGGTGTCAGTAAATCCACCCAGCCGACCGCGAACGGTCGCAGTTCCGCGGCGAACACCAGTGACTACACCATTCGCGTCAACTGTCGCAAGAGTGCGTCCGCCCGAGGGCGGGTCAATAGTCAGGGCTACGCCTGAGACATCGCCAACACTGCAGAGTGCAGCGCTGCCGCCCGCATCAGTACAGCTGACAAGACCCGTGGCAGCTCTGGTGCCTGGCGGTGTGCTGAAAAGCCCCTGCGCCCTCAGCTGAATAGTGCCGGCGGGAAGAACGGTCACAGGATTGACCGTGATAACCGCAGAGGAGCCGCTGCCGGTCGTCGTGGTTTCTGGCTTGCCGTTCTCGGCCGCAGTGGTGATGACAATGCCTGTGAGGACAGGCTGAAAGTCCGGGCTTTGAATGCCCCCCCACCGCAAGCGGTCAACAGGACAGAAGAGAAAGCAAATGTTCCTAGAATGCGATTCATCACAAGTCCCCGAGGGTCTCCGTCACAGGCAATAAGTAGTGGGTTAACGCTATCACAGCAATTACGTGGACAGCTAGAAAAAAGTTTACGCGAGCAGCCTTGTCGAATCATAATGCACTCGGCTTGATAATGAAGCATCAAGGTCAAACGTTGGAACGCAAACCTGTTGTGTTGCATGATGCTTCACGCTGACTGAAATTTTTGAAAGACTTTGGCTGACTGACCCAACCGAATCCAATTTAGGGAAGAAGCACCATGAATCGAATCACCCAGTTCCTTGTGGCAGTTGTTGCGCTTGCCGCAGCATGGGGCACCAGCATGAGCACTGCCCATGCTGCCGAGGTAGATGACCGCTGGTATATCGGCGGTGGCGTAGGCGGTATTTTTTCCGGGACGGGCGGTGGCCCGGCTGCCAATTTCAGTGTGGGACGCACTGCCTTGCCGTATCTCGGAGTCGAGTTTGACTTAGGCTACGCAGACCAGCAGCTCAAGGATCTGCCGGGAAATCAGAGCTATCGCAGGTTCACTCTGGGCGTGAATGCGCTCGGATATATGTTGCCTAACACTAGCAATGTCCGTCCCTATGGTTTGGTAAACCTCAATGTGCATCAGATCAACTTCCTCGGCGAGAACACCGCGGGTGCCGGTGTAGCAGCTGGTGCGGGTGCGATTGTTCGGATCACGCAGGCGTTCGATCTGAGGCTTGAAAGCCGCTACAACCTCGACTTCATCTCTAAATCTGGCAATGTTCAGAAGGCAACGTTCAACACTGGCACGGTCACCGTCGGTGCGCGCTACAAGTTTGGTGCCGACCCAGATGACGAAGACGGCGACGGCGTGCCCAACAGCAAGGACAAGTGCCCTGGCACGCCCAAGGGCGTGGCGGTCTACTCTGATGGCTGCCCGGTTGATAGCGATGGCGACGGCGTGCCGGACTACCTCGACAAGTGCCCTAATACCCCCAAGGGTACCGTTGTGAATAAGGATGGCTGCCCGGCTGACTCGGATGGTGATGGCGTTCTGGACGTGAATGATCGCTGCCCCGGTACTCCGAGAGGCGTGCAGGTCGATGCATCTGGTTGCCCCGTCGACAGCGATGGCGACGGTATCCCCGACTATCTTGACCGCTGCCCGAATACCCCGGCTGGCACCAAGGTCGATGAGCGTGGCTGCCCCTTCACCGATGCTGATGGCGATGGTGTTGCCGACTACCTCGACAAGTGCCCAGATAGCCCCAAAGGCGTGGCCGTTGGTCCGGATGGTTGCCCGCTGGATAGCGACGGCGACGGCATCCCCGACTATCTCGACGATTGCCCCAACACCCCGCCGGGCCTGAAGGTTCTGCCCAATGGCTGCGCGCTGGTGGGTGACTGCCGCAAACCGCGCCCGGGTGAAGCGGTGGACAAGAATGGCTGCGCACTCGACAAGCGCTTCATCCTGCGTGGCGTGAAGTTCGAGTTCGATTCTGATCGCCTGACCGAGCCCTCGAAGAAAATCCTTGCCGATGTAGCTGAGACGCTCACCAGCTACCCCACGGTCAAGGTTGATGTTGAGGGCCACACCGATGATGTGGGCACTGACTCTTACAATCAGAGCCTCTCTGAGCGTCGTGCAAACGTCGTGAAAAAGTTCCTCGCAGACAAGGGCGCAGTGGCAGCTAATCTGAAGCCGGTCGGTTTCGGCGAGAGCGTGCCAATCGACACCAACTCGACGGAAGAAGGTCGTGATAACAACCGTCGTGTTGAGTTCAAGGTAACGAACTGAGTCGCGATACTTGATGGATCAAACCCGGCAGATGTCAGCATCTGCCGGGTTTTTTGTTGGTCATGCTTTTATGATTCTTCGCCGAGACCATTCATGGGGAGCACGTTGGTGAATTCTTCTGCGATCGAACTTATCCATCGCTATTACGCTGCATTTAATCGGGGTGACATGGCAGCGTTTTTATCGCTGCTCACCGACGATGTTGTGCACGACATCAACCAAAGCGGCCGCGAAGTGGGGCCAGCGGCATTTGCAGCCTTCATGCAGCGCATGAATGCGAGCTACCGCGAGCAGATTGTCGACATCACAGTGATGGCCAGCGAAGATGGCCTGCGGGCTGCGGCCGAGTTCACGGTGCTGGGCGAATACCTGAAAACGGACGAAGGCCTGCCGCCGGCCTGCGGGCAGAAATACACGCTGCCTGCTGGCGCCTTCTTCGAGATTCGCGATGGCAAGGTCGCACGCATCAGCAACTACTACAACCTTCAGGACTGGCTGCGTCAGGTCGGCGCGTGAACCTGCGCTACCAGCTGCTCCGGGGAGCGGCGATCCGCGCCGAGCTGCATGCCCTGGCTGCACTGCGGCTCGGTGTGTTCCGCGAATGGCCTTATCTGTATGAAGGCACACTCGACTACGAACGCCACTATCTCGAAACCTATGCAGCCTGTGTCGAGAGCCTGGCGGTGCTGGTGTGGGACGGTGACGAATGTATCGCCGCCACCACCGCACTGCCGCTCGATCAGGCGCCAGCGGAAATGCGAGCACCGTTTCAACACGCCGGCATCGGTACGGCAGATGTTCTCTATTTCGGCGAATCGCTGGTGCAGCATCCCTATCGCGGACAGGGCATCGGCCTGCGGTTTTTTGCCGAGCGGGAGGCGCATGCCCGCGTGCTGGGGCTGGCGCGTTGCGCGTTCTGTGCGGTCGAGAGGCCGTCAGTACATCCGCTCAAGCCAGCAGACTATGTGCCCAACGATGACTTCTGGCAGCGGCGCGGCTATCTGCATCGCGATGATCTGCGGTGCCATTTCGAGTGGCGTGATCTCGATCAGCCGCTAGCCAGCATGCATGCCCTGAGCTACTGGCTTAAAACGCTGTGAGTGCGCCGCTGCGCATCGCCGCCGCCCAGTTCCCCGTCAGTGCGCCGGCCGATTGGGATGCGCTGCGTCGCATGCTCTCCGAGTGGGTGGCCGAGGCCGCAGCAGCGGATGCCGACTTGCTGGTTTTTCCGGAATACGCGGCGCTCTCCCTTGCGGCACTGCTACCCGCGCCGCTGCGCAGCGATCTGCATGCCCAGCTCCATGCCCTGCAAGAGCTGCACACCGACTACCTGGCGCTGCATGCCGAGCTGGCGCAGCGGCATCGCGTTCATCTGCTGGCCGGCAGCTTCCCCGTGAAGGTGGCGGGGCAGTTTCGCAATCGTGCGCATCTGTTCGCCCCCACCGGTGCGAGCGGCTGGCAGGACAAATGGACGATGACCCGTTTCGAGTCTGAGCACTGGGGCATCAGTCCAGGGGAGACACTGAAGGTGTTCGATACCGCACTGGGCCGGATCGGCATCAACATCTGCTACGACATCGAGTTTCCGCTGCTGGCGCGGGCGCAGGTGGAGGCCGGCGCGACCCTGATCCTCGCGCCCAGTTGTACCGACACGACGGCGGGTTACTGGCGCGTTCGCATCGGTGCACAGGCACGGGCGCTGGAGAACCAATGCCTCGTCGTGCAGGCACCGCTGGTGGGCGAAGCGCCGTGGAGCCCTGCCGTGGATATCAACGTCGGTGCGGCTGGCGTCTATACACCGCCAGATCGCGGCATGCCAGACGATGGGGTGCTGGCCAAGGGCGTGTGGAACACGCCGCAATGGCTGCATGCCGAAATCGATCCCACTTGTCTGGCGGCCGTGCGTGCCGAAGGTCAGGTGTTCAACTACCGCGATTGGGATCGGCAGCGGGGTGTCAGTCCGCTGCCGCCCGTGATCGTCGAAGTGTTGCGCTAAGCGATCGCCAAACGATTCAGATCCCGCTCTTGATGATGTCGCCCGAGCGCCCAGCAAAGGCAGGGCGATGGAGCCGCTGACATTCACCGCCGGCACCAGCACATCGCGCGACCAGGTGATGGGGAACTGCGCGTGGAAGGCGTAGATCAGCAGCGCCAGCTCATCGCCTTCGGCGAGGCGTTCGCCCACACCATTCATGCGGATGCTGTGCTTGCCAAAGCCGCGCACCGGGGTGATCTGGTCATCCATCTGATCCCAGCGCGTGGTGCCGGCCTTGCGATGGCCAATGGCGAGCAAGAGGATGGGATCGCAGCCACCAATGGCGATGGGAG
>Ga0255086_1000381_pt1 | contig 15230 bp, 11 predicted proteins | sample Colum_Cont_RepC__FD_188438 | JGI IMG/M metagenome (GOLD analysis project Ga0255086, IMG submission 188438) | Freshwater microbial communities from Columbia River, Oregon, United States - Colum_Cont_RepC_8d | ecosystem: Environmental > Aquatic > Freshwater > River | place: USA: Oregon | collected... | reverse complement strand
TCGAGCGGCAGATAGATCATCGGCGAGCTCTTGTCGATGTCGACCACCACCTTGCTGCTCTTGCGGTAGACCTCGCTCATGGTGTCGAGGTAGAGGCGCTGTCTGGTCACTTGCGGTGCCTTGCGGTACTCGGCCACCAGCGAATTAAAGCGCGCTGCATCACCTTCGGCCTTAGCAACCACCTGGTCCTTGTACGCAGCAGCTTCGGCTAGATCGCGTGCGGCGGCACCACGTGCCTTGGGCAGACGGTCGTTGGCATAGGCTTGCGCCTCGTTCTTCTGGCGTTCGAGGTCTTCGCGCGCCTTGATGACGTCGGCAAACGCGGCCTGCACGGCTTCCGGCGGCTGCACCTGCTTGAGGTTGACCTCGGTGACGATCAAGCCGGATTTGTATTCGTCGAGGCGCTCCTGCAAGGACACCTTGGCGCGGTCGGCCACGGCCTGTCGGCCCTCATTCAGCACGAAGTCCATGAGGTTGGAACCCACCACCTCGCGCACCACGGCCTTGGTGGCCTGGCGCAGGGTGAGGTCGGGGTCGTCGACATTGACGAGATAGTCGTAGGCCGAACTGACACGGTACTGCACCGCCAGATCGACATCGAGGATGTTCTCATCCTGGGTGAGCATCACGGCGCGGTCGCTGACGCTGCGCACACCAGTGACATTGACCTTTTCCACAGTCTCGACCGGCCAGGGCAGGTGCCAGCGCAAGCCGGGCTCGGTGGTAACCGTGTAGGCACCGAAACGGAACACCACGCCACGCTCCTGTTCATCAATCGTGTAGAGACCGGACAGCATCCAGAGCACGCCGATGGCAGCCAGAATGAGGCCTGCTCCACCGGCGATACGCGGCAGCTGCGCACCGCCGCCATTCCCTGCCGGCTTGTTGCCGGGCTTGCCGAACAGGCGTGCCTTGAGTCGCTTAATCACTTCGTCGAGATCAGGCGGGCCCTGGTTATTGCCGCCGCCAGGATTGCCGCCGTTCTGGTTCCAAGGGTCGCGGTTGTTCGACCCAGGCTCGTTCCAAGCCATCAGCTGCTCCAAAAATCGGGTGTGAGTTTGAGGTGAGGATGCTGCCGCTGCATTCAAGCGGCGGATTTTTTCGCGCGCTTTGTTGGCTTGCCGGGAGGCGTTTCCTGCCAAGATTCTAACGCAGGCTCTGGCTGTGCTACCGGCACACCTGCCTCGCGGCAAATGCGTTCATAGCGAGCAATCGGCAACCGCAGGGTCAGGTGAGAAACACCTTTGTTGTCAACCCGCTCCTGCTGCACTGCATGAGCATCGAACAGCAGACCGCGCAGCTTGCCCTGCTGGGGCGGCACTGCAATTTCGCCCGCGAACAGGTCGGTGAAGATAACCTCAGATAGCACCTGCCGCAGGGCATCGAGCCCGGCACCGGTGTGGGCAGAGAGATAAATATGGCGCGGTGCGCCTTCGGGGTCGCGTTCTACACGCGCCCGCTCGCCGAGCACGAGGTCGATCTTGTTGAATACGTAGAGCACGGGCAGTGCGTCGGCCTCGATCTCTTTCAGCACCGACTGCACCTGGGTGATGCGCGCCTCGTGTTCAGGGTCGGCGGCGTCGACGACATGAATCAGCAAGTCGGCTTCGCGGGCTTCTTCGAGTGTGGCGCGGAAAGCAGCGACGAGATCGTGCGGCAGATCGCGAATGAAACCGACCGTATCGGCCAGCAGGATTTCCTGATCCGCCGGTAATTGCAGCTTGCGGATGGTGGTGTCGAGCGTGGCGAATAGCTGATCGGCGGCATAGGCCGTAGCACCCGTCATGGCATTGAACAGCGTTGACTTGCCAGCATTGGTGTAGCCGACGATAGACACCAGCGGCGTCTCGTTGCGCTTGCGGGCATTGCGCGACAGGGCGCGATGGCGACGCACGTCTTCGAGCTGTTTCTTGAGATGCGCCATGCGGTCCTTGACCAGACGACGGTCGAGTTCGAGCTGGGTTTCACCGGGGCCAGCCAGACCAATGCCGCCACCAGCCTGACGTTCCAAGTGCGTCCACCCGCGCACGAGGCGGGTCGAGAGATGCTTGAGCTGCGCGAGCTCCACCTGCAACTTGCCCTCGTGCGTGCGGGCGCGCTTGGCAAAGATGTCGAGGATCAGACCTGCACGCGACAGCACGCGGCACCGGAGCAGTTTCTCCAGATTGCGTTCCTGACTGGGCGAGAGGTCGTGGTTGAAAATCGCCACCTCGGCCTCGCCGGCCGCGCAGGCGGCAGCGACTTCCTCGGCCTTGCCGGAGCCGATGTATAGCCCGGCATCCGGCTTGCTGCGGGATCCGCCGAGCACGGCAACCACGTCCGCACCGGCAGAGCGCGCCAAGTCCTCGAACTCGATGCGATCCGACGCGAAATCACCCGTGTGGAAGTCCAGATGGACGAGCACGGCCTTTTGCCCGCCGCGCGGGCGCTCGATGAACTTCAGCGGAGCAGCCTCTTAGGCGGTGGGCGGTGCCGCAGCTTCGTCGCCCTCATCGTCAGACAAGCGCACGGCGCGGGCCGGGACGATGGTAGAGATGGCGTGCTTGTAGACCATCTGGCTCACGGTGTTGCGCAGCAACACGACGAACTGGTCGAAAGACTCGACATGGCCTTGCAGCTTGATGCCGTTGACGAGGTAGATAGAGACCGGAATACGCTCTTTGCGCAGGGCATTGAGAAAGGGCTCTTGCAGGGTTTGGCCTTTGGACATGGCTTATGACCTCTTGTTTGTTATTGCTGATTGTTTTGGACGGCGTTTACTGATTGCCGCAAGGATGCAGTTTACCACGCTTGGCTCTACACCCCTGATGTAATGGGGGCTGCAAGCAACCGTTCAAGCGTGAAATCAACTACGTCGATCGTCTTCGGATCGACCACTGTCAGCGCCGGTTCGCTTCTGAGCCAGGTGATCTGGCGCTTGGCGTACTGACGGCTGGCGATGATGCCGCGCTCGATGGCAACGCTGAGACTGCATTGACCCTCCAAATGTTCCCAGAGCTGTCGATAGCCGACGGCACGGATGGCGGGCAGCGAGGCATGCAGGTCGCCGCGCGCCTTGAGTGCGCGCACTTCATCGAGAAAACCCTGGGCCATCATTTGATGAAAGCGCTCGGCAATTGCCGCATGCAGCGTGGTGCGCTCCGGTGGCATCAGGCCAATCTTGACCAGCGGCCCGGCCAGCCCGGCGGATTTGGGAGCAGCCCAATGTTGGCTGCGAGTGCGGCCGGTCAGTGCGTGAATCTCCAGCGCGCGCAGGATGCGCTGTGGATCATTGGGCTTGACCAGCTCAGCCGCCTCTGCATCGAGCACCGACAACTGGGCGTGCAGCGCAGGCCAACCCAGCAGCGCGGCCTGCGCTTGCAAACGTTCACGCAGTGCTGCATCAGCCGACGGCAGGTCGGACAAGCCGTTTTCCAGCGCACGAAAATACAGACCCGTGCCACCGACCAGAATCGGCAAGCGTCCGGCTGCGCGCGCCGCCACGACCAAGGCCATCGCATCGTCGCGAAACCGCGCAGCGGAGTAGCTCTCGGCTGGGTCGAGAATATTGATCAAGCCATGCGGCCATTGTGCAAGCACGTCTCGCGAGGGCTTTGCAGTGCCGATGTCCATGTCGCGATACACCTGTGCCGAGTCCACACTGATCAGGGTTGCAGCGGCCCAGGGCGTACCACCCGCAGCGATGCGCTCGGCCAACGCCAGCGCGAGGCGGGTCTTGCCAGAGGCCGTCGGGCCCATCAGGAACAAGGCCGGCACCGCAGTCGAATCGGGAAAGGTCATGCCGACATTAGACAACAGGCGAGTTGGCTATACTTTTGCCGATGCAAAAACTTAAACCCTTCTAAGAGGAATCATCCATGCGTAGTGTCCTGCTTGCCGCTGCACTGATCGTTGCCCCTGCTGCTGCCCTTGCCGATGGCCTGAGCTACACCTACGCCGATCTGCGTTACTTCGTCACTGATGGCGATGACCTGAGCGTCAATCAGCAGGGTGGAGCGCTGTCTGGCTCATTCGCGATTGATTCCACCTTCTTCGTTGCTGGCGATGCCAGCTTTGGCTACAGCGACGGCTTCAACGGCGGCCATTTCAAGACCATCACCACCAGCCTGCGTGGCGGCGCCCACTACCCCGTGACCGATGCGATGGATGTGGTCGGCACCGCTGGCGCCTTGTTTGCCGATGTGTCCGGCAACGGTGCCGATGACAACGACATTGGCTATCGCACCGAAGCAGGTCTGCGTCTAGCGCTGACACCGCAGGTCGAAGTGGGCGCGTTCTACAGCTACCAGAGCATCTTCAGCAACGACACCAGCGCCTTCAACGGCGAGTTGCAGTACCACATCACCGAGAGCATCTCGGCCATCGCCAGCGCGACCAATGGCCGCAATGCCGACCTCTACACGGTGGGTGCACGCTACCGCTTTGAGTGAGCAAACCGCAGTATCAGAAAGCCTCCGCAAGGAGGCTTTTTTTGTTTTGAACGGCCTATCTGCCTCGAAGCCTGATGATCATTGGTTACTGCGCTAACGACCGCGCAGCTGATCACCATTGATTTCTTCGCTAACGGCCGCGAAGAAATAGCCGATCCAGTTCCGCCAGCCCCACCTGCACCCAGGTCGGGCGGCCGTGGTTGCACTGGCCCGCCAGATCGGTGTGCTCCATGTCGCGCAGCAGTGCGTTCATCTCGGTGATCGTCATCGCCCGATTGGCCTTGATCGCGGCCTTGCAGGCCATGTCGGCGAGCACGCGGTGCTGGGCGTCGAGTACCTCGCCCAAGTGGCTGTGACTACCGCTGTCGACTGCCCGGCCCAGAAGCTCGCGTAGCAGCTCGGCCGCATCACTGGCCGCCAGCAGCGGCGGCGTGGCGCGCAGTGCCAGCTGGGTCAAGCCGACACGGCTGACCTGCAAACCGGCAGCAGCGAGCAGTGGCGCACGCTGTTCGGCGGCTTCTGCCTCGTCCTCGCTGACGGCCATCGGCTGTGCTTGCAGCAGCGTCTGGCTGGGCACGCCGCCTTCAGCCAGCTCGCGCTTGTAGCGTTCGTAGATCACCCGCTCGTGGGCGGCATGCTGGTCGACCACGATCAAGCCGCGCGCGTTCTGCGCCAGGATGAACAGGCCATGCAGCTGGGCAATGGCATAGCCCAGAGGATGTTCTGTCGTTGCGGCTGGCGCAGCTGGCGATTGTGCGGCCAGCGTCGCCCAGGTCGGCGCACTGCTGGAACGCGATGCACCGTAGAGCGCGGCAGGTTCGTTGATGTAGGCCGATGTGGTGAGGGGCAGCAGATAGGCAGAAGGTTCGGCTGATACAGCAAACGCTGCCGCATGGTGCTGCTCAGGTTCCGGCCGCACTTCACGCAACCACCGATGCACCAGCCCGAACAGAAAATCATGCACGCGCGCGCCTTCGCGAAAACGCACTTCGGTTTTCTGCGGATGAACGTTGACATCCACATTGGCCGGGTCGAGCGTGAGGTGCAGCACGAAGGCCGGATAGCGGGTGGAATGCAGCGCGTCGGCATAGGCGCGCTTCATCGCCGCACCCAGCAGCTTGTCGCGCACGGCACGGCCATTGACGCTCAAGAATTGCAAATCGGCTTGAGCGCGCGAGAAGCTGGGTAGAGCGATCCAGCCTGCCAGCTTCAGACCGCCGATTTCGGCCTCGCGATACAGCGCATTGGCGAGAAACTCTGTCCCGCACAACTCGCCCACCCGTCGCTCCAAACTACTGGCCTCATGTACGGCGGCGGCTGAAAGCAGCGTGCGGCCTTCGTGAGTGAGCGTAATGCTGGCCGTAGGCCGCGCCAGCGCGAGCCGACGCAGCGACTGCTCGGCGTGGCGCGCCTCGGTGCTCGCACTCTTCATGAACTTGCGACGCGCGGGCGTGGCAAAAAACAAATCCTGCACGTCGATCTCGGTGCCCACGGGCGCTGCCGCAGGCAGGGGCTGATTACGGTCTGGCGAGCCCTCACCGCCCACGCGCCAAGCATGGGGTTCGCTTGCAGTGCGACTGGTCAGTTGCAGACGCGATACCGCCAGGATGCTGGCCAGCGCTTCGCCCCGAAAGCCCAGCGAAGCAACCTGTTCGAGATCATCCAGCGAAGCGATCTTGCTGGTGGCGTGACGGGCCAATGCCAGCAGCAAGTCTTCGCGTGCGATGCCGCTGCCGTTGTCGCGTACGCGGATGCGCGAGAGTCCGCCCTGCTCCAGCTCGACCGTGATCTGGGTGGCACCCGCATCCAGCGCGTTTTCGACCAGCTCTTTCACGACTGCTGCCGGGCGCTCCACCACTTCGCCAGCTTTGATCTGGTTGATGAGTACGTCGGACAGCTGGCGGATGGTCATGGCGCTGAAAAAAGAAACGGCGCGCGAGGATAGCTCCTCGCGCGCCGCAGTCGTTTCAATGGTCTAGCGACGGCGCCTGAGATTGACCGGCATGGGGCCGGCTTGCGCTTTGGGGGGTTCCGCATACACCAGTTGCTGCTGCGGCCGATACAAACCGAAATAACCCTTGATGCCCGCCATCAGCGAGGCGGCCAGTGCATCCTGAAACTCGCCTTGCGCCAACAGGCGCTCGTCCTCCGGGTGACTCAGGAAGGCCGTCTCGACCAATGCGGAGGGGATGTCCGGCGCTTTCAGCACCGCGAAACCGGCCTGCTGCACATCGGCTTTTTGCAGGCGGTTCACCGAGCCCATCGACTCCAGCAGGCGCGAGCCGAGATCGAAGCTCGCCTCGCGCACAGCGGTCTGCGAAATATCGAGCAGCACCGAGGCGACATCATCGTGCTGGGCATGCAGATCGACGCCACCCACCATGTCGGCCGCATTTTCGAGGCTGGCCAGCATCTTGGCATGCTCGCTGCTGGCACCCCGCGCTGACAGCACATAAACCGCCGCGCCACGCACATCGCTGGTGGTTGGCAGCGAATTGGCGTGAATCGAAATGAACAGATCGGCCTGTGCCTTGCGGGCAATGGCGGTGCGGCCGCGAAGGGCAATGAAGTAATCGCCCTTGCGGGTCATCACCGCCTTGTAGCCGGGCGTGGCATTGACCAGGGCCGCGAGTTTTTTGGCGATGCGCAGCGTCACATCTTTCTCAATGACACCGTTCTTGCCATGCGCGCCGGGGTCTTCCCCCCCATGACCCGCATCGATAGCAATGACGATGGGCTTCTGCTCGCGAAGTGCCGGGGCGGGCTTGCGAGCTTCCGGCTTGGGTTCGGCCTTGGCAGGGGGGGCTTGAAGCGCCGGGGCCATCACCAGCTGCGAAGGCACTTCATCCTGCTGCGCAGGCTCCGGCGGCGTGTTCTTGGGATAGAGGTCAAAGATCAGCCGATGCCCATAGCTGTCGTTGGGTTCCAGGCTGAAACTCTTGGGGTTGACCTCCGCAGCCAGATCCAGCACCACCCGCAGGCCATTGTCGCGCGGGCCAGTGCGCACACTCTTGACCACGCCCTTGCCGAGATTTTCCAGCGCAAGGCCTGAGGCCACGTGGGCATCGCTGATGTCGATCACCACGCGGCTGGGGTTGTCGAGTGTGAAAAAGCGGTGGCTGGCGCCGCCCTGCAAATCAAACACAACGCGGGTGCTTTCCGGGCCATCCCAAAGACGCACGTCGCGCAGCTCCACCGCCTGCGCAAATGGCGCTAGCAGTACCATCACCATCAATACGGTCATTCGCATGGCGGCCCCCATGGGGGATTGAACATGCGCGGAACATACCGCCGCTCAGACTAACTTGCAAGATTTTGTTTGAAATCAGTTAGTACAGGTCGGTACTTAAAGTAAAAACAGATGTTCAGCTGACGCTGGGCGGAAAGTCATCCGCCGACAGGGCCCTGAGCAGTGCAAGCCGCCCTTCCCCCACCGTACTGAGATGCACTTCCAGGGTCGCCAATGGCAGCAGGGCACCACCTTTTTCAGGCCACTCCACCAGCCACCAGCTGAGACTGGGTGGCTCGTCGAACACACCAAGTCCGTACAACTCTTCGGGCTCGGCGAGACGGTATAGATCCATGTGCAGTACCCGCCGCGCGCCCAAGGTGTAGGGCTCCACCAGCGTGTAGGTCGGGCTTTTTACCGCACCCGTCGCCCCCAGTGCGCGCAGGCAGGCACGTGCCAGCGTGGTCTTGCCGGCACCTAAGTCGCCATGCAGGGTGATCACCCCGCCACGACGGCTTCGAATCAAGGCCGCCAGCGCGACACCGAGTTGTTCGGTCACAGCGGGATCGGGCAACTCACAGTGACGTTCGAGCATGTTCGGGTTGATCAAGGCAATACACTGCACACGCAATGTCATCGCCATTCTACGAAGCAGCCAACGATCTGCCCTCCCTCATCCGGGGCTGGGCACGCGAATTGGGGTTTGCCGATGCCGGCATTGCCGAACTCACGCTCGATGCCGATGTCGATCACCTGCAGCGCTGGCTGGCCGAAGGCCATCATGGGCAGATGGCCTTCCTGGGCCGCGATGTCGAAAAACGTGCACACCCCACTGGCCTGATGCCTGGCACGGTATCGGTGATTTCGGTGCGGCTCGACTACAAACCCGCCGCCGAGGTTGCAGAAGCGGTGCTGGCCGATGGCGAAGCGGCATATATCTCGCGCTATGCCCTGGGCCGCGACTACCACAAGCTGATGCGCAGCCGCCTGCTGAAACTGGGCGCAAAGCTCGAAGCAGAGATTGGCCCGCATGGTTATCGCGTGCTCACCGACTCGGCCCCTGCGCTGGAAAAAGCACTGGCCCGCAATGCCCGCTTGGGCTGGATCGGCAAGAACACCCTGCTGCTCAACCGCCAGGCCGGCTCATGGTTTTTTTTAGGCGAGCTCTATACAGATCTCGCCCTGCCGATGCCCAAAGGCGCACTCGCCAGCAATCACTGCGGCAGCTGCACCGCCTGCCTCGATGTCTGCCCGACCAAGGCTTTCAACGGCCCCTATCAGCTCGATGCGCGCAAGTGCATCAGCTATCTCACCATCGAGCATCGGGGTGCCTTCCCCGTCGAGCTGCGCCCCTTGATGGGCAACCGCATCTTCGGCTGCGACGATTGCCAGCTGGTCTGCCCTTGGAATCGATACGCACAGACGACAGCGGAGACCGATTTCACGCCACGTCATGGGCTGGATTCAGCAAAGCTGGTCGACCTCTTCAGCTGGAACGAAGCCACCTGGCTTGCTCGCACCGAAGGCATGGCGCTTCGACGGCTTGATCACTCCCGGTGGCTGCGCAATATCGCGGTGGCACTTGGCAATGCGCCAGCGTCAGCACAGGTGATCACGGCGCTTAAAGCGCGCCGCGAACATCCAGACGAAGCCGTTCGCGAGCATGTGCGCTGGGCGCTGGAGCGGCACAACAGCTAATCGGGACAGCGATCCGCACCAGCTGATTCGAGTTCCATCTGCGTGGCATTCAGCGCTAGGGCAATTGCAGGCTGTGTTGATGCCGTATCGATCGAGGCCAGAACAGCACGCGCCGCATTTACACAACCACGCACCAGCTCCACACTCGCCAGATTATTGGCGATTGCTGCATCGCCTGGCGCCAGCATTGCGGCCTTGCGCAGGCTCGTTACTGCCTCTGGCCAATCCCCTGCTGCAAAGCGCGCCTCGCCCAATGCCGCCCAGGCCAGCGCAGCATCTGGCCAGCGCCGCGTAGCTGCGCGGTAGGCCTGCTCTGCCGGCCAGGGGTGCGTGCGTAGCATGGGGGCAGCTGCGGCAATCCATTGAGCTGGTTCGGCATCGCGCGGCGGTTCGCTGGGCTTGTGCAGTGTCAGGCCCCAGCGCTCTGCACCCTGCCATTGCCTGAGAAAGCTCCGGCGGGCCACCACCTGCGGTTTCGCCTGGCCGGTGTTGAGCGTATAGCCCTGATCGGGGTCATATCCAATCAAAGTTGCGTAGTGCCAGATGGGAACACTGCGCACGCCGAGGTTGAGCAGCACCAGCACCGGCTGGCCTTCGTGCAACGCCGCGACCAGGGCCCGCTCGCTGGGTGCCAGCAGCAGCGGTACCCGCTCGCGCAGGCGTGCCTGCGCCACCAGCTCGACTTGCAAACTGCCCCTGCGGGCTGGGATGAAAAGATCGGCAGTCAGTGCTTCGGGCGTGGTCGGCACGCCACTGGCGCTGAGTACGCTGGCCAGTGCGGCCGGGCCACATTGCAGTTCCTGCTGCGCAAACGTAGGCACATTAACCAGCTGCACTGCCTCGGCAGCGGGCGGTTGCGGCAAGGTTGCACAGGCTGACAGGGCAGCCAAAAAAAACAGCGCAGCAAGCTGGTGACCGCTGCGCTGCCAGCGCGATGCCAGTGACATCGCGCGGCCATCAGAACTTGGTGAAGACGTTGGTCACGCCTACCAGTTCGAGGACGAGCAAAACCACAAACACCACGCCGACCAGCACGATGATGTCGCCGCCGGCCGGCTGCTGGTCCAGCGCTGACGCCACGCGCTGCAATTCTGCATCGCTCATGGCATTGGCGCGGCTTCTGGCTTTCTCGACATCAACACCCCAGGCGATGAGCTGGGACTGCACATCATCACGAGACAGCAGCGCCTGCACACGGACCTCGGTATCAGCGCGCAGGGACTGTGTCGCAAGGATTTCGGCACCGATCATTGCGGCCGCAGAAATGCCCGGCGTCCCCAGAAGAATCAAGCTGGCGCTGACAAAGGCAGAGATTGAAGACTTGAAGTGGGACATGGTGACTCCTAAAAGAGTGGTTTGTGCCAGGACCTTCTCGCAGGTTCCCAACACCCCCATACTGATCCTAATGGCGATCATCTGCTTGCTTGACGCGCGATCCATCGGCGCAGGCTAACGCCAACAGCGACCTCGGCACTCACCGCAGCAGATAATTGCATCATGCACCCGCAAGCCAAAAATCTGCCGCCCAAACCTGAACCGCCCAAGGACTACGACTGCTGTGGCGGCGGTTGTGCCGATTGCGAGCTGCGCCGCTACTACCAGGCACTCGCTGAGTGGCAGCGACTGGCAGCTTCAGTGTCCACTTTGCAAGACAGCGCCGCACCGAACAAGGCCTGACACACCGACTCTTGCGCTGTTTTTACCCATAGGCAAAGTGCGGCGCAGCCCTTATGGTGCGCGCCTGTCATTCAATTGAAATCTTGGAGCACCGCACCACGATGCGTGCCCAAACGTGTGAGGAGAGTGGTCATGCTTTACCCCCTGCATTCCGTGTTCCGTGGCTGTGCGTCTGCGGTCGTTCTGTCGGTGATGGCCGCAGGGCTGTCGCTGTCGGCCTGCCGTAGCGGCAGTGACGCTGCGACGGTCACGCCACCGCCCCCTCCTCCGCCCATGAATCCGCCGGTCACGCCAGTGCCGCCAGTCACGCCACCCACCATCGATGACGGCAAGCGCGACCGTTATGCCTACAACAACAAGTGCGTGGTGCTGCGCGCCAACGTCAGCAACAATTACATTGCCGCCAGCGGCACCGGCTATGCCGCCAGCGCCAGCAACATGGCGGATGCCGAGCCGTTTTTCCTCAAGCCCACCGGGCTTGGCGACTATGCGCTGCACAACCGCGCAGGCCAGTTGATGAATGGCGCGGCCACCGTCGGCAATGTTGCCATCACGGCGGCCACCGACAGCGCGATCTTCCACCTGCATGTTGATGGCGACAGCACCAGCTACCCGCCGGCACCGCAGTACGACGTGGCCCCCAGCAAGGTGCTGATCGACAGCTACCGTGACTTCAAAGATCCGCTGCTGCGCGGCACCGTGTTCACTTTCACCCAGGCCCTCAACGGCCAGCGACTGACCGCCCCTGACAGCAGTGCACTGACGGTGACCGCTGGTGATACACCCAACCAGCGCTTCCGGCTGGAGGAAGTGACCGGTTGCACCGCTTACCCTGAGGCGAGCGATAACACAGAGGGCGAAACCTTCAAAGGCACTACGGAAGACGGCCGCGTGCTGGGCATGGCCGACGTGCATGTGCACACCAGCTCCAGCACCTTTCTGGGCGGCGCGCTCACGGGCAAGGTGTTCGACAAGTTCGGCGTGCTGCGCGCAATGCCTGCTTGCACCGCCCAGCACGGGCCGATGGGGGCAACCGATTTCATCGGCGCGGCCTTTGTCGGCGACACCAACGGCCACAGCAATACCGGTTGGCCCACACACCCGGAGTGGCCCAGCCGCGATTCGCTGAGCCACCGCGCGATCTACTGGAAATGGATCGAGCGTGCCTGGAAGGGTGGTCTGCGCATCATGGTCAACGATGTGGTCGAAAACGCCACGCTCTGCGAGCTGCAACGCAGTGCCAGCGGCAACCCGGCCGTCAGCTGCAACGAGATGGACTCCGCCCGCCGGCAGATCGGCACTATGTATGCCTTGCAGGACTACATCGACGCCCAGTTTGGCGGACGCGGAAAGGGCTTTTTGCAGATCGTGCTCACTCCCGCTGAGGCTCGCGCCAAGGTGACTGATGGCAAGCTGGCCGTGGTGCTGGGGATCGAGGTCAGCAACCTGTTCAACTGCCAGCTCAACTACAGCCCGCTGCGCACTCAGCAGCCGTTTGAAGAAACCGGTGAAGGTGGTACCGAGAACAGCTATGGCTGCACGATGACCGAAACCGGCGCCCCCAACGAGATTCTCACCCAGCTGAAAGAGGTGAAAGATCTCGGCATCCGCCAACTCATCACCATCCATGAGTTCGACAATGCCTTTGGTGGAAACGGCATCTTCAATGACCTGATCCTGAATGCCGGCAACCGCGAAAACTCGGGCGGCATTCCGTTTGGCTCACCCGCAGGACCCTTCACGCCCACCGGCGAGACGCCCACGGGCGAGTTCTGGACCACCTACGACTGCCCGGAGGAAGAGGTGACCCCGGGCTTCAGCGGCTACCTCTGGGGTAGTGCTGGCGGCGCGGTGATGACCAACCTCGGCCCGCCAGCACCGTTGTGTCCTTTCGTAGGCCAGGGCGGCCGCCCTGGCGGCACACTGGCCTGCTACCCAGCCAAGGCCCAGTGCAATGCGCGCTGGCTGACTCCGATTGGCCTGTACACCTATCAGAAGCTGATGGAGCAGGGGATCATCTTCGACATTGATCACCTCGAATACGAGATGAAATCGCAGGCGCTCGAACTGGCCGAAGCGCAGGACCCGCCCTACCCCTTCGTCTCCACCCACGGCACCTTCGGCGGCACCAGTAACGACCAGGCCGCGCGCATCCTCAAGAATGGCGGGCATCTGTATCCCAGCATCGGCAGCACGCGCGGCTTCATTGGCGACATGATGGAAACCAAGGCGCTGTCTGATCTGGCAGAAAACAGCCATCTGTTCGGCTTTGGATTCGGCACCGATACCGATGGTCTGTCCGGACAGATGGGCCCGCGTGGCGACATCGAAGCAGGGAAAGAGCTGGTCTATCCCTTTGTGCTATTTAAGGGCGCGCCGTTCGATGCGCTGCCAGATTTTGCCAAGGCCACAGCCGTCACCTTCAAGCAACCGGAAGAGCGTGACAACAGTGGCGCCGGCCGCACCTGGCACCAGGACCTCGATGGCAATGCCCACTACGGGATGATGGCGGACATGGTGCAGGAGATGCGGCTGGAGGGCAGCCCGCAGCAGATGCAGATGCTGTTCAACGCCGCCGAGGTCTACCTGCAAACCTGGGAGCGCACCGAGGCTTCGAGCCGCGCCATCAATGCCAAGGGCATCGTTACGCCAGCGGGCATCCTGCGGGCGGCACCGGTGCCGGCATCGCCCCTGCCTTTCCCGTAAGATTTGACGGCAACAAAAGCCACAGGCCTCATGGCCTGTGGCTTTTTCATTACTCGTGCAGTCCAGCGATCAGTTGCTTGCTTCGGGGCGCATGGCCGGGAACAAAAGCACATCGCGAATCGAGGCTGAGTCGGTGAGGAACATCACCAGCCGGTCAATGCCGATGCCCTCACCCGCCGTCGGCGGCAGGCCGTATTCGAGCGCGCGGATGTAGTCGGCGTCGAAGAACATCGCCTCGTCGTCGCCGGCATCCTTGGCATCCACCTGCGCCCTAAAGCGCGCGGCCTGATCATCGGCGTCGTTCAGCTCGCTGAAGCCATTGGCGACTTCGCGACCCCCCATGAAAAACTCGAAGCGATCCGTCACCTCAGGGTTGTCGTCGTTACGACGCGCCAGCGGTGAGACTTCGGTGGGATAGGCGGTGATGAAGGTCGGGTTCATCAGGGTGGCTTCGACAGTCGCCTCGAACAGCTCTGTCAATAACTTGCCCGCGCCATAACCCGGCTGCGGGTTGCCGCCCTTGGCCTTCACAGCTGGGCGCAGATAGTCAGCATCGTTGAAGCGCGAGGCGTCGAGATCAGGATTCGCCTTTGCCACAGCCTCCGCCATCGTCCAGCGGTTGAAGGGCTGGGAGAGGTCGTATTCACGCCCTTGATTGGTCAACTGAGCGGAGCCATTCACGGCCAGCGCGCAGTCGCGGATCATGTTCTCGGTGAGGTCCATCAGGTCCTTGTAATCCGCATAGGCCTGATAGAACTCCAACATCGTGAACTCAGGGTTGTGGCGCGTGCTCAAGCCCTCGTTGCGGAAGTTGCGGTTGATCTCGTAGACCTTTTCAAAATGGCCGACGACGAGGCGCTTGAGATATAGCTCTGGTGCGATGCGCAGAAACAGCTGGCGATCGAGCGCGTTGTGGTGCGTGGTGAACGGCCGCGCGGTGGCACCACCGGGGATGGGCTGGAGCATCGGCGTCTCGACTTCCTGAAAACCGAGCGTGTCGAGGAAGTTGCGGATAAAGCGGACGATCTTGGTACGTTTCTCGAACACCGCCTTGGCATCGGGGTTCATGATGAGATCGACGTAGCGCTGGCGGTAGCGCACCTCAATGTCGGTCAAGCCCGCGTGCTTTTCCGGCAGGGGACGCAGCCCCTTCACGAGCAATTCGAGTGAATCCGCCCAGATCGACAGCTCGCCGGCCTTGGTCTTGAACACCTTGCCTTTCACGCCAAGGATGTCGCCCATGTCGCAGGCCTTGAACAGCTCGTAGGCTTCTTCGCCGAGCGAGTCGATCTTGCAGAAAATCTGGATGCGGCCTGAAGAGTCTTGCAGCGTGCCGAAGCTCGCCTTGCCCATCACGCGCTTGAGCATGAGCCGACCGGCGATAGCAGCACGGCTGCCAAGGGCTTCGAGTGCGGCTGTTTCCACCGCGCCAAACTGGCCGTGCAGATCGCCCGCCAAGGCATCGCGACGAAAGCCATTGGGGTAGGCAT
>Ga0255086_1000370_pt1 | contig 15508 bp, 17 predicted proteins | sample Colum_Cont_RepC__FD_188438 | JGI IMG/M metagenome (GOLD analysis project Ga0255086, IMG submission 188438) | Freshwater microbial communities from Columbia River, Oregon, United States - Colum_Cont_RepC_8d | ecosystem: Environmental > Aquatic > Freshwater > River | place: USA: Oregon | collected... | reverse complement strand
AGTACCACCACTGGCTGGGGCAGCCGATGCCGCGCGGCATCTGGCCGCGCGCCGTGCTGGCGACACTCGCCGAACCGTTCAGTTTTCAGCTGCTGCGTCACTTTGGGGCTGCCTGGGGCTGGTGGCAGATTCTCACGGGCCGCCGTGACTGGGCTCCGCAGCGACGGAGCATCACCACTTCGGCATCCGCCACCACACAGTCACCGTGATCTACAGGGAGTTCTGCATGAACCATTTCAAACGCTGCGCCCTTGCGCTGTCGCTTGCCCTGCTGGCCGCCCCCGCCAGTGCCGCCAGCTATGAGGATGGCCTGCGCCTCAAGGGCCAGCAACAACTGGCTGCTGCCGCTGAGGCTTTTGCCGAAGTCGCCGCCCGCGAGCCCGGCAATGTGCTCGCGCATGAACAGCTCGCCATCGTGCTCGGCTGGCAGAGCCGCTTCGATGAGTCCATCGCTGCCTGGCAGCAGGCCATCGCATTGGCCCCCAACAAGGCCGACTACCACCTGGGCTTGGCGCGCGTGCTGTATTGGAAAGGTGATCGCATTGCCGCCATGCAGGCACTCGAACAGGCGCTGCGCCTCAACCCCAACAGCGCCGATGGCTACAAACTGAAAGGCGATGTGCTGCTGGCCGACCAAAAGCCCGCCGAGGCGCGCCTGAGTTATCTGCGCGTGCAGCAACTCAGCCCGGATGATGCCGAGATCAGCAGCCGACTGGCACGGGCAGTGGCACCCAAGCTCTGGCGCCTGGACAGCGGCTTTACCTACGACCACTACGACAGCGCGCGCGGCAGCGAAAACAGCCGCTTCGTGCAGCTTGGTCGACGGGTGGGCAGCAGGGGCGATGTGCTGTACGCGCGCTACGACGGCTACCGCAATTTCGGCAGCAGCGATCGTGGCCTCACCTTCGGTGCCTACTGGCTGCCGCACACCAAGTTGCTGCTCAATCTCGAAGCCGGGCAGACCCTCGACGAAGCCAACTTTCGCCCTGACACGCAGTTGCTGGTCAACGGTGAGTTACTGCTGAGCGGGCCGGTGCAGCCCCTGCTCGGCTATCGCCATTTCAAATATGACAACGGCAGCGTCAGCACCATCACCCCCGGCCTGCGCGCGCTGCTGCCGTCCGCCACCACGCTGGAAGTGCGCTATGGCATCACCGACAACATTGATGGCAGCAGCACCGGCGTATTCGCCGCCCGCTTGAGCGTGGATCGCGCCGGTTACGCGCCCTACTTCGCCTTCACCACCGGCAGCGAGTCATTGCCGCCACAGGCCAAAGCCGACATCACCGTGCTCGGCGGCGGCGTGGTGTTTGACATCAGCCCGAGCTGGGGCGCGCGGGTGGACTACAGCTACGAAGACCGCAAGAACATTTACCAGCACCACGCCATTGGCGGCGGGCTGACCTATCGGTTTTAAGTGCTGTAGCTAGTCGGCCTAACGCCAGCTTAAGCCGCGGGCCCGGCTTTTCGGGCCCGTCGGTCTTGAAGCGCTAGTTAGCACCTGCCTCAGCCCAACAACGCGAGAACACCAGACGTGGCGCTACCCAAAACTGCTGCGACGACTGGATTGCCCATGAACTCGCGTAGCAGGCCCTTGGCAGCAGCTTTCTCTTGCGGGGCAGCGTTGCTTGACTCGATTTTCTCCACGAGGCCAATAAGGCTACTGGCAATGTGTTGGACGTTGTGATCACCGATTTGTATACCCTGAGAATTAGTGATGTTGATCGTTGTATTCTGGGGCGCCGATTTACTTGAGCCGACCATTGAGCTGTCCTTTCTGAGCTTGAGCGTCCAATGCGCTGGGATGGTGTGCAGTCCCGGACTGTAGTTCGCCTCTAAGATTGTAAAGACCTCTTCCTTGCCACTTGGCAGGGGGCGTATGAGTTTCCAACCTTCTTCGACATCCAATGTGGGTTGGAATATGGACGCGGAAAGCCCGTTTTTTGACCCAATAGCGGTCTTGAATGGTCCGGTCCTTGAACCATCACGGGATTCGATGAATACCGTATCGTTCATAAGACGCTCAAAAGGATTTGCCATCTGCTTTCCTCGTTTTTAGTGCTAACGCTCAAGTTCACCGGAAAAACCGCCGTAGTGCAGCGAAGCGAAACGGAGGCGGGTTTTTCCGGTGCAACGCCTTGTTAGCCAAAGGCGAATTACGCCTCTTGCGTGACAACATCGACACCACTGGCGGCATCTGCATGTGATTGCAGCCAACCCTTAAATTTGTAGATTCTTTTTGTAACTCTACGGCCCTCAGCGCCTAAGCCGAAAGATGCTGTTTCGCTTTTTCCATCTATTTCCAAGCCAAGATTGCCTTTGCCCGAAGTGTCATAGAACTCTTCGATTTCAACTTCAACTGCACCTTCGATTCTGCGGGCTATGGCGATTTCTTGCGCTACTCTTGCCTGATGTTGCGCGAACTGCATTTGTAGATTTTGTTTCGCAACTTCTTCTTTTAGTTGGCTTGTGCCTTTCTCCGATGCTTTGGAGACTGCGCCTGCCGCTGCTTCAGCACCAGCAATGGCCAGACTTAAAAGTGGGTTTGAATAAGCCAAGTAGACTTTTGCTGCGTTTAACAGGGACAAGGAAAAGCTCCTTTGTTATGGGCTAACGCTCGGAGTTGACCGGACTCGGACAATGATCCCTTTCAGTCAATGCGCACCTCGCGTCCGAGTTCCGGTTGAACGTAGGGTTGGAAAGCAGGCCCGTGATCACTCGAATCTTCTGCACGCTTCTCTCCAGAAAAAACGAAACTCCGAATCCAATGCGCGCGCCTTGCAAAGTCGCCTGCGGCGCGTCGGCATAACTCGTTGTGCAGAGAAGCCGCAGGCGACTTTGCAATATCACACCCAGCGGGCATTCATAAAGCCCAGCCAACAAAGGCACCCTTTCAGGTTGCCGCCAAGAATTACCCGCAGGCCTCACGGCCTGGTTTGCAACGCATATTGGACGGATGGGGTTCGTGGCAAAAAGTCAGCACAAGATAGTCCTCTGTTCACAAAACCCAATCAAAACCTTAGCAACGAAGATTTAGTACGGACTAAGATCTGGCGGATGACATCCACACCGCCACCGCCCTCTACCCCCGCCCCAAAGCTGCTCGACCGCATGCGACAGGCCGTTCGGGTTCGAGGATATAGCCTGCGCACGGAGGAAAGCCATACCGACTCCCGTCACGGCGCTGCCCGAAAACCTGATGCTGCCTCTGCAACAGCAAAACGAACAAAGGCCGCAATGCGGCCTTTGTGCTTCTACTTGCCTGCCTCAGCTTTTCAGGCGTGACAGCAGCGCTCGCTCCACTGCGCTGCGCTCGGCTGTCACCTGGATGACCCCTTTCAGGCCGTCCTTGATGACGATGTCCGGGTCTTTCAGGCCATTGCCGGTGAGGGTGCAGACCACGGTGGAACCCTGGGCAATCTTGCCGCTGGCAATGTCGCGCAGCGCGCCGCACAGCGAGGCCGCAGAGGCCGGTTCGCACCAGATGCCCTCCTGCTCGGCCAGAAGGCGCTGGGTGGCGAGGATGTCGGCGTCGGTGCATTCATCAAACCAGCCGCCGGACTCCTTCTGTGCCAACCAGGCACGGTCCCAGCTTTGGGGGTCACCAATGCGGATGGCCGTAGCCACGGTTTCGGGGTGGGCCACTCGCGCACCACGCAAAAAGGGCGCAGCGCCCGCCGCCTGGTAGCCCACCATTTTGGGTCGCTTGCGGCTGAGCGTCAGCGGTATGGGGTGTGTCTTGCACTGCCCATCGCAAAAGGCGCACGCGGCGGTGCCTTGGCCAATGGCTTCGCTGTAGCCAATCCAGTGGGCAGTAATGTTGCCGGCGTTGCCAACGGGCAGGCAGTGGTAGTCGGGTGCGGTGCCGAGCGCTTCGATGATCTCGAAGGCGGCGGTTTTCTGTCCTTGCAGGCGGTAGGGGTTGATGCTGTTGACGATGGCGACGGGCGTGGTCTGGCCCAGCTCTTTCACCAGCCGCATGCCGTCGTCAAAGTTGCCTTCGATCTGCACGACCACCGCGCCCAGCACCACGGCCTGCGCCAGCTTGCCGGCGGCGATCTTGCCTTCGGGGATCAGCACGAAGGCCGTCATGCCAGCACGGGCGGCATAGGCCGCAGCCGCAGCGCTGGTGTTGCCGGTGGAGGCGCAGATGATGGCTTTCGCCCCCTCGTGCGCGGCCTGCGTCACGGCAGCGGTCATGCCGCGATCTTTGAAGCTGCCAGTGGGGTTGAGGCCCTCAAACTTGACGAGGATGCGGCCCTCAAAACCCTTGAGCTTGGGCAGTCTGGTCAGCTCGATCAGCGGCGTATTGCCCTCGTTGAGCGTGACGGCTTTCACGTCAGCACCAAACGGCATGCGGGCGCGGTATTTGTTGATGAGGCCGGTGTAGTGAGTCATGGGTTTTTGCTCATTTTGAATCCCCGGCCTGGGATGGCTGGGCTTTTGGCGCGGGAAGCGCCAGCTTTATTTGAAGTGTTCAACACGCAGACGCGAAGCGCCTTCGCGAACAAAAGGTAGCGCGCGCATCTCGGCCAGTGCCTTGTCAAAGCGGTGCTCGACGACACGGCTGGTGATCAGCGCCACGGTGGCGTCTTCGCCGCCGCGCGGCTCCTTTTGCAGGATGGCTTCGATGCTGATCTCGTGCGCCGCGAGGATGCCCGTGAGCGCCTTGAGCACGCCCGGCTCGTCAGCCACGCGCAGACGCAGGTAGTAGCTGCTTTCAATCTGCGTGATCGGCAGCAGCGGCAGGCTCTGCACGGCATCGGGCTGAAAGGCCAGCGCTGGCACCTGGTGCTTGGCATCGCCGCCGAGGCTGCGGGCGACATCGACGAGATCGGCAATCACGGCCGAGGCCGTGGCATTGCCGCCCGCACCACGACCATAGAAGCCGATCTGCCCCACCGCATTGCCCTGCACCACCACGCTGTTGAGCACGCCGTCTACCTTGGCCAGCAGGTGGTCGTCCGGGATCAGTGTCGGGTGCACGCGCAGCTCCACACCCTGCTCATTGCGCTTGGCAATGCCGAGCAGCTTGATGCGATAGCCCAGCGTATTGGCGAGCGTGATGTCCTGCGCCGTGACCTTGCTGATGCCCTCGCACGCCACGCCCTTGAAAGACAGCGGCATGCCAAAGGCAATGCTGGCGAGAATGGTGAGCTTGTGCGCGGCGTCCACCCCTTCGACATCGAAGGTCGGGTCAGCTTCGGCATAGCCGAGCTTCTGTGCGTCAGCGAGTGCTTCGGCATAGGGCTGCCCCTTCACCGTCATCTGGGTCAGGATGTAATTGCAGGTGCCGTTGATGATGCCGGCCAGCGATTCGATACGGTTGCCCGCCAGACCCTCGCGGATGGCCTTGATGATGGGGATGCCGCCAGCCACCGAGGCCTCGAAAGCGACTGGTACACCGGCCTTGCGGGCGGCGTCGAAGATGGCATTGCCTTCTTCCGCCAGCAGAGCCTTGTTGGCAGTCACTACCGGCTTGCCACGCGCGAGTGCGGCCAGAATCGCCGCCTTCGCCGTGGTATTGCCGCCGATGACTTCGACCACCACATCCACATCGGCATCGCGGGCGATACTCATGGCATCGGCGGCGAGGGTGATGCCGTCGAGCTTCTCTTCGCGAACCTTGCTGAGGTCACGCGCGCTGGCATGGGTGACGATGACAGGGCGGCCAACACGGCGCTCGATCTCGGCGGCGTTGTCGCGCAGCACGCGCACCACGCCCTGGCCGACGGTGCCGAGGCCAATCAGGCCCACTCGTACGGGAGCGCTCATGCTTTTGCATCCTTCAGAAACTTTTTGATCGAGCGGATCGCCTGCCGCGTGCGGTGCTCGTTTTCGATTAGCGCGAAGCGCACATGGGTATCGCCCTCGTGGCCAAAGCCAATGCCGGGGCTCACTGCCACATGTGCTTTTTCGAGCAGCAGCTTGGAGAACTCGATGGAGCCCAACGCCTTGAATTGTTCCGGGATCTCGGCCCAGACAAACATTGTTGCCTTGGGCTTCTCCACCTTCCAGCCCGCCGCATTCAAGCCCTCACACAGCACATCGCGACGGACGCGATACATCTCGCAGATCTCGGCCACGCAGTCCTGCGGGCCTTCGAGCGCGGCGATGGCAGCGACCTGGATCGGCGTGAACATGCCGTAGTCGAGATAACTCTTGATGCGGGCGAGTGCCGCCACCAGCACCGGGTTGCCCACCATGAACCCAACCCGCCAGCCCGGCATGTTGTAGCTCTTGCTCAGGGTGAAAAACTCCACCGCGACATCCTTGGCACCCGGCACCTGCATCACGCTCGGCGCCTTGTAGCCGTCGAATACGATGTCGGCATAGGCGAGATCGTGGATCAGCCACATCTCGTGTTCCTTGCAGATCGCCACGGCCTTCTCGAAGAAGTCCAGCTCCACGCACTGCGTGGTCGGGTTGCCGGGAAAGTTCAGGATCAGCATCTTCGGTGCCGGCCAGCAATCCTTGATCGCCTTTTGCAGCTCCTCGAAGAAATCCACGTCCGGCGTCATCTTGACGTGACGCACATCTGCACCGGCCAGCACCACGCCATACGGGTGGATGGGATACGCCGGGTTGGGGCACAGCACCACATCGCCCGGTGCCAGCGTGGCAAACGCCAGGTGGGCCAGGCCCTCCTTGCTGCCGATGGTGGCGATGATCTCGGTCTCGGCATCCAGCGTCACGTCGTAGCGATTCTGGTACCACTTGGCCATCGCCCGGCGCAGGCGCGGGATGCCCTTGCTGACGCTGTAGCGATGGGTGTGGGTGCCGTCTTCGTCGTGCACCTCTGGCTTGATGTAGTCAGAGTCGGTGCCACGCACCGAGGCCTCCACCAATTTATCGACGATGTGCTTCGGCGTGGGCTGGTCCGGGTTGCCCATGCTGAAGTCAATCACGTCGTCCCCGCGAGCTCGCGCCGCTTTCTTCATCTCACCAACGATGTTGAAGACATAGGGCGGCAAGCGCTGAATGCGCGGGAAGTTGGTTTTCACGTCTCTCTCTAGGTGTGTGGCAGTGGCTGTAAAAAACAGGGGGGCGCAATTAGACCCTTTAACGCTGGTGCGCTGCAACAATCGGCAAACTGCAAGGTGAAACAAAAAACCCCGGACTCACCCGGGGTTTCATTGGTTCATCGTCAGCGTATCGGCAGGAAGCGCAGCGGGTCGACCGGCTTGCCGTTCTCACGAATCTCGAAATGCAGCAGCGGCTTCTGCTCAGGCCCGGTGCCCAGCTCGGCAATGGCCTGGCCTGCACGCACCTCATCGCCTTCTTTCACCAGTCGGCGGCGGTTGTGGCCATAGGCCGAGAGATACGTATCGTCGTGCTTGACGATGATCAACTCTCCATAGCCCTTGAGGGCCGAGCCGGAGTAGACCACCTTGCCTGCGGCCACGGTCAGCACCGGCTGGCCCAGCTCGCCGTTGATGTCGATGCCCTTGCTGCCGGCAGCCGGGTTGTAGGTCTTGATGACATTGCCGGCTGTCGGCCATTGCCAGCGCACCGAGGTGTTCGCTGCCGGCGGCTTGGGCTTGGGTACCACAACCACAGGCACCGGTGCTGCGACGGGCACTGGCTCGGGTGTCTCAATGATCGGTGTCGGTGCCGGGATGGGCACCGGCTGCGGCACAGAGGTCTGCACATCCGCTTGAGCCAGCGGCTGGGACTGCACCCCTTCGAGCTGGGCAGGCGCGGTCAAGCGCAGCACTTGTCCGGCGCGGATGAGGTAGTCGCTGCCAATGCCGTTCCAGCTGGCGAGGTCGCGGTAGTCGAGCTGGTTGCGAAAGCCGATGGCGTAGAGCGTGTCACCGGGCTGCACCACATACTCGCCCTGCCCTGCACTGGCGACCACCTGGCCGCTCACCACTTCGCCACTGGGGGCCGAGGGCGGGTAGATGGGCGATTCTTCCTTCCAGCCATAGCCACAGCCGGTGAGCAGCAGTGTCAGTAATGGCAACAGCACTTGTTTCATGGCAACCCCGTCTGGCTTGAACACGATCAACTGGCGCGCCGGCGCAGCAGAAACCACAGGCCGAATACCGCAGCCAGCACCACAGCGGCATAACCCACCAGATGTGTGTATTCGGTGACGATGCGGATCGTCGGCTCGCCGAGGTAATACCCCAGCAGCACCAGGACGCCACACCACAGCGTCGCACCCAGCGTGGTGAGCAGTGCGAACGGCAGCAGCGCCATGCCAAAGGTGCCGGCGGGCAGCGAGATGAGGTGGCGGATGACCGGGATGAAGCGACCCACGAAGGTGGCCATGTTGGCGTTTTTCATGAACAAGCTCTCGGCCTCGCGGTACTTGGCCTCGTTGATCAGAAACCACTTGCCATAGCGCAGCAAAAAGGCCCGACCCACATAACGCCCCAGCACATAGTTGGCCGAGGCCCCCAGCAGTGAGCCGAATCCACCGGCCAGCACTGCCAGCCAGGCGTTGAGATCACCCTGCGCGGCGCGGTAACCCGCCGGGATCATCACTAGCTCCGAGGGCACCGGGAACAGGCTGGATTCCAGCGCCATCAGAAAGAAGATTTCCGTGTAGCCCAGATGCTGCACGACTTCGTTGATCCATTGCACAAATCCGCTCATCACACTTTACCCGGCAGTAGTGGCACGAAACTGACATTGGCAACGCTCTGGCTGCTGACCCCACTTGCCGTGCGGGTGATGACTTTCAGCACCTGCGCATCGGCTGGCCCGACCGGGATCACCAGACGTCCGCCGATCACCAGTTGCTTGATCAGCTCCGGCGACACGGCATCGGCCCCGGCAGTGACCAGAATGGCATCGTAGGGGGCAAAGCTCATCCAGCCGTTCGTGCCATCGGCATAACCGAAATGCACATTCTTGATCCCCATCGCCGACAGTCGCTTGCGCGCGGTCTCGCTCAGCGCCTTGATGCGCTCGACGGTAAACACCGAGCCGCACAGGGGCGCGAGCACGGCCGTCTGGTAGCCAGAGCCGGTACCGATCTCCAGCACCTTGTTGGGGCGGCCACCGGCCAGCAGAGCCTCCGTCATGGTGGCCACGACCCGCGCCTGACTCAGCGTCTGGGCATGGCCAATCGGCACGGTAAGGTCGGTCTTGTAGGCCTGTGACTGAAAGGCTGGCTCCACAAACTCGTGGCGCGGCACCTTGGCAATCACCGCGAGCACGCGCTCGTCCTTGACGCCTTGGGCGCGCAGATCGTCCGCCAGCTTGGTGCGGGCAGCCGCAGTGGGCGCGCCTGCGCGGGCAGCAGCAGCCGGATGCATCAGGCTTCAATCCACTGGCGCAGGCTGTCGAGTGCGGCGTGCTGAGTGAGGTCAACCAGCAGCGGCGTCAACGACACATAACCATTGTTGACAGCGTGGAAATCAGTGCCCGGGCCGGCATCTTCCTCTCGCCCGGCAGCACCCACCCACCAGATGGCGCGGCCGCGCGGGTCAGTGCTTTTCACGGCCGACTCCGCCGTGTAGCGATGGCCAAGACGCGTCACCTGCAGGCCCTTGAGCTGCTCGTAGGGCAAGTCCGGCACGTTGACGTTGAGGATGGTGTCGCGTGGCAGCGGCGCACGTAGCAGCCGCTCGACCAACTCCAGCGTCACCCGCGCCGCAGTGGGATAGTGATGTGGCGTGTGGGCGACGCAGGACACCGCAATGGCGGCGGTGGCGAGACGACGGCCTTCCATGGCCGCCGCCACGGTGCCGGAATACAGAGTGTCGTCACCCAGATTGGCACCGGCATTGATGCCAGACACCACCATCTCCGGCAGCTCGTCGAGCAGGCCGGTGAGCGCCAGATGCACGCAGTCGGTCGGCGTGCCATCGACACACCAGCCCTGGATATCGCCATGGTCGTGCCGGTGTGGACGCAGGGGATGCAGGATGGTCAGCGAGTTGGAGGCACCACTGCGGTTGCGGTCGGGTGCCACCACCTGCACGGCATGGCGCTCGGCCAGCGTTGCCGCCAGCACGCGCAGGCCGGGGGCGGTGCAACCATCATCATTCGAGACCAGAATCTTCATCGCGACACGCGCCATTGCGGCGCGCATTTCTTTGCTGGAAATGAGCGGCTATTTTAGCGGCCATGAAGCGCTCAAACGCCCCGGACGATCCACCGCAGGATTTTTTATCGGCACTCGCAGGCGTCAAGCGGCTGCCACCCTCCGACCGTCTGCCGCCGGTGCGTCAAACCCTGCCCTCCACCCAGCCGCGTCAGCGGCAGCTGGACGAACAGGCGGTGATGGCCGAACTGCTGCAAGACCCGCTGCACCCGGAGGATTTCGAGTCTGGCGACACGCTGACCTATCGCGGTGAGGGCATTCAGGATTCGGTGTGGAAGAAGCTGCGGCGCGGACAGTTTCAGTTGCAGGGCGAGTGCGATCTGCATGGGCTGAACCGAGACGATGCGCGCGTCGAGATCATTCATTTTTTAGCCCATTGCGCCGATCAACGCTGGCGCTGCGTGCGCATCATCCACGGCAAGGGCAATGGCTCGCCCAATTCGGGCCCGGTGATCAAGCGCCATCTCGATGGCTGGCTGCGCAAGCGCAAGGATGTGCTGGCGTTCTGCTCCGCCCGCGTGCACGACGGCGGCACCGGCGCGGTCTACGTGCTGCTACGCGCGCTGAGCTAGCAACACCACCGCATGGGCGGCGATGCCCTCGCTGCGGCCCAGATGGCCGAGCTTTTCATTGGTGGTGGCCTTGACGTTGACCGCGCCGATCTCGATGCCCAGATCGTCTGCGAGCGCCGCGCACATGGCCGGCACGTGCTTGCCCACGCGCGGAGCCTCGGCAATCAGGGTGCAATCAACATTCACCGGCGCGTAGCCGGCATCTGCAACCCGCTGCATGACGATGCGCAGCAACTTGCGCGAGTCGATGCCCTTGAACTGCGGATCGTTGTCCGGGAACAGCTTGCCAATGTCGCCGGCCGCAATCGCACCCAGCAGCGCATCGCAGAGTGCGTGGATGAGCACATCGCCATCGGAGTGGGCAATGATCCTGAACTCGCAGGCGATGAACACACCGCCCAGCGTCACGCCCTGCCCCGCTTCAATGCGATGGATGTCGAAGCCGTGACCGATGCGCATGCTCATGTGCCGCGATCCCTTGACGACAGCCAGAACTCGGCCAGCGCCAAGTCTTCAGGGAATGTCACCTTGATATTGCTCTCGCGGCCGCGCACCAGCCGTGGGTGAAAGCCCGCACGTTCCATGGCACTCGCCTCGTCTGTCACCTCGATGTCACGGGCACGGCATTCTTCCAGCGCGTTGGTCAGCAGGTCGAGCCGGAACAGCTGTGGTGTCTGCGCGCGCCAGTAAAAGGCACGATCCACCGTCTCGACCACCTTGCTCTGCTTGCCGCGCTTGAGCGTGTCGGTGGAAGGCAGTGCCAACAGGCCGCCATGTTTGTCGTCGGCCTCATCCACCAATTGCTCGATGGAGCTGACCTCAAGGCAGGGCCGCGCTGCGTCATGCACCAGCACATGCACGTCAGCGAAAGACTGCGTGCGCTGCGCGACAGCCTTGAGGCCTGCAAGCACCGACTCGGCCCGCGCCGCGCCGCCGGTGGTCACCACCAGCTTGGGATGCCCCGCCACCGGTAGCGTCGCAAATTCCTGATCGGACTTGGCCAGCACCACCACGATGCCATCGACCCAGCCGCAGTCGAGCAGCGCGCCCAGGCTCCATTCGATCAGCGCACGGCCTTTGAGCGGCAAGTATTGCTTGGGCCGTGCGAGCCCCATGCGAGTCCCGCCGCCAGCGGCCGGCAGCACGGCCCAGTAACGCGGCGCGTCGCTGGCACTCATGGCCGGTTGGTCGTGAGGTAGAAGGTCTCGCCCGGCAGAATCATGCCCAGCTCCGAGCGCGCGCGGCCTTCGACTGCGGCAACGCCAGACTTGAGATCATCGACTTCGGCTTGAAGCGCGGCATTGCGTGCACGCAGCACTTCAACCTCGGCCTGCTGCGCCGCCACCTGTGCTTGCATGCGGCGCTTGTCGGCATAGCCGCCATCACCGAGCCAGAAGCGATACTGGAGGAACAGCACCAGTAACATCAGACCCCAGAGCACGGCACGCCGCATGTCGGGTGCGCTTTACAGGGCAATGGGGAACGCAGCCTTGCCGGGATACCAGGCGCGGCCGCCCAGCTCGTGCTCGATGCGCAGCAGCTGGTTGTACTTGGCCATGCGGTCGCTGCGGCAGAGCGAGCCGGTCTTGATCTGGGTGGCAGTGGTGCCCACGGCAATGTCGGCAATGGTCGCGTCTTCGGTCTCGCCGGAGCGGTGGCTGACCACGCTGCTGTAACCGGCATCAGTGGCCATCTGGATCGCTTCCAGCGTCTCGGTCAGAGTGCCGATCTGGTTGGGCTTGATCAGGATGGAGTTGGCGATGTTCTTCTTGATGCCTTCTCTCAAAATCTTCGTGTTGGTGACGAACAGATCATCGCCCACCAACTGCACCTTGCCGCCGAGTTTCTTGGTGAGCGTGGCCCAGCCGGTCCAGTCGCTCTCGGCCATGCCGTCTTCGATGCTGATCACCGGGTACTTGGCAACAATGCCCGCCAGGTAGTCGGCGAACTGATCCGGCGTAAAGCTCTTGCCCTCGCCGTGCAGGTGGTATTTGCCCTTCTCGAAGAACTCGGTGGAGGCGACGTCGAGACCGAGATAAATGTCCTTGCCAGGCTTGTAGCCAGCCTTCTCGATGGCTTCCAGCAGGCAGTCGAGTGCGGCGACGTTGCTGGCGAGATTGGGGGCGAAGCCGCCCTCGTCACCCACTGCGGTGTTGAGCTTCTTAGCCTTGAGCACCGCCTTCAGGGTATGGAATACCTCGGCACCCCAGCGCATGGCTTCAGAGAACGAAGGCGCACCGACGGGCAGGATCATGAACTCCTGGATGTCGATGTTGTTGTCGGCATGCGCACCGCCGTTGATGACGTTCATCATCGGCACCGGCAGCGTGCGGCTGCTGATCCCGCCGAGGTGGCGGTACAGCGGCAGATTGTTTTCAGCCGCAGCCGCCTTGGCCGTTGCGAGCGAGACGGCGAGGATGGCATTGGCGCCCAGCTTGGCCTTGTTGTGCGTGCCATCGGCCTCGCACATGGCGGCATCAACACCGCCCTGATCCTGCGCATCCATGCCAATCACGGTTTTGGCCAGCACGGTGTCGACGTTCTTCACGGCTTTGCTGACACCCTTGCCGAGATAGCGATTAGCCTTGCCCTTCACCACACCATCACGCAGTTCAACCGCCTCGCGCGAGCCCGTTGAAGCGCCAGATGGCGAGGCCGCACGGCCAGTGGCACCAGAGTCGAGTTCCACCACGGCTTCAACAGTAGGGTTGCCACGGGAGTCAATGATTTCGAGGGCGGTGACTTTGGTGATCTTGGACATTGCGGCTCTGGATGGGTGGGAGGAAATTGTGCTCGCATTCTAAATGTTTGGGGCGCAGGTTTCGCAGCAGTGCGGCGCCCGCGCAGGCTGCATTAGGCCCCGAAAAACAACAAGGCGAGTCTTCAAACTCGCCCCGTGGTGATGCTTTCCGGCTTGGATCAGCGACAGTCGGCGGGCTTCAGCGCGGCATCCAGCCCCTGGCTGGTGCAGGCCCAGGTGACATTGCCCTGCGCATCCTGTGTCGGGGTGTACACCAGCCGCGCACCGGTGAGGCCGGAGCCTTCGGCAAAGTAGACTGCGATCACACCACCCTCGCCCACGGCGTAGCTGACACCCGGCAATTCATCGCCGCCGACCTTGAGTTCATCAATGCTTTTCGGCCAGTGCTGGGCATTGGTAGCAAAGTCGACCACGCCTTCTTTCAGGCGCATCACGGATTCTTCAGCTTTGCTGATCTGCTGTGCCTTGTCGGGCCCGCAAGCGGTGAGTGCAAAGGACAGCAGCAGTGTGCCAGCGCCCATCAACAGTTGACGCGTCGGATTTGCTCCAAGCATGGTGTTCTCCTTGTCGTTCTAGTGCGGCCCGCGCCTCTTGCGCGGGGCTGTCAAGGAGTGTAGCGCGTTGTCTGCGGCTGGCTAGCGGCTGAGCGTGGTTTCCAGCAGCGGATGCTTTTTCACCAGCGCATCAAGTGCCACCAGGGTCTCCAGCAGCTCGGCCATGTGCTTCAGCGGCAGGGAGTTAGGGCCATCGCAGAGGGCGCTGTCAGGGTCTGGATGGGTTTCCATGAAGATGCCGGAGACCCCTGCGCCAATCGCTGCACGCGCCAGCACCGGAATCATCTCGCGCATGCCGCCGCTGGCCTTGCCCAAGCCACCCGGCAACTGCACGGTGTGAGTGCCGTCGAATACCACGGGGGCGAACTGGCGCATGATGGTCAGGCCGCGCATATCGGCAACGAGGTTGTTATAGCCAAAGCTGAAGCCACGCTCGCAGAGCATGAACTGATGGGGTGCAACCGCCTTCATCTTCTCGATCACATTGCCCATCTCCCAGGGCGACATGAACTGGCCTTTCTTGACGTTGATCGGCTTGCCCGACATGGCCCACTTCTGCATGAAATTGGTCTGGCGGCAGAGAAAGGCGGGCGTCTGGATGACATCGATCACGCTCACGATCTCGTCGACCGGCGTGTCTTCGTGCACGTCGGTGAGCACCGGCACACCGATCTGCTGCTTGACCTTTTCCATGATCTTCAAGCCGCCCTCAAGCCCCGGCCCGCGATAGCTGGTGTGGCTTGAGCGGTTGGCCTTGTCGAACGAGCCCTTGAAGATGTAGAGGATGCCGAGCTTGTCGCAAATGGGCTTGATATGGCCCGCCACATCGAGTGCGAGCTGCTCTGATTCGAGCGTATCCGGCCCGGCAATCAGGAACAGCGGTTGGTCGATGCCAATGTCGCGGCCGCAAAGTTTCATGGTGCCACCTCGACACGGTGCTTCGCGCGCAGCGCGAATGGGGGCGGGAGAGGTGGTTGAGCCGAATGAAAGGTCATCGGCTCAATGACTGTAAAAAATCGATTCATGCGGCTCCTGCCTGTTGATGTGCGCCGTGGTGCTCGCGCGCAGCGGTGACGAACCCCTGGAACAGCGGGTGGCCGTCACGCGGGGTGGAGGTGAACTCCGGATGGAACTGCACCGCGACGAAGAAGGGGTGATCGTTCAACTCGATCATCTCGATCAGCTCTTCGTTCTCGGACACGCCGACAAACTGCAAACCCTTGGCAGAGAGCGGTTCGCGGTAGTTGTTATTGAACTCGTAGCGATGGCGGTGACGCTCGTGGATCACCTCGGCGTTGTAGAGCTGTCGCGAGCGGCTGCCGGGCTTGAGCTTGCAGGCCTGCGCACCGAGCCGCATGGTGCCGCCCTTGTCGCTCTTGGCGCTACGTTTTTCCACCTTGCCACTGGCGTCTTTCCACTCGGTGATCATGGCAATCACCGGGTGCGGTGATTTGGGCGCGAACTCGGTGGAGTGGGCATCCTTGAGGCCGCAGACATTGCGGGCGTACTCGATGCAGGCCACCTGCATGCCGAGGCAGATGCCCAGGTAGGGAATCTTGTT
>Ga0255086_1000368_pt1 | contig 15542 bp, 9 predicted proteins | sample Colum_Cont_RepC__FD_188438 | JGI IMG/M metagenome (GOLD analysis project Ga0255086, IMG submission 188438) | Freshwater microbial communities from Columbia River, Oregon, United States - Colum_Cont_RepC_8d | ecosystem: Environmental > Aquatic > Freshwater > River | place: USA: Oregon | collected... | reverse complement strand
GTCGCTGGATATGGAGAATCCGGGTGTATGGCCCACGTGGGTGCACGCGTCGGCAGTGGTGCTGGCTGCGCTGGTGGTGATTGGATTCGGTGCGAATTTCCTGATCAAGCCTGAATATGCGCTGCTTCAGGAAGAAAAGGCGCGGGAAATGACTCTCCGCGATGAATTCGAGCGCAAGCAAAAGAAGGTCGCTGCGCTGGATGCCTATAAAGACCAATTGGCCGAGATGGAGCGCACTTTTGGTGCGATGCTGCGGCAGCTTCCTAGTCGAACAGAGGTCGCCAATCTGCTGAACGACATCTCCCAAACTCGGGTTGCCTCCAGTCTGGAGGAGGAGTTATTCGAGCCATCGCCGGAAGTGCAGAAAGAGTTTTATGCGGAGATCCCAAACAAGATCATTGTTACCGGCGGCTACCACCAGATGGGTTTGTTTGTTAGCTCTGTTGCTGCACTGCCGCGTATTGTCACCATCGATGAAGTCAGTATCACGCCTATCGGTGGGCAGGGCGCCTCAAAGGATCAGCTGCGGATGAGCGCACTGGCCAAGACCTATCGTTACCTCGATGATGCTGAGATTCAAGCGGCCAAGCCCAAGCCTGGAGCGCGGAAATGAAGATGCGTATCATGGTGATAGCAGCTGTGCTTTCGTTGACAGCCTGCGAGAGCGGGCGTAGCGATCTTGAGCAGTATGTTGCCGAGGTGAAGGCACGAAAGACGCGCCAAATCGAGCCGATCCCCCAAATCAAGCAGTATGAGGCCTTCACTTACGTGGAAGGAGGTCGCCGCAACCCATTTGTCCGTGCAGAGCCGCAGAAGGATCCTAACGCGCCAGGCAGCAACATCCGCCCTGATCCCAATCGCAACCCTGAGCCTCTCGAGGAGTTGCCGCTCGACAGCTTGCGTATGCTCGGAACAATCAACAAGCAAGACAAGGTCTTTGCACTGATCAAGAGCCCAGACAATGTCGTGCATCGCGTAGCCCGAGGCAATTACATGGGGCAGAACTACGGAAAGATCACGTCCATCACGGATACGTCGATCGATCTGGTTGAAATCATTCCAGATGGCTTCGGCGGATTCATGGAACGTCCAGCCAATCTGGCGCTGTCGCAATAACGCATAGGGAGCTTCATCATGTTCCGCTTGATGGCCCAAAAGAAATCACGCCTTGCCGCCATATGCACTTTGGCAATTTCTGTTTCCATTGCACTGTTGGGATACAGCCCAAAATTGCTGGCGCAGGATGCGCGCGCGCTGCAGTCGGTGGATTTCGTTAGCTTGGACAGCGAGCGCCTAATGCTCACGCTGACCTTGTCCAGTGCGGCACCAGAACCAGTGGCTTTTACCATCGACAAACCTGCCCGGTTGTCGCTTGATCTTCCGGGCACTCGACTTGCACTGGCTGAACGCTTCCGAAAAATCAACATTGGCAAGGTACGCGCCGTCGCAGCTGCCGAGGCCAAAGGCAGGACCCGGGTCGTGGTCGAGCTTTCGGAAACCACTCCGTATACCGTTCGGGTAGACGGCAATAAGGTATTCGTGGAGATCATTGCCGGATCTGGTGCAGGCCCAATTGTCGCCAATTCCAGCGCTGCAGCATCTGCGACGAAAAGTGCCACAACTGGCTCTTCAGCTCTGACTGGCGTCGATTTTCGCCGCGGTGAGAAGGGAGAGGGACGAATTGCCGTGTCACTCAGCGATGCACGTGCTGCGGTTGATGTGAAAGAGGAAAGCGGCAAGATTGTTGCCCGCTTCAAGAACACCCGCAGTGCTGATGCGCTGATTCGCAGACTCGATGTGCTCGATTTTGCCACGCCAGTGAAGTTTATTGATGTGGCACGCGATGGCATCAACACAGTGATGACGATCACACCAATCACGGGCGCAGATTTCGAGCAGGTTGCCTATCAGTCCGGCGAGACCTTCACCATCGAACTCCAACCCTTATCCCAGGAAAAACTCGACGAGAGAAAGCGTAACGAGCCGCTCTACACCGGCGAACGCATTTCGCTGTCGTTCCAGAGTGTCGATATCCGCTCGCTATTGCAGATCATTGCGGACGTAGCCGGCACCAACATGGTGGTCAGCGATTCGGTGAGCGGTGAGCTGGCCATGCGTTTGCAGAACGTACCCTGGGATCAAGCCCTGGACATCATCCTGCGCACCAAGGGCCTAGGGCTGCGCCAGCAGGGCAATGTGATGCTGGTAGCCCCTCTCGGCGAGCTGGCCTCGCGCGAGCGCGAAGAGGCCGAAGCCGAAAAATCCAAGGTCACTTTGGCGCCGCTGCGCTCAGAGATCATCCAGATCAACTACGCCAAGGCTGCCGATGTGGTGGCACTGCTGAAGTCAGGCGAGAACAGCATCCTCAGCGAGCGTGGCCGCGTCACGCTCGACGAACGCACTAACAACATCCTGGTGCTGGAGACCCGCGAGAAGCTGGCTGAAATCCGTGCACTGATCACCCGGCTCGATATCCCGGTGCGACAGGTGCTGATCGAGTCGCGCATCGTCATTGCCAACGATGATTACTCCCGCGAGATTGGCGCTCGCTTCGGGGCTGGCGCATCGGGTAACACCAAGGGCAACAACCCGATCTCGTTCGGCGTAGGCGGCAACACCACCGCCAACACCGCCACGACGGCCACCAGTAGTGGCGCAAACACGGGGGTTGAGGCGACGGGCTTCAACTTCAACCTGCCGGCTGCGGCCAATGCAGGCCGCATTGGTTTCGCGCTGCTCGGCTCTGATTTTCTGCTGGATCTCGAACTCTCTGCGCTGCAAACCGAAGGTCGTGGCGAAGTGGTATCAACCCCCCGCGTGATTACTGCCAACGGTAAACAGGCCAGCATCGAGCAAGGCCGAGAGATCCCTTACCAGCAATCGTCCAGCAGCGGTGCCACCACCGTCGCCTTCAAGAAGGCCGTGCTCTCTCTCAAGGTCACGCCGCAGATCACCCCCGACGAAAAGGTGGTGATGGATCTGGAGGTGAACAACGACAGCCAGGGTCAGGACGTGAACACCGGCACTGGTACCGCACCGTCGATCGATACCCGCAAGGTCAACACGCAGGTGCTGGTCGACAATGGTCAGACGGTGGTGCTCGGCGGCATCTATGACCAGAGCAAGGTGGACTCCGAGAGCAAGGTTCCGCTATTGGGTGATATCCCGTTCATTGGACGCGCATTTCGCTTCGACACTTCACGCACCAACAAGCGCGAGCTGCTGATCTTCGTCACGCCGCGCATCATCTCCGACGCGCTACGGGTGAAGTGAACTCTCTGGGGCCGAGCAGGACGCACATCGCCATATACTGATCAGGTTCAAGTTCAACGAGTGCGCCACATGCGTATGACTACCCTTTGTCAGGGCTTGCTTCTCGCGCTTTCCGCCGGGCTGAGTGCCTGTGGTGCAACGAGTTCAGATAACAGTTGTGGACTGCTTTGCCCAGGTAATGGCGGCACGGGCATCCTGCAATTGGAAGCGACAGGTCCTGGTGATGAGCCGACAGGCGTTCTTGAAGTGGAGGCTGGCAGCCTCTCCCAAGGCTTCGTCGCTACCCTCCTCGACGCAACTGGCCAACCGATCGCTAATCGCTTTATCTCTTTTTCGGTGAATCGCGGATTTGTTAACGCCCCGCCCTCAAGAGCTAATTCAAGCTCTGCCGCAACGAACTCACTCGGGCGTGTGAGCTTCTCGTATCAAGCGCCAGATAGCGTGACTACTCGTAGTTCCGTACTGATTGAGCTAAGTGTTTCATCCACAGCAACCAGTCCGGGAGTGGAATCTGACTATGAACTTTTCCTGATTCCTGCCCAACCGCCGGTCGTTACATTGACCTGTCCTCCCAATGCGGCGCCGGGTGTAGAGAACAACGGCTACTCCGTATTGGTTGAGCGCGCCAACGGGGAGCAAGTGCCCGAGGCCTGCGTTTCGCTCACGGTGTCAGGGGCAACGATTTCCCCGCCGGTTCAAACGACCTGCACAACAGGCTCGGCAGGAAATGAGACCAATGATCTCGGTCGTTTTGATTTCAGCCTCACGCCATCAGCAAGCAATGGTACAAGCGATATTCCGCTCACGATCAGGGCGGCCACGACCGTAGCGGGGCGGTCTGTTACGGAGACCTGTCAGACCACAGTGCGGGCTGACACCTTCCAGTTTACGGATCCAGAGCCAGGAGCACCCATTGTCGTCGGTAACAGCACCCGCGAACGGTTGCGGTTTCAATGGACAAGATCGCCTCAGACAGCTGGTGGTGCGCAGGGTGTGGCAGGACAGTTGACACTCGAAGCCACTGCACCGGGTCAGCTCGTGGTCGATGGTGCAGCCAGCGGCGCGCAGCGCATTACCGTTAATACCGGTGCAGCAAATAACGGCGATTTCACACAAACGATCTTTGTTTCTGGTAACCGTGGAGGTTCATCCACGATCACTGCTGAGGATTCAGCAGGCCGCGAGGCGACACTGATCGTCCAGCTCGTCGACAGCCCCAGCCAGGCCAACCTCGACGCGACACCTCTGATCGTTGAAACCTCTCCCAACGAGGGGCGCTTCTCCCAACTGACTGTCACGGTACTAAACCAGACCGGCACTCCCATTCAGGGCGTCGATGTTGATTTCAATTTGACGCAATCAGCAAGCGGCAATGCCAACGAGAGAGTGTTCCCCTCCCGGCAGCAAACCGATGCATCAGGCCAGGCGAAGTCTCGTTATGAGGCAGGACCCACAGCTGGAACCGCACGTGTGCAGGCAGCAATCGAAGGTGGTCTGGTTTCCAATAGCCGTGAAATTACGGTTGAAGCCCCGACGCCCTGATGCTTATGGTGCGCACGGACAACGTGTTCTTGGTGGGCCCCATGGGGGCTGGCAAGAGCACGGTCGGTAAGAAACTTGCGGATGATTGCGGCTGGAGTTTCATCGACTCTGACCACGAAATAGAACAACGTACTGGCGTCGATATTGCCTACATCTTCGAGAAGGAAGGCGAAGAGGGTTTTCGCAAGCGCGAGCAGTCCGCCATTGAGGATTTGACCAAACTCAGCCGCGTCGTGCTGGCCACCGGTGGTGGTGCGGTTATCAAGCCCGAAAATCGTAGCTGTCTGAAGGACAGAGGCTTTGTGGTGTATCTGCATGCCAGCGTCTCCCAGCAGTTTGCACGCGTCGAACGCAGTGATCATCGCCCCTTGCTTGCGCATGGCGATCGTTTCGAAACACTCTCCCGACTCTTTGCCGAACGCGATCCGCTTTATCGCGAGGTCGCTGATTTGGTGCTCGACACCGACGGCAAGAATGCCAAGCAGTTAGCACGCGCCATCGAACTGGCCATCGCTGATCACATCGCATGAATCTGCATCCCCGCAAGCTCATTGTTGAATTGGGGGCAAGGCCGTACGACATTCACATCGGCAGCAGTATGGTCGCGCAGACGCTGTCACTAACGTCTCTACAAGGCCGCAGGCTCAAAGTTTTAACCGATGCCAATCTCGCCGCCTCACATCTACCGGCACTGCTCGCCGCATTGAACCTGCAAGCCGCCGACGCTTTGATCCTGCCAGCGGGTGAGCCCAGCAAAACCTGGCATAGCGCAGAGCAGGTGTTGGACTGGATGCTCGGCCAGAAGCTCGCGCGCGATGCCGTGCTGCTTGCTTTTGGTGGCGGCGTGATGGGCGACCTCTCGGGTTTCTGCGCCGCCATCTACCAGCGCGGGATCGACTTCGTTCAAGTGCCCACCACACTACTAGCGATGGTCGATTCCAGCGTCGGTGGCAAGACCGGCGTCAACCACGCGCGCGGCAAGAATCTGATCGGCGCCTTTCATCAGCCACGCGCTGTCATTGCTGATCTCGCCTTGCTCAAGACCCTGCCGCGCCGCGAGTTGTCGGCCGGTGCGGCCGAAGTCATCAAGTACGGCATGCTCGCCGACGCAGGGTTTTTCGCCACACTGGAAGACGGTGGCATCGACCGGCTGATGGCGCTCGAACCCGAAACCAGCGCGACCGTGGTGGAACGCTGCTGCGCACTCAAGGCACAGATCGTGGCCGAAGACGAGTTCGAAACCACCGGCCGTCGCGCCCTACTCAACCTCGGCCACACCTTTGGCCATGCGGTGGAGACCTACACCGGCTATACCGAGTGGCTGCATGGCGAGGCGGTGGGGTTGGGCTTGGTGATGGCGGCTGATCTTTCCGCACGGCTGGGCTGGATCAGCATGGCCGAAGCCGCGCGCTGCCAGGCACTGGTGGCGCGCGCGGGCCTGCCGACCACGCCGCCAGCCGGCATGACGCCGCAGGACTTCCGCCGCCTGATGGCTGGCGACAAGAAAGTGGCTGCGGGGCAATTGCGGCTGGTGCTGCTGAAGCAACTCGGCGAAGCAGTGCTCACGGCTGACTTCGACGACAGCAAGCTGGCTGAAACCCTCGCGCACTTCTGTGCCTGATGCGATGAGCTTGGCACCCTACGCCGCCCGTCCAGAATGCTCGCGCGGTCGAGCCGTCGCCGAACCGCCGCCGACGTATCGCAGCGAATATCAGCGCGATCGCGACCGCATCATCCACAGCGCCGCCTTTCGCCGGCTGGAATACAAGACGCAAGTCTTCGTCAATCACGAAGGCGATCTGTTTCGCACGCGGCTGACGCACTCGCTGGAAGTGGCGCAGATCGCCCGCACCATCGCCCGCACCCTGCACCTCAACGAAGATCTGGCCGAGGCCATCTGCCTCGCGCACGATCTGGGCCACACCCCTTTCGGCCATGCCGGGCAGGACGCTCTCAACGCCTGCATGCAGCCCTGGGGCGGCTTTGAGCACAACGCACAGTCGTTGCGCGTGGTCGATACGCTCGAAGACAAATACGCCGAGTTCGTTGGTCTCAATCTCAGCTACGAGACGCGCGAGGGCATCCTCAAGCATTGCTCCAAGGCCCGCGCGCAGGCACTGGGTGCGGTCGCGCAGCGTTTCATCACCGGCGGCCAGCCCTCGTTGGAGGCGCAAGTTGCCAATCTCGCTGACGAGATCGCCTACAACAATCACGACATCGACGATGGCATCCGAGCCGGTCTGCTCACGCACGAGCAGCTGCGCGCTGTCCCACTATTCGCGCGGCATCACGATGCCGTGCTTGCGGCTTATCCCAAGGCCATTGCCAAACAGGTGCGGCACGAAACCGTGCGCCACATCATCGGTGCGCTGGTAGGCGATCTCACCGAACACTCGCGTGCCAGATTGCAGGCAGCCGCACCCGATTCGCCGGATGCCGTACGTGCGCTCGCAGTGCCACTGATTGGCTACGGTGAGCAGATCGCGAGCGAGAGCCGAGCACTCAAGCGCTTTCTGCGCGAGCACCTCTACAAGCACCATCAGGTCTATCGCGTGATGGAAAAAGCCAAGCGCGTGCTGCGCGAGCTGTTCGAGGCGTTCATGCACGACCCACGGCTGCTGCCGCCGCAATCGCATGCACAGCTGGGCGATGATGGTGAAGATGCCACGCGTGCACGCGTGGTGGCCGACTACATCGCCGGGATGACAGACCGGTTTGCCATCGACGAATGGGAGCGCCTGTTTGATCCGAGGCGGCTCAAGTGATCTGGGCTCGCTCTGAAGCGGTCTGTGTCGACTCGACTTGGCGGCGATCCCGCTGCGCGGGCCCCTCGCCGCGTGTCTCGCGCCACCACCGCTTCGCCATCGACGAATGGGAGCGGCTGTTCGACCCAAGACGGCTAAAGTAGCGCCATGCCGAAAACGCCCGCCAACCTCGCACCCAAACCCCGCCGCAAGCGCGCCACACAGGCCACTGGCAGCGCCGAATACACCGTGGACGAACTCGCCCGCGCTGCCGACGCCACCGTGCGCAATGTGCGCGCCTACCAGGATCGCGGCCTGCTGCCGCCGCCGGAGAAGCGCGGCCGCACCGGCATCTATACAAGTGATCACTTGGCCCGTCTGCGGCTCATCAACCAGCTGCTCGACCGTGGCTACACCCTTGGCAACATCGCCGAGCTGATCGCCGCCTGGGAAAAAGGCCAGAACCTGCGCGACCTGCTGGGGCTGGAAAGTGCCATCACCTCGCCGTGGTCAGAGGAGTTGCCCGGCACCTTCAGCATGGCCGAAATCATCAGCATGTTCGGCAAGCACGAAAAGGTCACAGCGATCCCTGAGCTGGTGCGCCGCGTCACCGAGCTAGGCATTTTGCAGGCCGATGGCCTGCGCTTCCGTGCGCCACGCCCGCGTCTGGTGCATGCGGCGGCGCAACTGGTGGCGATGGGCATCCCGCTCTCGGCCCTGCTTGACATCCTGCGCATGCTGCGCGGCAACGTCGAGCGTGTTGCCAACGAGCTGGTGCAACTTGCCCTGCGCTATGTGCTGACGCAACACCTCAAGGATGGCCTGCCCAAAGCAGGCGAGGTGCCCAAGATCGCCGAGCTGATCTGGAAGCTCAGGCCCATCGCCGATGTTGCTGTTGATGCCGAAGTGGCGCGCGCGATGGAGCTGGCGGTGCAGAAATATCTAGGGGATATCTTGAGTTCGGTGTTTGAGCAGTTGCCGAATCAGCGATAGCACGCATGAGCACAAGACTGCTGATATCCATCGCGCCGTTCTGCTTGCTATCGCCATATACCTCGCATGTGCCGACCGATTTTTGACTCGTGTGATCTTGCTGTTGCTGTGGCGCGCAAAGCAGTTAGTGAAGATTTGGAGCGCCGCCAGCTAAGTTCTGAATACTTGGCTTCAGCTGAAACACTCAGAGGCGATTGCGCGTTTAGCTTTGCTTTTGAAGGGCAAGGTCAGAAGCTGGATTACGTCGTAAGTAGCACCTGGTTCCACGGGATCAATCTGTTAGTTTGGGATTACAAACGTGATGAGCAATGAGTGCCGCAGGCTGGCTTGAAGCGAAGCGGAAACCCAGCGGCGCACAAACATTGAAGTGATGCTGGGTAAGCGGAGCGTATCCCGGATTTCATCCGGGCTGCGTAATGATGGTTAGGATTGCTGACTGGCTTACGGGTGTTAGCCCGCGAGAAGAATCAAGCCGCCAGTGCCGTAGGGTGGACAGGCTTCATTTGCCCACCGTTCGCTGCGATCCGAGTGAGCACGCTTCGCTTTGCCCACCCTACGCCGGGTGTTTCCGCCGCAAACCAAAAGGGCGCTATTGAGCGCCCTTCTTGTTGATAGCGCCCATCTTGTTGATCTTGTTCAAGCTGCCAGCGACAACTCCTGCTGTTCACGCTGGTCATAACGCGTCTTCCATTGTTCCAGCAGCGCCTGAGTGTCGTGCTGCGTCGGGTGAAAGCCGGGCTTGAAGTAGTCGAGATAGGGCTTAAGCGCCTGCCTTAAGCCACCCGGCGCGGTAAAGGCGAACTTGCCGAGCTTCAACCAGCCGCGCCAGTCGGTGGCGATGCCATCGCGATGAATCAGATGCGCCTGGTTCTGGAACACCCGCGCCCAGAACAGCACCGTCACGGCGGCCATCCAGCCGGTGCGGCGCAGATAGCTCGCAGGGCCGGTCGCGACGCTTTGATACACGTCGTAGCAGACGGCCTTGTGCTCGTTCTCTTCCACCGCGTGCCACATCCACATGGCGCGCATTTCGGGGTGCGAGTCTTCGGGGATCAGTTCCGGGTTGCGCAACAGCACCTCGGCCAGAATGCCGGTGAAGTGCTCCAGCGCGCAGGTGACGGCTAGCTTGTTGAGCGGATTCTTGCCGGACACGCCACGCAGCAGCTTGATGCTGTCGCGCTCCAGTCGCTTCACGTCATAGCCCATCTGTGCCAGTCGCTCGTTGTAGACGCGGTGCTCGCGCCCGTGCATGGCCTCCTGCCCGATGAAGCCTTGCAAGTCTCCCAGCAATTGCGGGCTTTTAAGCTGATCCTTGAAGTGGCGAGCGCTCTCGATGAAAAACTTCTCGCCTTCAGGGAAGACGATGGAGAGCGCGTTCAGCAACTGACTGACGTGGGCGCCATGCGCGTTCCAAGTTTTCAGGTCGACGTCGTCGAGCTTGAAGTGGATGTCCCGGCGCGGGATAGCCTTGCTGCCCTTGCGAAGGGACTTGCTGGCGCTGAGGGTGGCAGTGGTCATGGGGGTAATTCCGGTTGAGCGGGCTAAAAATACTGTGACATTGCAAAATGTCACAGTCAAGTCGTCCATTTCATTGCCATGCCACATACGCCTGTGGCCCGGAGTGAGAAAGCGCCGCAAGCCTGACATTGACGTGCTGCGCAGGCTTCCTATACTTCAATGTTGCACCGCAACGAAATGGCGTCTCCGTGCCACGCGGCCCAAGGATTGGGCCGTTCGGAACCTCCCCTGATACAGCGGCCGCACCCATTGCGGCGAGGGTTTCGCCGCCCCAAAACAGTTCCGGAATTGCATATGCGCCAGCCACAAGACCAGGCAGAAGGTCTTCAGCAAGGTCTGTATCGTCCTGAGTTCGAGCGTGACAGCTGCGGATTCGGCCTGATTGCCCAGATGGATGACGTGGCCAGCCACGATCTCGTCAAACGAGCGATTCTGGGACTGGAGCGCATGACCCACCGTGGCGCGATTGCTGCCGACGGCAAGACCGGCGATGGCTGCGGCCTGCTGCTGAAAAAGCCCGACCGCTTTCTGCGCCGTGTCGCCGCTGAGGCGGGTATCGAAATTGGCAGCGGCCAGCAATACGCGGCCGGCAATCTGTTTCTCAGCACTGACGAAACCCTGGCCGCCCGCGAGCGGGCCGTGCTGGCCGATGCCTGCACCCACCACGGGCTGACGTTGGCGGGCTACCGCGCGATGCCGGTCAACCCGGAGGCCTGCGGTGCCGAGGCGCTGGCTGCCATGCCGCGCTTCGAGCAGGCCTTTGTCACCGCCCCCCTGTCGATGCACCGCTTCGAGTTCGAGCTCAAACTCTTTAAGGCGCGTCGCCGCGCCGAGAAACTGCTGGCCGCCGAAGGCGACGCCGACTTCTACGTCACTGCACTCTCCTGCCGCGTCATCGTCTACAAGGGCCTGTTGATGCCCGAATGGCTGCCGGTGTTCTACAAGGACCTCGCTGCGCCGGACCTTGAAAGCTCCATCGCGGTCTTCCACGAGCGCTTCAGCACCAACACGATGCCAAAGTGGAAGCTCTGCCATCCTTTCCGCTTTCTCGCCCACAACGGCGAGATCAACACGGTGAGCGGCAACCGCTACTGGGCACAGGCGCGCGCGCCCAAGTTCCAGTGCGCGGCCCTGCCCGACATCCACGAAGTGACCCCGCTGGTGGGCATGAAGGGCTCAGATTCTGAGTCGCTCGACAACATGTTCGAGGTGCTGCTGGCAGGTGGCATGGACATGTTCGCGGCCCTGCGCGCGCTCATCCCCCCGGCTTGGCAGAACGTCGAAGATCTCGATGCCGACCTGCGTGCCTTCTACGAATACAACTCGTTGCAGATGGAGCCGTGGGACGGCCCCGCCGGGGTGGTGCTCACCGATGGCCGTTATGCCATCTGTGCCACCGATCGCAACGGCCTGCGTCCCACGCGCTATGTCATCACCCGCGACCGCACCATCGTGCTCGCGTCCGAGATCGGTGTAAGCGATTTCGATCAGTCGCAAGTGGTCGAAAAAGGCCGCCTGCGCCCTGGCCAGATTCTCGCCATCGACACCGACACCGGCAGCCTGCTGCGCCCTGAAGACATCGACCGCATGCTGGCCAACCGCCAGCCCTACAAGAAGTGGCTGCGCGACAACGGCAAGCGTCTGGAGGCCAGCCTCAAGGACGACCCCAACGCACTCGACAAGCTGCATCCTGAAAGTGTTGCCATCTATCAAAAGCTCTTCGGCCTGAGCTTTGAAGAGCGCGACCAGATCCTGCGCGTGCTCGCTGAAAGCGGTGCCGAAACCATCGGCTCCATGGGCGACGACACGCCGTTCGCGGTGCTCTCTGCCAAGGATCGCTCGCTGTACGACTATTTCCGCCAGCAGTTCGCGCAGGTCACCAACCCGCCCATCGACCCGCTGCGCGAGCAGATCGTGATGTCGCTGGAGTGCTCGCTAGGCGCTGAGCGCAGCATGTTCGAGGAGTCGCCCGAGCGTGCCAACCGTCTCACGGTGGACTCGCCCGTACTTAGCGAAGGCAAGTTCAAGAAGCTGCTGGCCCTCCAAGATTTGGGCTATGCCAATGCCACGATTGATCTCAGCTATGAGCCGGCAACGGGCCTGAAAGCCGCCATCGAACGCGTCTGCGACGAATCCGTTGCCGCTGTGAAAAACGGCAAGGTCGTGCTGGTGCTGAGCGATCGCAACATCGCCCGTGATCGTCTGCCCATCCACGCCCTGATGGCCGTCGGTGCCGTGCAGCATCGCCTCATCCGCGAGGAGCTGCGCTGCGACTGCAACATCATTGTCGAGACCGCCACCGCGCGTGATCCGCACCACTTTGCCTGCCTCATCGGCTATGGCGCATCGTGCGTGTACCCGTACCTCGCCTACGCCTCGCTGTACGAAATGGCGCGCAACGGCGAGATCAAGGGCAAGCAGCCCGAAGACCTCGCGTCGAGCTTCCGCAAGGGCATCAACAAGGGCCTGTACAAGATCATCTCGAAGATGGGCATTTCCACCATCGCCAGCTATCGCGGTGCGCAGCTGTTCGAGGCCGTGGGGCTCTCCAGCGAGCTGGTGGATACCTGCTTCGAGGGCACTGTCAATCGCATCAGCGGTGCGACCTTTGCCGACCTTGAAGCCGAGCAGGCCGGGCGCGCCAAGGTGGCCTGGATCGGACGAAAGCCAGTCGAGCACGGTGGCCTCTACAAGTATGTGGAAGGCGGCGAGTACCACGCCTACAACCCAGACGTGATCCGTACCCTGCAAACGGCCGTGAAGGAAGGCGACTACGCCGGCTACAAGGCCTACGCCAAGCTGGTGAACGAGCGTCCGGTGGCGGCCTTGCGTGACCTGCTCGCACTCAAGAGGGGCACCCCGATCTCGATCGACGAAGTCGAGCCAATCACTTCCATCTTCAAGCGCTTCGACTCCGCCGGCATGTCGCTGGGTGCACTATCACCCGAAGCGCACGAGGCGCTGGCGATTGCTATGAACCGTCTCGGCGGCCGCAGCAACAGCGGCGAAGGTGGCGAAGACCCGGCGCGCTATGGCAGCGAGAAGGTCAGCAAGATCAAGCAGATTGCCTCTGGTCGTTTTGGCGTCACGCCGCACTATCTGGTGAACGCCGAGGTGTTACAGATCAAGGTTGCGCAGGGTGCCAAGCCCGGCGAAGGCGGCCAGCTGCCTGGCGACAAGGTGAATGAGCAGATTGCCAAGCTGCGCTTTGCCAAGCCCGGCGTGGCACTCATCTCGCCACCGCCGCATCACGACATCTACTCCATCGAAGACTTGGCACAGCTGATCTTTGACTTGAAGCAGGTCAACCCGAAGGCGCTGGTCAGCGTGAAGCTGGTGAGCGGCCCCGGTGTGGGCACCATCGCAGCGGGTGTGGCCAAGTGCTATGCCGATCTCATCACCATCAGCGGCTACGACGGTGGCACCGGTGCTTCGCCCGTGACCAGCGTGAAGTACGCGGGCACACCCTGGGAGCTGGGTCTGTCGGAAACCCACCAGACCCTGCGCATGAACGGCCTGCGCGACAAGGTCCGGGTGCAGACTGATGGTGGCTTGAAAACCGGCCTTGATGTGGTGAAGGCCGCAATCCTCGGTGCCGAATCCTTCGGCTTTGGCACCGCACCCATGGTCGCACTCGGCTGCAAGTACCTGCGCATCTGCCACCTCAACAACTGCGCCACCGGTGTGGCCACTCAGAACAAGGTGCTGCGCCTCAAGCACTTCATCGGCCTGCCAGAAATGGTGATGAACTATTTCCGCTTCGTCGCCGAAGAAACCCGCGAGTGGATGGCGATGCTTGGTGTTCGCACGCTGCAAGAGCTGATCGGCCGCACCGACTTGCTCGAAATGACAGAAGGTCAGACCGACAAGCAGCGGCATCTGGACCTCTCGCCGATCCTCTCAGCGAGCGGCATGATTCTGCCCAGCGCGCAGTTCTGCACCGGCCCCAATCCGCCGTTCGACACCGCCGCGCTCGCCGAGCAGATGGTGCGCGATGCACTGTCTGCTATCGAGAACAAGAGTGGCGGTGAGTGGAGCTACGCGGTGAACAACACCACGCGCTCCATCGGTGCGCGCCTCTCTGGTGAAATTGCGCAGCGCCACGGCAACAACGGCATGGCGGATGCGCCGATCACGCTGAAGCTCACGGGCACTGCGGGGCAATCGCTGGGTGTGTGGAATGCGGGTGGGCTCAACATCGAGCTGGAAGGCGATGCCAACGACTACGTCGGCAAGGGCATGGCGGGAGGGCGCATCGTCGTCAAGCCGCCGCAGAACGTGCGCTTCAAGACGCAGGACACGGTGATCATCGGCAACACCTGCCTATATGGCGCCACCGGCGGCACGCTGTATGCCGCAGGCATCGCAGGCGAGCGTTTCGGCGTGCGCAACTCCGGCGCGACAGCCGTGGTGGAAGGCTGTGGCGACCACGGTTGCGAATACATGACCGGCGGCATCGTCGCGGTGCTGGGCAAGACCGGTGTCAACTTTGGTGCCGGCATGACCGGTGGTTTTGCCTACGTGCTTGACCAGCAACGCAACTTCGTGGACTGCTACAACCACGAGCTGATCGACATCCACCGCGTCATCGCCGAGAGCATGGAAGGGCATCAGCACTACTTGCGTGCACTGATCAAGGACTACGTCGCCGCCACCGGCTCGGCCTGGGGGCAGGCCATTCTTAATGACTTCCGCGACTACGTTGGGCGCTTCTGGCTGGTGAAGCCAAAGGCGGCAGACATCAGCTCACTTTTGGTCGCCATTCGCGCCGCTGCTTAAGGAATAACAATGGCCGCTAAAAATGCAATGCAGTTCATGGATGTCTCCCGCCAAGACCCGAAGAAGGTTCCGGCCGAGGTGCGCATCCACGATTTCCGCGAAATCTACGCCAGCTTTCCTGCTGACCAGGCCGCCACGCAGGCAGGCCGCTGCCTGAGCTGCGGCAACCCGTACTGCGAGTGGAAGTGCCCCGTTCACAACTACATCCCCAACTGGCTGAAGCTGGTGGAGGAAGGCAATCTCTTTCAGGCTGCCGAGCTGTCGCACCAGACCAATTCGCTGCCGGAAATCTGCGGCCGCGTCTGCCCGCAGGACCGCCTCTGCGAAGGCGACTGCACGCTCAACGATGGCTTCGGTGCGGTCGCCATCGGCAACATCGAGAAATACATTTCCGACGAAGCCTTCAAGCAGGGCTGGCGTCCGGACCTGAGCAAAGTTGTGCCTACCGGCAAGCGCGTGGCGATCATCGGTGCTGGCCCTGCGGGCCTTGGTTGTGCCGACGTGCTCACCCGCAACGGTGTCACCCCCGTGGTGTTCGACAAGTATCCGGAGATCGGTGGCCTGCTCACCTACGGCATCCCGCCGTTCAAGCTCGAAAAGGACGTGGTGAAGAACCGCCGTACGGTGCTTGAGCACCAGGGCGTGCAGTTCAAGCTCAACACCGAGATTGGCAAGGACGTCGCCTTCGACGAG
>Ga0255086_1000365_pt1 | contig 15609 bp, 14 predicted proteins | sample Colum_Cont_RepC__FD_188438 | JGI IMG/M metagenome (GOLD analysis project Ga0255086, IMG submission 188438) | Freshwater microbial communities from Columbia River, Oregon, United States - Colum_Cont_RepC_8d | ecosystem: Environmental > Aquatic > Freshwater > River | place: USA: Oregon | collected... | reverse complement strand
GGCCGCTGGATCCACAACTGGGTGCCAAACCCGCGCTTCATCCTGCAAGCTAGCGAGGGCGACACGCTCAACGCCACGCCGAACCTCACGGTGCAGAACGACCCGGATCGCTTCGGCACCGGGCCGGAAGAACTGCTGGTGATGGCGCACTACCAGCCCATCCTCGCCGAGGCGGTGAAGAAGTTTCCTGCCAAGGAATGGGTCGACGCTGCCGAAGTGGCCGAGATGACCATGCAGGATGTGCGCAGCGTTGAAGCCTCGCTGGCCGATCCGCTGTTTCTCGCCGACGGCTGCGTGACCGAAGTGGATGACGCCGAACTGGGTCGCATCCGCACTGTCGGCACCGCCTACAAGATGAGCCTGACTCCAGGCCAGCTCGGCACCAAAACACCGAAGGTTGGTGAGCATACGGCCGAGGTGAAGGCGGAGGCCGAGAAGATCATTGCCGAGGCCAAGGCCGCGACCGCTGCAAGCCGCCAGGGCAAGCAGATCAAGTCGCCGCTGGAGGGCATCGTGGTGCTCGACCTTGGCCTCGCCATCGCTGGCCCCTTCGGCACGCAGTTGCTCAGCGATCTCGGTGCCACCGTGATCAAGGTCAATGGCCTGTTCGATCTGTTCTGGCACCGCGTGCACATCGCCTACATGGCGAATCGTGGCAAGCAGAGCATCACGCTGAACCTGAAAGACCCGCGTGCGATGGAGATCCTGCTCAAGCTGGTCGAGCGTGCTGACATCGTGCAGCACAACATGCGCTACGACGCCGCCGAGCGCCTGAAGATCGACTACGAATCACTCAAGAAGATCAAGCCGGATTTGATCTACTGCCACACGCGTGGCTTCGAAACCGGCAAGCGTGCGGGCCTGCCCGGCAATGACCAGACCGGTGCCTGCCTCACCGGCATCCAGTACGAAGACGGTGGCATGGCGCGTGGTGGCAAGCCGCTGTGGAGCCTCACCAGCTTTGGCGACACCGGCAACGGCTTTCTCTCTGCCGTCGCCATGATCAACGCGCTCTACCACCGCGACCGCACGGGCCTGGGCCAGATGGTCGATACCTCCATCGTCAACGCCGGCCTGCTCAACACCAGCTATGCGGTGGCGACACCGGACGGCAAGGGTTTTGAGCGGCCGCAGATCGACGGCATGCAGTTCGGGTTCTCCGCAGGCCATCGCGTGTATGAAACCGCACAGGGCTGGTTGTGCGTGGTGCTGGTCGATCAATCGCACTGGGATGAGTTGTTTGCGGTGATCGGCCTGCCCGAGCTGGTGACGGATGCCCGCTTCGCCACGGCGGATGCCCGCAAGAAGAACGACGAGGCGATGGCCGATTTGATCGGTGCCAAGCTCAAGTCGGCGAATGCCGCTGACTGGTTCACCAAGCTCGATGCAGCGGGCGTGCCGGTGGAAATCGTGTCGGAAGATTTCTCGCTCAAGCTGCACGAGAACGCCGAATACCAGCAGCGCCAGTGGGTCACGTCCTATGCACATCCGGTGGTGGGCAAGCTCGACCAGATCGGCCTGCTGTTCTCGCTCTCCGACACGCCCGGCGTCATTCAAGGTCGGCCGCTGTTGGTCGGTGAGCACACGCAGAAAATCATGACCGAGATGGGCTACAGCGAGGAGCAGATCAAGGTGATGGAGGAGCAATCCGCTGTCGGTTTTGTCGGCATGCCGCGCATGCCCAACCGCAAGCCCGGTGCACCAGTGCCGCTCACCCCTTCGGCGGCCAAGGAATAGCCAAGTAGGCTGGGCTGAAAACCCAGCATGCGGCGGACACCATGCTGGGTTTGCCACTCAGCCTACAACTCACAGCTTTCTCATCCGATACCGAGAACCCCATGACCGACGTCGCCCCGCCACCCGATGCGCCCAAGCCTATCCGCCTGCCGCCCATCGTCACGATGGAATCCAAGGAATTCTGGGAGGCGGCGGACAAGGAAGAGTTCATCGGCCAGAAGTGCAGCGACTGCGGCACGTTCCGCTTTCCGCCACAGCCGATGTGCGCCCACTGCCACAGTCTCCAGCGCGAGGATGTGCAGCTCTCCGGCTACGGCACCGTCCATTCCTGGTGCATGCCGCGACACCCGCCACCGTTTGGTTTTCGCGAGCCGCCCATCGTCGCCGTGATCCAGCTGCAAGAGGGCACACGCTTCGTGTCGAATGTCGTCGGCGTGAAGATCGAAGACATGCGGCAGGACATGGAAGTGGAAGTCTGTTTTGAGGACACGATGAACAAGCACAAAGTCCCCGTGTTCAAGCGGAGGGGCAGCTAATGGCCCGCACATTTACCGAAGCCGCCATCGCGGGCATCGGCGCGACCGAGTTCTCCAAGGCTTCTGGCCGCAGCGAGTTGCAGCTGGCCGCCGAATGCGCCAAGGCCGCCTGCGATGATGCGGGCGTAGACCCGCGCGACATCGACGGCATGATCACCTTCACCATCGACAACAGCGACGAGATCACCCTCGCGCGCTGTCTCGGCGTGAAAGACCTCGCCTACACCACCCGCATTCCCGGCGGCGGTGCGGCGGCGGCGGCGACCATCTTCCAGGCGATGGCGCTGGTGAATGCCGGCGTGTGCAAGAACGTGCTGATCTGGCGCGCGATGAACGAGCGCAGCCAGTATCGCTTTGGCCAGCCGAGTACGGACTTCAAGGGCTACACCAACGGCCACGGTACCGGCACGCTGCTGTGGAACATCCCCTTCGGCGCGATGACGCCCGCCAGCTGGGGTGCGCTGCAGGCGCAGCGTTACCTGTGGAAATACGGCCTCACCAACGCCGACCTCGCCCATGTCTGCGTGCAGCAGCGCAAATACGCCGCGACCAACCCCAATGCCTGGTTCTACCAGAAGCCCATCACGGTCGAAGACCATCAGGCCTCGAAGTGGATTGTGGAGCCGGTCCTGCGTCTGCTCGACTGCTGCCAGGAGTCCGATGGCGGCGTGGCATTCCTCGTCACCAGCCTTGACCGCGCGCGTGACCTCAAGCAGAAGCCGGTGCGCATCACCGGCGCCTGCCAGTCCATCCCCTACAACGTCGAAGTCATCGCCAACTTCCATCACGCAGACATGACCGAGATGCCGGAAGCCAAGGGCGTGGCCAAGCGGCTGTGGGAGATGACGGGCTTGAAGCCCACCGACATGCAGGCCGCGATGCTGTACGACGCTTTCAGTCCCCACGTGCTGCTGCAACTCGAAGGCTTTGGGTTCTGCAAGCCCGGCGAAGCGGCAGCCTTTGTGAAATCTGGCGGCATGGCCATTGACGGGGCATTGCCCGTGAATACCAATGGCGGGTTGTCGGGCGAGGCTTACATCCACGGCATGAACAGCATGGCCGAGGGCGTGCGGCAGATCCGTGGCACTTCGGTCAACCAGGTCACCAAGAAGACTGTCGAGCATGTGCTGGTGTCCTCCGGCATGGCGGGCGCGGTTCTGTCGAAAGACTAAATGGCTGCGTCATCCATGCGGTCGTTGCCTGTCAGCGTCGAGGTCATGGGCGAGGGACCGCTCCACATCGCGGCTGAAATTTTCGCACCAGCGCAACTGGCCTCACCGCCCGTGGCCTTGGTCTGCCTGCCCGGCGGCGGCATGAACCGCCGCTATTACGATTTGCAGGCAGACGACAACAGTTTTTCGTTTGCACGCCAGATGACGGCGCGCGGCTTCATCGTGGTCGTGCTCGAACACTTGGGGGTTGGCGACAGTAGTCGCCCTGAGGATAGCTACGCGCTCACCGCTGATCGCATCACGCAGGCCAATGCGGATGCGACCGCTGCGCTCTTACTGCAATTGCGTGAAGGCGCGCTGCTGCCGCAGTTCGGCGCCCTGCCGGGGCTGCGCAGCATCGGTGTCGGCCACTCGATGGGCGCGATGTTCACCATCACCCAGCAGGCTGAACACCGCCAGCACGCCGGCATTGCCGTGCTGGGATTCTCGACGCGCGGCCTGCCCGAATACGTCAGCCCGAAGGTGATCGAACTGGCCAAGGAACCGACGCTCATCCGCGCTCAACTGGCTGATCGCGCGCGCAAGATGTTTGTCGCCGACTACCCTGAGATCAAACCTTCACCGGCAGCCAACAGCATCTTCGCCGGCAGCAAAGCCGACCCGCGTGGCGTCGAGGCCATCAAGGCCGCACGCGCGCCGCTGCTGCCGGTGCCGGCGTTCTTTTCGATGGTGCCGAACAACGTCGGCCCCGAAGCGGCGCAAGTCAGCGTGCCGGTGTTCATCGGCGTGGGCGACAAGGACATGGTTGGCCCGCCGCATGTCGTCCCCGCCGCCTTCACCGCCAGCCAGGACGTGACGCTCTACATTCAGCCGGGCGCAGGCCACAGCCATTTTCTGTTCGCCTCGCGCAGCCAATTGTTCCAACGTCTGGCGGATTGGTCGCGCACGGTGCTGGCCCATTTGGATGAGGTGTGAGGCTGCGACCATCTGAGAGAATCCGCGCAACTTTCAGGAGGACGAAGATGGCAACAGCATTGAAGGCCGGCGCGCGGTTCAAGAGCGCGGTGTGCGATACCCAGGTGATGGTGATCAAGGCCCCGGCCGGCGAGCACACGCTGCAATGCGGCGGTGCCGATGTGGTCGCACCTGCGGTTGCTGGCAGCGGCACGCTGGACACCACCCTCGGCGGCGAAACCCTGATCGGCAAACGCTATGTCAACGCCGATGAATCAGTGGAGTTGCTCTGCACCAAGGGCGGCCAGGGCGCGCTGGTGCTCAATGGCACGCTGATGGAAGTGAAGCAGGCCAAGCAGCTGCCTTCTTCCGACTAAGGCGAGCGCGTCATGAATATCGCGACCATTCTCGACATGGCCGCCGAGGCCTTCGGCGACCGCATCGGCGTCGTCTGCGGCGAAGCGCGCCTGAGCTATGCCGAGCTGCGCAATGCGGCATGGAACGCCGCTGAAGCCATCAAGGCCAGTGGTGCCAGCTACGTCGCGCTGCTGGACGTGACCAGCCCGGCCGCGCCGGTTGCCCTATTCGCCGCCGCCTATGCCGGCGTGCCCTATGTGCCGCTCAACTACCGCCTCACGAAAGCGGAGATCAACGAACTGGTGGCGCGCGTCGCACCCGCCTATCTCGTCACCAGCCCCGACTACGCCAGGCTGGTCGATGCCCACGCGGGCGTGACGCTGGTGGATCGCCAGCACTTCATGGCGCTGCCAGCGATCACCGGCGAGCCGCCCATCCCCGGCGATGATCCGCGCGAGGTGGCCGTGCAGCTGTTCACCAGCGGCACCACCGGCAAGCCGAAGGCCGCGATCCTGCGTCACGAGAACCTGAGCAGCTACATCTTCGGCACCATCGAATTCGCCTGTGCCGAAGAGGACGACGCCATCGTTGTCACGGTGCCGCCGTACCACATCGCCGGCATCTCGGCGGTGCTCAGCAGCACCTATGCCTGCCGCCGCATGGTGCAGCTCGATGGCTTCGAGGCTGGCAGCTGGCTTGCGGCCTGCCGGGCGGAAAAAGTCAGCAATGCCTTTCTGGTGCCGACCATGTTGCAACGCATTGTCGATCACCTTGCCGAGCGCAATGAGGCTGTCAACATGCCCGCGCTGCGCGCCTTGGCCTACGGCGGCGGCAAGATGCCGCTCGCCACCATCCAAAAAGCGATGGCCCTGTTTCCCGGTGTCGACTTCACCAACGCCTACGGTCTGACTGAAACCAGCAGCACCATCGCAGTGCTGACACCGGACGATCATCGCGCCGCAGCGACCAGCAGTGACCCTGCGGTGCGCCGCCGACTAGGCTCGGTGGGCAAGCCAGGTGCGGTCGAGATCGAGATCCGTGACGACGACGGCAAGGTGCTGGGCGCCGAAGAGGCCGGCCTCGTCTTCGTGCGCGGCCCGCAGGTGTCGGGTGAATATCTGTCGCTCGGCAGCCAGCTCGATGCCGAGGGCTGGTTCCCGACCAAGGACTGTGGCTATCTCGATGCCGAGGGTTATCTCTTCCTCGATGGTCGTTCGGACGATGTGATCGTGCGCGGCGGCGAGAACATCTCGCCCGGCGAGATCGAGGACGTGCTGCTGGGCCACGCGGCGGTGGCCGACGTAGCCGTGGTTGCGATGCCTGATCAGCAATGGGGCGAGGCGGTGGCTGCGGCCATCGTGCTCAAGCCCGGTTCTTCTGTCCAAGTCGCCGAGCTGCAAGCGCTGGTGAAGGATCACTTACGCTCCTCGCGCGTGCCGCAGAAAATCATCTTCAAGGACGCCTTGCCTTACAACGAAACCGGCAAGGTGTTGCGGCGGGTGATCCGGCTGGATTTTGTCTGAAGGGCGGTGCAAGCCTTCGGCGATCGCTGCCATCCGCTCACCGGGGCTCACGAGGAGATCTTCATGATGGATCGTCGTTCGATGCTGCGCCGATTGGCGTGCGCGTGGTGTCTGTTGTGCGCTTTGCTGCTCGCGGCCTGCGGCTCGGATACGTCGGGTGGTGCGGTTCTCGCAGCTGGTCCAACCACGACCAATAACGGGCCGACCGTGCCGGTGCCGATGGTCACCGGCCCCATTGGCACGGCCGGCATCAAGGGTCATGCACTGTGGGATAGCTTCGTTCGGCTCTCCGACATCGGCTACGACGAGCAGGAATACTTCATCGCGGGTACCGCCAAGAGCTACACCACGCCGTCCACCACCGCGCCCTATGTCACCCGCATCATCGTGCGTCGCCCGATGGACCCAGCGAAGTTCAATGGCACCGTGCTGCTCGATTGGGTGAACGTCACCGCGCAGTTCGAGAATGCGGTGGATACCGTCGAGGCGCACCAGCTCTTTCACCGCGAGGGCTTTGCCTATGTGCATGTCAGCGCGCAGGCGGCAGGTGTGTGTTGCACGCCGCTGACACCGATGGTCTGGGACCCGTTGCGTTACATGACGCTGTCGCACCCCGGTGACGACTACGCCTTCGACATGTTCTCGCAGATCGCCAAGGCCATGAAATCACCGCCTACCATCGACCCGATGGCGGGCCTGCGCGTGCGCAAGGTGATTGCGATGGGCCAGTCGCAATCCGGCACGCGGTTGCACGACTACGTGGCGCTGGTACAGCCCGATGCGCGGGTGATCGACGGCTTTCTGGTGCATGCCGATGGCGGTGCCGACAAGAGCTATCCGGCAGACCCTGAGGTGCCGGTGCTGCAACTGATGAGCGAGCGCGAGGCGCGGGCTGACGAGCCGAACGTGACGCGCAACTACCGTCTGTGGGAAATCGCCGGTGCCGCGCATCAGGATTTCTGGATCGGCGTACATTCGGTCGAGGGTCAGGGCCCGCGCGCCGCCGCCAGCGCACCGCAGATGCCGGCGAGTGACGATGAGGCCTTGCACGCCAAGGCGGGCAATTACGGTGAGCAGTACGACCCGGGGCAACTGGTTTGCATCGTCGAGGGGACGCAGTTCCCGTTGCGCTATGCCGTGATGGCGGCGCTGCATCACCTGGATCTCTGGGTCAAGACTGGCCAACTACCACCAGCCGGACCGCGCTACCAGTTCAATGCCGATGGTTCGCTGGCGCGTGATGCCGATGGCAATGCGCTGGGCGGTATCCGTCTGCCACCTATCGAGGTGCCGGTGGCGAGCTACCGCTCCGACCTGTGCAACCTGGGCGGCATCACCATCCCGTTTACCGAGGTAGAGCTCGCGGCGCGCTACCCCACGCATGCCGACTACTTCTGCAAGATGAAAGCCGCCGCCGCCCGCTCACTGGCTGAAGGTTTCCTGCTGCCGCCGGAGGCTGAAGACCTGATGCAGAGAGTGCAAGCCGCCAGCAACCGCTTTCTGGTGGCTGGCACGCCTGATTGCTGACAAGCTCTGTCTCGCCCTGCCAAGCCGAGTAAGCCGATGTTCGTGATTGAGAAAACCGTCGAGATCAATGCCCCCGCAGCCGTGGTCTGGGAGGTCATCACCGATCTCGCACGCTACCCGGAGTGGAACCCCTTCTGTCTGAAGTGCGAATCGACATTGAAGCCCGGCGACCCGATCACCATGACGGTGAAGTTGATGGCCAAGCCGCAGAAACAAGTCGAGGTGATGCTGGAATACGTCGAGGGCAAACGCTTCGCCTATTGCATGAAGCCGGTGCCCGGCCTGCTGTCGAGCTTTCGTTCGCATGATGTTGAAGCGCTGGGGCCTGAGCGCACGCGCTATCGCAGCACCTTTCATCTCAAGCAATGGTTTCGGGTGGTGGTGCTGGCACTGTTGAAACCAAAACTCGAAGCTGGATTCGCGGGCATGACCAATGCCATCCAACAGCGCGCCGAAACGCTGTGGGCGCAGCGCAAGCCCTGACACACAGCGCGAGCGCCTACGGCGAGCGACTGCTGGCGTCGCTGGGTCTATCGCGTCGGCTGACACTGGCAGATGAGCATCCGGCGCTGGGCTGGGCGCGCAGCGGCCTGATGGCGCTCACTGGCCGTGCCGATGGCGCGCCGCAGATGTGCCCCATTCCGCTCGCCGCCTGCGCCGACGGCGCGCTGGCCGCACTCGCCAGCCTCGCGCCTTCAGGTGCATTCGATGGCCTGCGCGGCGCGCAGTTGCTGAGCGAGCGCGCTGCGATCGCGGGCCTACAACGCGCAGGTTCAGCATCAGTCGGAGGCAGTTGTCGCCTGCTCGCCGTGGCAGAGGGCAGCATCGCACTCAATTTGGCGCGCGAGGACGACTGGGCGCTGCTGCCCGCCTGGCTGGAGCAGGCTGTTGCCGAGACCTGGCAGGCTGTTGCCGATGCCGTACGGCTTCGCAGCAGTGCAGAGTTGATTGAGCGCGGCCGCGCGCTGGGCCTTGCAGTCGCCGCCAATGCGCTGCCCACCACTATGCCGGCAGGCTGGTGCCTCATCAGCCACGATCAGCGTCTGCGCGATGCACCAGCGCCGTCGCGGCCACCGCGCGTGGTTGACTTATCCTCGCTGTGGGCGGGCCCGCTGTGCAGCCATTTGTTGCAGCGCTTGGGTGCTGAAGTGATCAAGGTGGAAAGCCCGCTGCGGCCCGATGGCGCACGCAAGGGGCCGGCTGCCTTTTTTGATCTGCTGCATGCTGGTCAGCTCAGTGTCGCCATCGACGCCACCACAGCCAGAGGGCGCCAGCAGCTGCGCGCGCTGTTGCTGCAGGCCGACATCGTCATCGAAGCCTCCCGCCCCCGCGCGCTGCGGCAGTTGGGCATTGATGCCGAGCAGCTGCTGGCCCAGCGGCCGCAACTCACCTGGGTGTCGATCACTGGCTATGGGCGTGACGCTGCAAATGAGCAGGCTATTGCCTATGGCGACGATGCGGCGGTGGCTGCCGGTCTGTCGTATTGGCAGCAGGCCGCCAGTGGCGAGCCGCTGTTCTGCGGCGATGCCATTGCTGACCCGCTCACGGGACTGCATGCGGCGCTAGCGGCCTGGGCCACGCACTGCGCGGGTGGTGGGCGGCTGTTATCGGTCTCGCTATGTGAGGTGATGCGGCACTGCATCGCGTTTGATCCGCCGCAGTCGGCTGTAGCGGCGCGGGAGCGCGCTGCGGCATGGACACGTCTGGTGCGCGATGCAGGCATCGAGGTCGCGCTGCCCAGCTCACGCGTTGCCAGTGGCACGGCCGCAGCGTTGGGCGCAGATACCAATGCAGTTTTGCGCGAGCTGGGCATCGCATGCTGATTCGTCGCGCCGAGCTGGATGGCGAGCGCCTTGTCGATGTGCGCATCGAGGCCAGCCACATCAGCGCAATTGGCGAGCAGCTGGCAGCGCAAGCCGGAGAGCTGGTGCTAGACGTCGAAGCAGCGGCACTGCTGCCGGGCCTACACGACCACCATCTGCATCTGCGCTCACTCACTGCCTCTCGCGCTTCGGTGGCCTGCGGGCCACCACAGATTCAGACCGGTGCTGAGCTGGCGGCGGCCTTGCACGCGGTGGCCGGTGACCATCAGAGCTGGCTGCGCGGCATTGGTTATCACGAGTCAGTGGCGGGTGAGATTGACCGCGACTGGCTGGATGCGCACGGCCCGGCGCGGCCCTTGCGCATCCAGCATCGCAGCGGTCGCTTGTGGCTGCTCAATTCGCTGGCCTTGCAGCAGCTGGAAGTGGGCGAGGGCAGTGATCCGTTAGAGCGTATTGCGGGCCGCACGACGGGCCGCCTGTACGACGCCGATGACTGGCTGCGCACGCGGCTGCCGCGCCAGCCCGCGAACCTGCATGCAGTGAGCCGTCTGCTGGCGAGCTATGGCGTGACCAGCGTGACGGACACCACGCCGCAAAACAATGCAGACAGCTGGCGTGACTTTGCCGCCGCACAGGCGCGTGGCGAGCTGCTGCAAAAGCTGATGCTGATGGGCGATACCAGCCTCGATGCGGTACGGGATCAACCCGGCCTGCTGCGCGGCGCCCGAAAGTTCCATCTGCACGAACACGAGCTGCCGGCGTTCGACACGCTCTGCGCCGAGATTCGGCAAAGCCATCTTGCCGGTCGCGGTGCGGCTTTTCACTGCGTCACCCGCACCGATCTGGTGTTTGCGCTGGCCGCACTGCGCGAAACCGGTGGCCATGCGGGTGATCGCATCGAGCACGCCTCGGTGACGCCGCCGGAGCTACTGGCTGAGCTGCTCGCGCAAGGGCTGACGGTGGTGGCGCAGCCGCACTTCATCCACGAGCGCGGCGACCAGTATTTGCAGGATGTCGCCGCCGAAGATCAGCCCTGGCTGTACCGCCTGCGCGGGCTGCTGGATGCCGGCGTGCCACTGGCTGCTGGCAGCGACGCGCCGTTTGGTGAACCCGATCCCTGGGCCGCGATGCAGGCGGCCGTCAGCCGCCGCACCCGGAGCGGCAGACTGATGTCAGTCGATGAAGCGCTGAGCCCGGAGCAGGCGCTGGCGCTGTTCACCTCACCGCTCGAAGCACCTGGTGCCGCACCGCGCCGTGTTGCCGTGGGCCAACCGGCCGACCTCTGTCTGCTGGATCGCAGCTGGGCTGAAGCACGGCGCGATCTGGGGGTGGTGCGAGTGCGCCAGACCTGGCGAGATGGCGAGTGCATCTTCGCGCGCTAGTCCAACTAGGGTAGGACTTGTGATGGCCGGTTACTGAAACTCGCCTCAGTCACTCAGCGAGTTTCCAGATGCCCAGCAAGGGCCGCATTCCACCCAGCCGTGGTACCGCCGCCACCCCCGCCACCGCGCGGGTGGGACGGCCGCCGCGTGTCAGCGTGCAGAGCATCATCGCCGCCGCACTGGAGATTGGGCTGGAAAACGCCAGCCTCAAGCAGATTGCCGATCGGCTGAACGTGGCACCCGCCACGCTCTACCGCCATGTGCGCAACCGCAATGAGTTGCTGCGATTGGCAGCGTTCGAGCTGACGCTGGCGCGTCGCCTGCCGCAAGGTGCCGCCGAGCATTGGACCGCGTTGGCCACCCGGTATGCAGAGACACTGTTTGAATCTTTTTGCGCTGAGCCACAGTTGATGTCGGAACTGCTCAAGGGGCGGCTTGGGCCGCATGCCGAGATCGACCTGCTGGAGCAGTTCCTGAAGGCCATCACCGAGCAGGGCTTTGATGTCGCGCAGGGGGTGTGGCTGTTTCATGCCATTGGCACCCTGATGCTGGGCGCTGCGGCCGGTGCGATTGGCCTGCAGGCCAGCCGCGATGGCGGCCACCCCTGGGATGCCGCCATGCGCGAGGCACTGGCGCGGCGTCACGCCGATGATCTGCCGCAGGTGCGCAAAGTGTTTCCACAGGCGATTGAGCAGCAGCCGCATCACTGGCTGCCAGCGCTGCGCGCCCTGCTTGCAGGCGTGGCCGCACAGCGTGGCGAGACCCTACCGGATCATGCGCCGGCACTGATTACCAAAACGCCCCTGCAGCCGATGGGGCATCACTGATATTCGAAACCCGCTTGGGAGAGCGTGATGCAGAAATGGATATGCGGTATTTGCGGATTCATCTACGACCCCGCCGTGGGTATGCCTGAGCACGACATTGCACCGGGCACCGCCTTTGAATCACTGCCCGATGACTGGGTCTGTCCTGAGTGTGGCTCGCCCAAGGAGTCCTTCGAGCCCTATACCGACTAGCAATCAACGAGAGAAAACATGAAACACCAAATGAAAGCGCGGTATCCGGCGAGCTCGGCAGTGGTGATCAAGATGTTCACCGACCCGAAGTTTCACACCAGCAAGCTGGAGGCCACTGGCTACAGCGGCAAGTACACGGTGCTCGATCAGCAGAGCAGTGGCAAGGATTTCAGCATCCGCATCGAGCGCAAGGTGCCGGTTTCGCTGCCGGGCATGGGCAAGAACGCGCCGGAGTCGGCGGTGATCAACGATGAGTCCTGGAACATCGCCAGCAAGAGCGGCAAGGTGGTGGTGGAGCTCAAGGGCATGCCACTGGCGATGAGTTGCGTCACCTCGATGAAAGACGAGGGCAAGGAATGCGTGGTGACGTATGAGTGGGAGGTGAAATCGAAGATCCCGCTGGTCGGAGGCACCATCGAGAAGATGGTGGTGGGCGATATGGAGAAAAAGGCGGCAGAGGAAACCGCTGCGGCCATCGTGCTGCTCCAGCACTACCTCTGAATATTGCAGTCCGGATTGCTACTTGATTTGGACGAGGCGCAAGGAGGCTTTGCGCCTAGGATGTTTACATCAGTTCCGAGGAGAAAATAATGAAATCGACGACCAACGTCGCCGCTGCTGCTTTGGCATTGGGCACCGCCATCCTGCTTGCCGCCACCCCCGCCTTTGCCAAGGTTTCGGCGCAAAAGGCGGCAGAGCTTGATGGACCCAAGTTCACCTGTGTGGGTGCTGAAAAAGGCCCTTCTGCCAGTGGTATCCCGGCCTTTACCGGCAAATGGGTAGGCACCTGGCCGGGCCAGACCAAGCCGTTTGGGTACGAGCCTGGGCCCTACAAGGACGAAAAACCCTTGTTCACCATCACCAATGAAAATCAGGCGAAGTACGCCGACAAGATGACCGAAGGCCAGAAGGCCTTGATGAAGAAGTATCCGCAGTCGTACCGCATGAATGTCTACCCCAGCCATCGCGATTTCGGCTTTGAGCCCTGGGCTTGCGAGACGGCCAAGAAAAACGCGGTGACGGCCGAGGTCGTCAGTGGCGGGCTGGGCATTTCCGGCACCAGCGGCGCGATTCCGTTTCCTTTCCCGGCCTCCGGGTTGGAAGCGGTGTGGAATGCCATCAACCCGCATCGCGCTTCTACCGAGCAGGTCGTGACGGACATCGCCGATGTCTACGCCAACGGCAGCATCGCCTGGGGGCGCAACAAGTTCATGACCTACAACCCGGGCAATGATCCCAATAAGCGCGGCTCTTTCCGCGACAAGATCAATGCCTATTTCTTCTCCAGCTACTACTTGCCGGAGCGGGACAAGGGCTTTACGGCGGTCGGCATTCAGCCCAACGATTTCACCAAGGAGGGCACGGCCTCCTGGCAGTACAGCCCCGGCATCCGTCGCGTGCGGCAGGCGCCTGAGGTGGGCTTCGACTTCCCGGTGCCACCCGCTGGCTTGCGCACGGTGGACGATGACTACGGCTTCAACGGTTCGCCTGAGCGCTACACCTGGAAGCTGATCGGCAAGAAAGAAATCTACGTGCCGTACCACAACTTCAAGATCAACGATCCGGCGGTGAAGTACAAAGATCTGATCACGCCCAACACCATCAACCCCGACTACGTGCGCTACGAGCTGCACCGCGTCTGGGTGATCGAGGGCAACCTGAAACCGGGTGTGCGCCACATTTATGCCCGCCGCACGCTCTATGCGGATGAAGACAGCTGGGGCGTGTCTTGGACCGATACCTACGACGGCCGTGGCCAGCTGTATCGCGCCAACTTCATCAATTTCTTCTACTCACAGGAATCGAAAGCATTCCATCGTGGCGTCAGCGTGTTCCACGACCTGAGCTCCGGTGCCTACGAGGCCGGTTATCTGGTGAATGAGCGTGGCAAGGACTGGTGGCGCATCAACCTGCCCATGAAGCCCTCGCAGTTCAGCCCGGAAGCGGCTGCGCGCGGCGGGCACTGACACCGCACCAGTTGCACGACTTTCAAGCGGGGCGGACAACAGATTCCGCCCCGTTTTTTATTAGGAGAAGCGGTTTGAAGAACGCATTCATCACCGGTGCCAACATCGGCCAGGCCAACCTGCTGACCAAGGCGCTCGCAGAACGCGGCTGGCATGTGTTTGCAGGCGTACTGCCGGGTGCGCCGACGGATCTCGTCACGGGCGGCAACATCACGGTGGTGGAGCAGGATGTCTCCAGGACCGAGTCGGTGCAGGCCAGTGCGGCCCTTGTCACCAAGGCGCTCAACGGCAAGGGGCTGGATCTGCTGATGAACGTGGCGGGTGTCGCCAATATTGCCGTCGGCATGATCGAGTGCGCTGACCTCGCGCAGGCCGAGCGGCTGTTCAACATCAACCTGTTTGGCCAGATGCGGGTGGTGCAGGCCTTCCTGCCGCTGATTCGTCAGAACGCACCGCACTCGCGCATTGCCAACTACAGCTCAGGCGCGATCCTCGCCAACCCGGTTGGCGCCGGCGTCTACAACATGACCAAGCACGCCATCCACGGCATGACGCTCACACTCCGGCATGAGCTGGCGCCATTCGGCATCCAGGTCACCTCCATCATCCCCGGCGGTGTGCTCACGGCCATGTCGGCCAACGCGCACGAGAACACCCAAAAAACCTGGGTGATGCAGCCGGAGGCGATCCGCAAGGTCTACGAGCCCTTCCTCGGCCCGGTGATGATGAAAGTGCTGCCCGACATGCTGGAAAAAAGCGGCAGCACGCCGGAGCAGGCGCTGGCCGGCACCCTGGTGATTCTCGACAAGAAAAAATGGAAGCCCATGGAATACCTCGGCAAGGATGTGAAGCCGATGGGCGTGATGCGCCGCCTGCTGTCTGATAGCCAGCTGGAAAGCATGATGCGCTCGGCTTTCAAGATTCCTGCATACAAAGCCTAAGGAGGGTCCCCATGAATGCCCCAGCTACCCCAGCCCACAGCCTGCGTCCTCTGTTCGACCGCCTCGCTGCCAATGCCCCGGCAATCGCTGCCACCAGTGCCGAAGTGCGCGCTGAAAAACTGCTGAAGTTATTGCGCGCGGTGATGGAGGCACGTCCCGCCATTCTCGAAGCCGGCCGCAAGGAATTGCGTCTGGCCGATCTCGACATCGACGCCCAGTTGTTGATGGTGAAGGGCGAGGCGGAGTTCATTGCCAGGCACCTCAAGAGCTGGGTAGGCCGCGAGAATATCCAGGGCACCCTGATGACACTCGGCAAGAAGTGCTACGTGCAGTACGAGCCCAAGGGCGTGGTGCTCAACCTTGCTACGTGGAATGCACCGATTGCGATTGGCCTGGTGCCGCTGATGGGGGCGATTGCAGCCGGCTGCACCATGGTGCTCAAGCCCTCGGAGCTGGCACCGCATTCGGCACAGGTGCTGGCTGAGATCATCGCGAAAGTGTTCCCGGAGGACGAGTTCGCCGTGGTTCAGGGTGGGCCGGAAGTGGCGCAGGAAGTGCTGACGCTGCCGTTCAACCACATCTTCTTCATCGGTGGCCATGCCGTGGGGCGCATGGTGATGCGTGCCGCCGCCGAGCACTTTGCCTCGGTGACGCTGGAGATGGGCGGCAAG
>Ga0255086_1000363_pt1 | contig 15625 bp, 11 predicted proteins | sample Colum_Cont_RepC__FD_188438 | JGI IMG/M metagenome (GOLD analysis project Ga0255086, IMG submission 188438) | Freshwater microbial communities from Columbia River, Oregon, United States - Colum_Cont_RepC_8d | ecosystem: Environmental > Aquatic > Freshwater > River | place: USA: Oregon | collected... | reverse complement strand
ACGCACCCCCAGTGGAAGCCGGGGGATGCGGTGGTGCTCAACGGTTGGGGGGTGGGCGAGACCCATTGGGGCTGTCTGGCCGAGCGGGCGCGCCTGAAAGGCGACTGGCTGGTGCGACTGCCCTCGGCGTTCACACCACGACAGGCCATGGCGATTGGCACGGCCGGTTACACCGCCATGCTCTGTGTGATGGCACTGGAGGAGCGCGGCGTTCGGCCTGCTGACGGTGAGGTGCTGGTCACCGGCGCCACCGGTGGCGTGGGCAGTGTGGCCATCGCCTTGCTGGCCACATTGGGGTACAAAGTGGTGGCGTCGTCGGGCAAGCCGCAAGCCTGCGATTACCTCACCCGACTCGGTGCGTCCAGCGTCATCGATCGCAACAGCATGTCGAGCCCAGGCAAGCCTTTCCAGAAAGAGCGATGGGCGGGGGTGGTCGACACGGTGGGCTCGCACACCTTGGCCAACGCACTGGCGCAAACCCGCTACGGCGGCACAGTGGCCGCGTGCGGCCTGGCGCAGGGCATGGACCTCCCGACCACGGTCATGCCCTTCATCCTGAGAAACGTGGCCTTGATCGGGGTGGATTCCGTCATGGCGCCGTTGGCGCGTCGCCAGCAGGCCTGGGAACGCCTGGCCCGTGATCTGAACCCCAACGCGCTCGAGGCCATGATCGAGGAGGTGCCGCTTGAGCGTGCCATCGAGAAAGCGCAGGCCTTAATGGACGGTCAAATCAGTGGCCGTGTGGTGGTCAGGATTTGATATGTTGCTGGAACTTCAAGACTCACAATTGGTGCTGGTGGATTACCAGTCCCAACTCATGCCCGTGATGCACGAGGGCGAAGCCGTGTTGCGAAACGGTGTTCGCCTGGCGCAGATGGCCCACCTCCTCAAGGTCCCGACCTGGGGCACCGAGCAAAACCCCGAGCGACTGGGCCACAACCCCGTCGAGATCAGCGAGGTGTGTCGACGGACCCTGGCGAAGATGTCATTTGGTGCGTGTGAGGAGGGCCTGGGGGAGGTGCTCCGCCCGCAGGCCAGTGCGCCTTCAGGCAATGCCCGCAGTCTGCCGCGCCATTTGCAAAAGGCCGTCCCAGCCCCTGTTCGCAACAGTGTGGTGATCGCAGGGTGCGAGGCCCACATCTGCCTGTTGCAAACCGCTTTGGGCCTGCTGGAAGAGGAATTCGAGGTGTGGGTCGTCACCGACGCTTGCGCCTCCCGTAGCGAGCGTAACCGCGATGCTGCCTTTGACCGACTGGCCGGCGCAGGGGCCGAATTGCTCACCACTGAGATGGTGGCCTTCGAATGGCTCAGAACCGCCGAGCACCCCCAGTTCAAGGCCGTTCAGGCACTGATCAAATAAGTCGCCAAGTCAGCTTCTAGCAAGTCCGCTCCTCATAATTTCGTGAAATTCCAACAAAACTCCGAGGAGAGACTTGCATGGGTTCTTATGCCGATTTTTATCGCCGCTCGATCGAAGACCGTGACGGCTTCTGGCGCGAACAGGCTCAGCTGGTGGATTGGCACGTCGAGCCTCAGCAGATCTGCGAGTACGACCGTCCTCCCTTCGCCAACTGGTTCGTCGGAGGGCAGACCAATCTCTGCTACAACGCTGTTGATCGTCACCTGAAGGACCGCGCCGATCAGCCCGCGCTGATCTTCGTCTCCACGGAAACCGACCAGGAGAAGGTCTACTCCTTCCGCGAACTCAGCGAGGAAGTGCAACGCATGGCGGCTGTTCTGCAAGAGCTGGGCGTGACAAAAGGTGATCGCGTCCTGATATACATGCCGATGATTGCCGAGGCTTGCTTTGCCATGCTGGCATGCGTTCGCATCGGCGCTATCCATTCCGTGGTGTTCGGGGGGTTTGCCTCCCACTCACTGGCCTCCCGCATCGACGACTCCCAACCCAAGGTGGTGATAGCGGCGGAAGCGGGTTCGCGTTCAGGCAAAAGCGTTCCCTACAAGCCGTTGCTGGATGAAGCGCTGTCGCTGGCCACCCACAAGCCCGCCGGCGTGCTGATCGTGGACCGCAAGCTGGTGCCGTACCAGGCGGTCGCTGGCCGTGACCACGATTACGCCACGCTCCGCGCCAAGCACATGAACACCCAGGTGCCCTGTGTGTGGGTCGAGTCCACCCACCCCAGCTACATCCTCTACACCTCGGGCACCACCGGCAAGCCCAAGGGCGTGCAGCGTGACACAGGCGGCTACACCGTGGCACTGGCCGCCAGCATGAAACACATTTTCCAGGGCAAACCGGGCGAAACGTATTTCTCCACCAGCGACATTGGCTGGGTGGTGGGACACAGCTACATCATCTACGGGCCGCTCATTGCCGGAATGGCCACCATCATGTACGAGGGGCTGCCCACGCGACCCGATGCCGGTATCTGGTGGCAGCTGGTCGAGAAGTACAAGGTCACCGTGATGTTCAGCGCCCCCACAGCGGTTCGTGTGCTGAAAAAACAGGACCCGGCCTACTTGTCCAAGTACGACCTCTCCAGTCTGCGCGCGCTCTTCTTGGCGGGCGAGCCGCTGGACGAGCCCACGGCGCAGTGGATCGCCTCCAGCCTGGGTCGTCCCATCATTGACAACTACTGGCAAACCGAGACGGGCTGGCCCATCCTCACCATCGCCAACGGCGTGGAGAAGGCGCCCAGCAAGTTTGGTAGCCCCGGTGTGCCCATGTACGGCTACAAAGTCAAGCTCCTGGATGAGTCCAATGGTGAGGAGTACACCGGTCACGACCAGAAAGGTGTGGTCGCCATTGAAGGGCCACTGCCCCCAGGCTGCTTGCAGACCGTCTGGGGCGACGACGACCGCTTTGTGAAGACCTATTGGACGAGCGTGCCGGGCAAGGTGGTGTACTCCACTTTTGACTGGGGCATTCGCGACAAGGACGGTTACTACTTCATCCTGGGCCGCACCGACGACGTCATCAATGTGGCCGGTCACCGCCTGGGCACGCGCGAGATCGAGGAAAGCATCTCCAGCCATCCCAATGTGGCCGAGGTGGCCGTGGTGGGCGTGGCAGATCAGCTCAAGGGCCAGGTCGCCATGGCTTTTGCCGTGCCCAAGGACGCCAGCGGCTTGACGGACGAGGCGGCCAGGTTCAAGCTGGAAGGTGAGATCATGAAGGTGGTCGACAGCCAGCTGGGTGCGGTGGCGCGTCCCGCACGGGTGCGTTTTGTCACCGTGCTGCCCAAGACCCGAAGCGGCAAGCTGTTGCGCCGGGCCATCCAGGCCGTCTGCGAGAAGCGCGATCCGGGTGACCTCACCACCATCGAGGACCCCACGGCCCTGCAGCAGATCAAGGACCTGGTGTCCTGACGGCGGCATGAGCCGCCGCGAAATAAAAATCGCGGCTCGGATTGAAACGGGGCATAATCGCAGTTTGTACTAAGGCCCTTCCCAGCCACAGTCGCATCCGCCAACCGGTTCAGCCGTGTCGCGGAAGGTTTTTTCCAACCAGCTAATGTTTCCCGCAGGGAAACGGAGGTCAGCGCAATGAGTGAGACATCCAGCGTCTACCAGGCCTATTCGGCCAACACCTATCTCTTCGGGGGCAATGCTCCCTACGTCGAAGAGATGTACGAAAACTACCTCGCCAACCCGGGCAGCGTGCCGGACACCTGGCGCCAGTATTTCGACGCCCTCCAACACGTTCCCGCTGCCGATGGCACCCAGGTCCGCGATGTCCCGCACCTGCCGGTCATCAATGCGTTTGCCGAGCGTGCCAAACAAGGGGGCACCAAGGTGGTGCTGGCCAATGCCGATGCCGAAATGGGCCGCAAGCGCACCGCCGTGCAGCAGCTGATTGCCGCCTACCGCAACGTGGGCCAACGATGGGCCGATCTCGACCCCCTGCAGCGCACCGAGCGCCCCAACATCGCTGAACTCGAACCGTCCTTTTATGGCTTCACCGATGCCGACCAGGAAACCGTGTTCGACACCAGCAACACCTTCTTCGGCAAAGACCGCATGAGCCTGCGCGAGCTGCTCAATGCGCTGCGCGAAACTTACAGCGGCACCCTGGGGGTGGAGTACATGTACACCACCGACATGGCGCAAAAGCGCTGGTGGCAACAAAAGCTCGAATCCATCCGCAGCAAGCCCAACTTTTCAGTTGACAAGAAAAAGCGCATTCTCGACCGCCTCACCGCCGCAGAAGGCCTTGAGCGTTACTTGCACACCAAGTATGTGGGGCAAAAGCGCTTCTCGTTGGAAGGCGGCGAGAGCTTCATTGCGGCCATGGACGAACTCATCCAGTCCGCGGGTCAACAAGGCGTGCAAGAAATTGTGATCGGCATGGCCCACCGTGGTCGCCTGAACGTCTTGGTCAACACCCTGGGCAAGATGCCCAAGGACCTGTTTGCTGAGTTTGATCACACCGCACCTGAAGAGTTGCCCGCCGGCGATGTGAAATATCACCAGGGCTTCAGCTCAGATGTTTCCACGCTGGGTGGCCCGGTTCACCTGACCCTGGCGTTCAACCCCTCTCACCTGGAAATCGTGAACCCGGTGGTCGAAGGTTCGGTGCGCGCGCGCATGGACCGTCGTGGCGACCCCAAGGGCAAGCAGGTGCTGCCGGTGATCGTGCACGGCGATGCCGCAGTGGGCGGGCAGGGCGTCAACCAGGAAACCCTGTGTCTGGCGCAGACCCGCGGCTACAGCACGGGTGGCACGGTGCATATCGTCATCAACAACCAGATCGGTTTCACCACCTCCGACCCGCGCGACCTGCGCTCCACGCTGTTCTGTACCGACATTTTCAAGATGGTCGAGGCCCCGGTGTTGCACGTCAATGGCGACGACCCGGAGGCTGTGGTGCTGGCGTCTCAACTGGCCCTTGAATACCGCATGACCTTCAACCAGGACGTGGTGGTCGACATCACCTGTTTCCGCAAACTCGGCCATAACGAGCAGGACACCCCCAGCCTGACCCAGCCGCTCATGTACAAAAAAATCGCGGCACACCCCGGTACGCGCCGTGTGTACGCCGATCGCCTGTCGTCTCAGGGCATGGGCGAGACCTTGGGCGATGACATGGTCAAGGCCTACCGCGCCGCGCTGGACGAAGGCCGCCACACCGTGGACCCGGTGTTGACCAATTTCAAGAGCAAATTCGCCGTGGACTGGGCGCCCTTCCTGGGTAAAAAGTGGACCGATGCGGGCGAGACCGCCATTCCCATGAGCGAGTGGAAGCGTCTGGCCGAGAAGATCACCACGTTGCCAGCCACCATCACGCCGCACCAGTTGGTCAAGAAGGTGTATGACGACCGTGCGGCCATGGGCCGTGGCGAGATCAATGTGGACTGGGGCATGGGCGAGCACATGGCCTTTGCCTCGCTGGTGGCGGCCGGTTACGCCGTGCGCCTGTCCGGTGAGGACTCGGGTCGCGGCACCTTCACGCACCGCCATGCGGTCATCCACGACCAGAGCCGCGAGAAGTGGGACACCGGAACCTATGTGCCGCTGCAAAACGTGGCCGAGAACCAGGCACCGTTTGTGGTGATTGACTCCATCCTCTCCGAGGAAGCCGTGCTTGCCTATGAATACGGCTACGCCTCCAACGACCCCAACACCCTGGTGATCTGGGAAGCCCAGTTCGGCGATTTTGCCAATGGTGCCCAGGTGGTGATTGACCAGTTCATCGCCTCTGGCGAAGTCAAGTGGGGTCGCGTGAATGGCATCACCCTGATGCTGCCGCACGGCTATGAAGGCCAGGGTCCTGAGCACAGCTCGGCCCGCGTCGAGCGCTTCATGCAACTGGCTGCTGACACCAACATGCAGATCGTGCAGCCCACCACGGCCAGCCAGATCTTCCACGTGTTGCGCCGTCAGATGGTGCGTAACCTGCGCAAGCCGCTCATCATCTTCACGCCCAAGTCGCTGTTGCGCAACAAAGATGCAGCGTCACCGGTCTCCGAGTTCACCAAGGGTGCTTTCCAGACCGTCATCCCCGAAAACCGGGACTTGAAGAACGACAAGGTCAAGCGCGTGCTGGTGTGCTCAGGCAAGGTCTACTACGACCTGGCCAAGAAGCGCGAAGAGAAGGACGCTGACGATGTGGCCATTTTGCGCGTCGAGCAGCTCTACCCCTTCCCGCACAAGGCCTTTGCGTCCGAACTGAAGAAGTACCCCAACGCCACCGAGCTGGTGTGGTGCCAGGATGAGCCGCAGAACCAGGGCGCCTGGTTCTTCATCCAGCACAACATCCACGAAAACATGGTCGAAGGACAGCGCCTGGGTTATGCCGGACGCGCCGCGTCGGCGTCGCCGGCGGTGGGCTACTCGCACCTGCACCAGGAGCAGCAAAAAGCGTTGGTGGAAGCCGCGTTTGCCAAGCTCAAGGGCTTCACCCTGACCAAATAATCCATTCCGAAATCCAAGTTACTGAAAGCGTTCCATGGCTATCGTAGAAGTCAAAGTTCCGCAACTGTCTGAGTCCGTGGCAGAGGCCACCTTGTTGCAGTGGAAAAAGAAACCCGGGGAGGCCGTTGCGGCTGACGAGATCCTGATCGAGATCGAGACGGACAAGGTGGTGCTCGAAGTGCCTGCGCCGGCCGCGGGCGTGCTGGCCGAGCATGTGGTGGCTGATGGTGGCACGGTGGTGTCCGACCAGTTGATTGCCCGCATCGACACCGAGGGCAAAGGTGCTGCCGTGGCCCCGGCCGCCGCTCCCGCAGCGACTGCACCTGCCGCCGCTCCTGCCGCGGCACCCGCTGTCACTTCCGCCAGCAAGGCCGGGGTGGCCATGCCTGCTGCCGCCAAGCTGATGGCCGACAACCACCTGGCCGCAGGCTCTGTGGCAGGCACCGGCAAGGATGGCCGTGTGACCAAGGGCGACGTACTGGGTGCTGTCGCCGCTGGCGCAGCCAAGCCTGCCGTGATTCCCACAGGGGTGCCCACGACGGCACTGCCGCAAGTCAGCGCCCCCAGCGTGAACCTGGGTGACCGCCCTGAGCAGCGGGTGCCCATGAGCCGTTTGCGTGCCCGTGTGGCCGAGCGTCTGCTGCAGTCGCAAGCCACCAACGCCATCCTCACGACGTTCAACGAGATCAACATGGCCCCGGTCATGGAGATGCGCAAGCGCTTCCAGGAACGCTTCGAGAAAGAGCATGGCGTCAAACTCGGCTTCATGAGCTTCTTCGTCAAAGCGGCGGTGCACGCGCTCAAGAAATACCCGGTGCTCAACGCTTCGGTGGACGGCACCGACATCGTGTACCACGGCTACTTTGACATCGGTATTGCGGTGGGTTCACCCCGAGGACTGGTAGTGCCCATTTTGCGCAACGCCGACCAGATGAGCTTTGCCGACATTGAAAAGAAGATCGCCGAGTTCGGCACCAAGGCGCGCGATGGCAAACTGGGCATCGAGGACATGACCGGTGGCACGTTCTCCATCTCCAATGGCGGTACGTTTGGCTCCATGATGTCCACCCCCATCATCAACCCGCCGCAGTCGGCCATTTTGGGCGTGCATGCCACCAAGGACCGCGCCATGGTGGAAAACGGTCAGGTGGTGGTGCGTCCGATGAACTACTTTGCCATGTCCTATGACCACCGCATCATCGATGGTCGCGAAGCGGTGCTTGGCCTGGTCGCCATGAAAGAGGCGCTGGAAGATCCGTCTCGCTTGCTGTTCGACATCTGAGTCCTTTGAGCGCCCCGGCCCGCTGCGCCCTTGCGCTCGGGCCTGGCGCATCCTTAACCGAATCTTCACACCATCATGAGCAAACAATTTGATGTGGTCGTCATCGGCGGCGGCCCCGGTGGCTATATCGCCGCGATCCGTGCAGCCCAGTTGGGCATGAACGTCGCCTGTATTGACGAGTGGAAAAACGACAAGGGTGGTCCGGCCCCGGGCGGTACCTGTACCAACGTGGGTTGCATTCCCTCCAAGGCGCTGCTGCAGTCGTCCGAGCATTTCGAGCAGGCCAACCACCACTTCGCCGACCACGGCATCACCGTCAAGGACGTGAAAATCGATGTGGCCAAGATGATTGCCCGCAAGGATACGGTCGTGAAGCAGAACAACGACGGCATCCTGTACCTGTTCAAGAAAAACAAGGTCACGTTCTTCCACGGGCGTGGTTCGTTCGTCAAAGCGGCGGAGGGCGGATATGAACTCCTGGTGAGTGGCGCCGCTGAGGAGACTCTGGTGGCCAAACAAGTTGTCGTGGCCACCGGTTCGAATGCGCGTGCACTGGCGGGAGCGCCCTTCGACGAGCAGAACATTCTTTCCAACGATGGCGCATTACGCCTGGGTGCGGTACCCAAGCGTCTGGGTCTGATTGGTTCGGGCGTGATCGGTCTGGAGATGGGCTCGGTCTGGCGTCGTCTGGGCTCGGACGTCACGGTGCTAGAAGGGCTGCCAACCTTCCTGGGCGCGGTAGACGAGCAGATCGCCAAGGAAGCCAAGAAAGCCTTTGACAAGCAGGGTTTGAACATCGAGCTTGGCGTCAAGGTGGGCGACATCACCCACAGCAAGAAGGGTGTGAGCGTGGCTTACACCAACGCCAAAGGTGAGGCCCAGACCCTGGAGGTCGACAAACTCATCATCTCCATTGGCCGGGTGCCCAACACCCACGGCCTGAATGTCGAGGCCGTGGGGCTCCAGCTGGACGAGCGCGGCGCCATCGTCGTGGATGACGACTGTCGCACCAACCTGCCCGGCGTGTGGGCGGTGGGTGATGTGGTGCGCGGCCCAATGCTCGCGCACAAGGCCGAGGAAGAAGGCGTGGCGGTGGCCGAGCGCATGGCCGGTCAACACGGGCATGTCAACTTCAACACCATTCCCTGGGTGATCTACACCAGCCCCGAAATTGCCTGGGTCGGTCAGACCGAGCAACAACTCAAAGCCAGTGGTCGTGCCTACAAGGCGGGCACCTTCCCGTTCCTGGCCAATGGTCGGGCCCGTGCGCTGGGCGACACCACCGGCATGGTGAAGTTTCTGGCCGACGCGGTCACCGATGAAATCCTGGGTGTGCATATCGTGGGCCCCATGGCCAGCGAACTGATCGCCGAGGCGGTGGTGGCGATGGAGTTCAAGGCCAGCAGCGAAGACATCGCGCGCATTTGCCACGCCCACCCCAGCCTGAGCGAGGCCACCAAAGAAGCGGCGTTGGCCGTTGACAAGCGCACGCTGAATTTCTGAGCCGACCGATGTCGGTTCAACAGGTTTACGAACGCGAGTTGCAGCAGCGCGGGTACGAGTCGGATCCCGCCCAGCTGCGCGCAGTGGCGTCTTTGGAGCGCTGCGCCACGGACTGGTCAAACTACAAGTCCAAGCGCTCCAACTCGCTCAAAAAAATGATCTTCCGCCCCGAGATCCCTCGGGGTGTGTACATGTACGGCGGTGTGGGTCGCGGGAAAAGTTTCCTGATGGATTGCTTTTTCAGCGCGGTACCCATCGAGCGCAAGACGCGTTTGCACTTTCACGAATTCATGCGCGAAGTGCACCGTGAGTTGCGCGAACTGCAAGGCACGGTGAATCCGCTGGATGTGCTGGGCCAGCGAATGGCCCAGCGTTACAAGCTCTTGTGCTTTGACGAATTCCACGTGGCCGACATCACCGACGCGATGATTCTGCATCGTCTGCTGGATGCTCTCTTCAAGCATGGCGTGGGGTTTGTCACCACCTCCAACTTCAAGCCCGACGATTTGTACCCGGGTGGGTTGCACCGCGACCGTATTCTGCCCGCCATCGAGTTGCTCAACAGCCGGCTCGAAGTCATCAATGTGGACAATGGCACCGACTACCGTCGGCAAACCCTGGAGCAGGTGGACCTGTACATCACGCCCAACGGCGCTGACGCCGACGCCAAGCTGTCCCAAACCTTTGAGCGTCTGGCTGAAAGTCAGGACGAAGATCCGGTGATGACCATCGAGGCGCGGCAGATCAGTGCCAAGCGCCGCGCTGGCGGGGTGGTGTGGTTTGACTTCAAAACGCTGTGTGGTGGACCTCGCTCGCAAAACGATTACCTGGAAATCGCCAGCCAGTTCCACACCGTGATCCTGAGCGATGTGCCCCACATGCCGGTGCGCATGGCCTCGGAAGCAAGGCGTTTCACTTGGCTGGTGGATGTGCTCTATGACCGCCGTGTCAAGCTGGTGCTGTCGGCGGCTGTGCCGGCAGAGGAACTCTATACCGAGGGACCTTTGTCACACGAATTTCCACGAACTGTGTCACGATTAACCGAGATGCAGTCGGCGGAATTCCTGGCACTCGAGCGCCGGGTGGTGGATACTGCGCTCACATGAAGCGCTTGTTGTCTGTCAAGGTCCCATGGACCGCCAAGGCCTCAGCCCTGGGACACCGCCTGTCTCTCGGCTACTGGCTATCTTTCCTGCTGCCGTTTCTGTTGCTGGCAGGGTTGTCTGCGTGCTCGTTTGCTCCATCGTGGCCGTCCTGGTCGCTGCCTGACACCATGACTCGACAACAGATTGAGCACTTCCGCGCCCGCGAAGAGGAGCGTTTGCAAAATGCCTTCCGAGAGTGTTACCAGCGTTTTGCTGTCAACGATTGCCGCCGTGAGGCCATGTCGCGCCACAACGAGGTGCAGCACCGCTTGCGGACGGAGGAGTTGCGGTTGAATGCACTCGACCGGCAAGAGCGCCAACGCAAGCTCGAAGCCAGCCCCCCTGCCGAGGGCTCAGGGTTGAAGGGCGCCCCCCCGGCCACGGGTGCTCCTCGATGAATGGGTCGGCAAGCCCCTTGGGTCTCGCCGCTGCCGTACAAGAAGCGTTTCGTGCTGACGGCGTGTTGTCTCGTGCGGATGCTGGCTTTCGACCCCGCAGTGGTCAAACCGAGATGGCCCTAGCCGTGGCGCAAACCGTGGAGCAGGGCGGTAGCCTGGTGGTGGAAGCCGGGACCGGCGTGGGCAAGACCTTTGCCTATTTGGTCCCGGCGTTACTCAGCGGCGAGCGCGTGCTGGTGAGCACCGCCACCAAGGCGTTGCAGGATCAACTCTTTGGCCGTGATTTGCCGCGTTTGGCTGCGGCCTTTGGCTTGCCGGTGCGCCTGGCCTTGCTCAAGGGCCGAGCCAGCTACCTGTGCCCACACCGGCTGGAATTGGCCCGTCGTGAGGCCTTGCTGCCCGATCGCGCCACGGTGGCGCTGCTGGCCAAAGTGGAACGCTGGGCGCAGGGCACCCGAAGCGGGGATCTGGCCGAGCTGCCAGGTCTGGATGAGCGCTCCGCATTGCTGCCCCTCATCACCTCCACCCGCGAGAACTGCCTGGGCAGCGAATGCGCGCACTACCGCGAGTGTCCGGTCATGCAGGCCCGCAAGAACGCATTGGCTGCCGACATCGTCGTCATCAATCACCACCTCTTTTTTGCGGATCTGGCCGTGCGTGAAACCGGCATGGCCGAGTTGCTGCCGTCGGTGCGGGTGGTGGTCTTTGACGAGGCGCATCAGCTCAACGAAACCGGGGTGCAATTTCTGGGGCAACAACTCGGGTCGACCCAGTTGATTGAACTGGCCCGCGACAGCCTCGCTGCGGGTCTCACCCTGGCGCAGGGGCTGGTCGATTGGAGTGCCCTGACCTCTGCCGTGGAGTTGTCAGCGCGAGACCTGCGACTGCTATTTGCCAAGTCGTCCAGAAACTCTCGTTTGTCGTGGTCGGGTCCGGTGCCGGAGGGCATTGAACCCGAGGCCTGGCAAGCGGGGTTACGGCAAGTGCAGACGGCCTGTGAAGCCCTGGGAGAGGGTTTGGAGCTCGTGGTGCAAACGGCTCCCGATTTTGTGCGGCTGCAAGAGCGCGTGGCCGAGGTCTTGATTCGATTAAACGCCTTTCAAGCGCCCATGGCCACTGGTTGTGTGCGCTGGGTCGAGGTCGGTGCACAGGTGCGCCTTTTGGAGGCCCCCCTGGACATTGCCGACACGGTTCGCAGCCGACTGCTGGGTGCGGATGCACCGGGGGTGTCGCCTCACCATGCGTCGTGGGATCTAGACGCGTTGCGCGAGCCCCCTGAGGCGGCGGATCAAGCGCCTGCCCAAGACTCTGCTGAGCTTGCTGCCCAGACCGGCAGCCTGCCGCGCAGCTGGATTTTCACCTCCGCCACCTTGGGCGATGAGCCCGCGTTGCGCTGGTTCACCGAGCCCTGCGGACTGGAATCTGCCCGCGTGCTGCAAGTCAGCAGCCCGTTTGACTATCCCCGTCAGGCGGTGCTGTTTGTACCGCGTGACATGGTGGTGCCGAGCGACCCCCAGCACAGTCAGCAAGTGGGCGAGTTGGCTGCGCGTATTGTGCGCGTGCTCGGGGGGCGCACCTTGGTACTTACCACCACGCTACGAGCGCTGCAAGCCATTGGAGATCAGTTACAACAAGCGTTTGCCGAGGACACTCAGGTGCAGGTGCTGGTGCAGGGACAAGGGTCCAAGCGGGAGTTGATGGACCGTTTTCGCCAGGGCACGGATGACGCGGGCCGGGGCTGTGTGCTGGTGGCATCGGCCACCTTTTGGGAAGGCTTTGATGTGCCAGGCGATGCCCTGCAAGCGGTCATCATTGACAAGTTGCCATTTCCGCCGCCGAATGATCCGGTGGTCCAGGCGCGCAGTGACCGCTTGAACGATCAAGGGCGCAGCCCGTTCAAAGACTATTTCCTGCCCGAAGCGGCTGTTTCGTTGAAGCAGGGAGCAGGGCGCTTGATCCGGCGTGAGACCGACCGCGGGGTGCTGGTGGTGTGTGACACACGCTTGTCCACCACGGGCTATGGTCGGCGACTGATGGCGGCATTGCCGCCAATGGCCAAGGTATCGTCGCAGGAGGTGCTGCTGGAGGGCCTGGCCCGGCTCACCACGGCTTCCACCAGGGCTTCTTGACTGTTGCAGCCGAATTCTGGGGGGGGAAGGAGGCCAGCAGCACGCGACGCGTGTCGTCTCGCTGCTGGGTGAGGCCCAGGGCGTCGTAGCATTCAATCAGGATTTTGAGCGCGTCCTCGGCAGCCGGAACGTCCTGGTAGTCCTGCAGCACGGCTTGCGCTCGGTTGATGGCAGCCACATGCGCACCCCGCTTGAGGTAGTAGCGTGCCACTTTCACTTCAGACTGAGCCAGCGTGTTGACGGTGAAGCGCATGCGCAAGCGCGCATCCTCGCTGTAACGTGACTCGGGGAAGCGGGTGACGAGTTCACGAAAGGCCTCGAAGGATTCTTTGGCGGCTTTCTGGTCGCGTTCGGCCAGGTCTTGCTTGGCGACGAAGGACAACAGCCCCAGGTCATCGTTGAAGTTGACAATGCCTTTGAGGTACAGGGCATAGTCCATGGCGGGGCTGACCGGGTTGACTTTGATGAAGCGGTCGAGGGTGGACACGGCCAGCACCGGCTCACCGTTCTTGAAATAAGCGTAAGCCTTTTCCAGCTGAGCCTGTTGGGCCAGTTGGGTGCCGGCGGCGCGGCCTTCCAATTTTTCGTACAACTTGATGGCCTTTTCATAGGCCTTGTTGTCCATTTCGTCGCGCGCTTCCGCGTACAGCTTCTCGGGCGTCCAGCCAGCCGTCCAGTCCGACTCGGTGGTGGCACAGCCGGTCAGCCATGCCAGACACAGAAGTACCGATAATCGAAGACATCGCAACACAGGTCACCTTTTTGAAGCACGCCAGTCCCCCATTATCAGCCATAGCACCTGGTGTTTCGACCGAGGGGGGTCTAGCCCAGGCCGACGGGTGGGTGTCCACCCCGGTTCAAGATGCCGCTGGTTTGGCTGTTGACGCAGCAACCGACCTGGTTGACGAACTCGAGCCTGCTGTCGAGTGGCGTGAGATCGTCATCCCGGTCCCACTGCACGGTGAACGGGTGGACCGGGTGCTGTCGCAGCGCTTGACCGAGTTTTCGCGCAGCTTCGTGCAGCAGTTGATTGGGCAGGGTGCCATTGAATTGCTGGTCCCAGCGGGGGGTAGCGTCCCCGCACTCAAGCCCGCCACGCGGGTGAAGGCGGGGCAGGTGTTTCGGGTGGCACTCAAGCCCACCCCGCAAAGTCAGGCTTTTGTCCCGCAGGCCATGGCGTTGCGGGTGGTCTATGAAGACGAGCATCTGCGCATCATCGACAAGCCCCCCGGCCTGGTCGTGCACCCGGCGCCCGGCAACTGGAGTGGCACCTTGCTCAACGGTCTGCTCGCGCTGGACACAGGTGCTGCCCAATTGCCCAGGGCCGGTATCGTGCACCGCCTGGACAAGGACACCAGCGGGCTCATGTTGGTGGCGCGGACACGCGCTTGCATGGATCGTCTGATGGCGCAAATTGCAGCACGTGAAGTGCGTCGCGAATACCTGGCCATCGTGCAAGGGCCGTGGCGCGGCCCCGAATCCCAGGACATTGACGCCCCCATTGGACGCGACCCCCAGCACCGCCTGCGCATGGCGGTGGTGGATCTGGCTCGCCAGGCCGGCAAGCCGGCTCGCACCACGGCCATGTGTCTGGACTCCAACGAGCAAGCCAGTTGGGTGCATTGCCGGCTGCACACCGGGCGTACGCACCAGATTCGCGTCCATTTGGGCCATATCGGCCATCGTTTGTACGGAGACACCCAGTACGCAGGCCCACTGCTGGAGGGCTTGCAACGGCAGGCCTTACACGCGTTTCGCTTGAGCCTGGCGCACCCCATCACGGGGGAGTGGCTGACTTGTTCTGCCGAGTGGCCGGCTGATCTGGATGCCGCCTTGCAGGCGTTGGGCCTGCGATACAATGAAAGCTTGCTTCCGGCCCTTGCCTGAAGTGCCTTTCGGGGGGTGTGACCCCAGGCGGTATCGCCGCGCTGGATCGCCCCACATCTCCCGCCTCTTGCCCGTCCTTCAAAGCGAAATGACACCATGAATACGGCGGATGCCAAGCGTATCCTCGAGACGGCCCTGATCTGCGCCTCGCAACCCTTGTCGATGGCCGACATGCGCACCCTGTTTGCGGGTCAACTCGGTACTGACACCCTGCGCTCGCTGCTGGAATCCTTGCAACTCGATTGGACCCAACGCGGCGTCGAGTTGGTGCAGGTGGCCTCGGGGTGGCGTTTTCAAAGCCGGCCCGAATTGCGGGAATACCTTGATCGTCTGCACCCCGAAAAACCGCCCAAGTACTCCCGCGCGGCGATGGAAACCCTGGCCATCATTGCCTACCGTCAGCCCGTCACGCGCGGCGACATGGAAGACATCCGAGGCGTCACCATCAACTCCCTGGTGATCAAGCAGCTGGAAGACCGCGGGTGGGTGGAAGTCATTGGTCACCGCGAAACCGTGGGCCGACCGGCTTTGTACGCCACCACGCGTCAGTTTCTGGACGACCTGGGTCTGGCCTCGCTCGACCAGTTGCCCACCTTGCAGAACCCTGGCGCTGCCTTGGAATCGCTCGCTGCCCTGGAGGGCATTGAGGCCAACGTTCAGGGCACACTCGATGCTCAACAGTCTTCCGAGTCACAACTGGCCCTGGAAGGCGATGCCAGCGTTGACCCCCAGGCCGATGCGACGCTGGAGCCTTTCTTGGAGGGTATGTCTCGGGATGCCGTCCCGCAGGATGTAGAAGCTGTTGGTCCGCAAGACCCGATGCACCCGGTGTCCCGCGATGACGCCGAGGCCGTGTGATGAACGGTCCCCGCACTCCCAAGCCCCGTTCAGCCCCGCCTGCCACGG
>Ga0255086_1000360_pt1 | contig 15714 bp, 14 predicted proteins | sample Colum_Cont_RepC__FD_188438 | JGI IMG/M metagenome (GOLD analysis project Ga0255086, IMG submission 188438) | Freshwater microbial communities from Columbia River, Oregon, United States - Colum_Cont_RepC_8d | ecosystem: Environmental > Aquatic > Freshwater > River | place: USA: Oregon | collected... | reverse complement strand
GGGTGATGCCGTTCATGGCGGCCGACATGCCGAACTCGCGCACGCCCCAGTTCACGTAGTTGCCGCTGAGCTTGCCATGGCGCAGCGAGACATGGCCCTTGAAATCGGTGCCGTTGGATTCGCCCAGATCAGCCGAACCGCCGAACAGCTCCGGCAGCTTGGCGGTCAATGCTTCAATCACCGCCTTGCTGGATTTGCGCGTGGCGTTGGGCTTGTCGGCGGCGGCGTGTTCGGCCACCAGACGGGCAGAAAATGCGACCCAATCCGCCGGCAGCTCGCCCTTGCAACGGCGGCTGAACTCGGCTGCATCCTCTGGGAACTGCGCGGCATAAGCCGCAAAAATCTGGCTCCAAGCCTGCTGACGCGCAGCGCCCTTGGCCTTGGCGTCCCAACCGCTGTAGACAGCCTGCGGAATCTCGAACGGCGCATGCGACCAGCCCAGCTTTTCGCGCGCACCCGCAATTTCAGCCGCACCCAGCGGTGCGCCGTGGCATTTCTCCTTGCCGGCCAGCGTCGGTGCACCAAAGCCGATCACGGTCTTGCAGCAGATCAGCGTCGGGCGATCCTTCGACTTCTTCGCCGTGTCGAGCGCGACCTTGATCTCGTGCGGGTCGTGGCCGTTGACGTTGCGGATCACCTGCCAGCCATAGGCCTCGAAGCGCGCCGGGGTGTCATCGCGGAACCAGCCCTCGACCTCGCCATCGATCGAGATGTTGTTGTCGTCGTACAGCATCACCAGCTTGCCCAGTCCCAGCGTGCCCGCGAGCGAGCAGGCCTCGTGGCTGATGCCCTCCATCAAGCAGCCGTCGCCCGTGAAGACATAGGTGTAGTGATCCACAAGGTTGAAGCCCTCGCGGTTGTAGCGATTGGCCAGCACCGCCTCGGCCATCGCCATGCCCACGGCCATGCCGATGCCCTGGCCCAGCGGGCCGGTCGTGGTCTCAACGCCCGGCGTCATGCCGTACTCAGGGTGTCCCGGCGTCCTGCTGTGCATCTGGCGGAAGTTTTGCAGCTCGGTGATCGGCAGCTCGTAGCCGGAGAGATGCAGCAGTGCATACAGCAGCATCGAACCGTGACCATTACTCACCACAAAACGGTCGCGGTTCACCCAGGTGGGGTCGGCGGGGTTGTGCGAGAGAAAGTCGTTCCACAGCACTTCGGCGATATCGGCCATGCCCATGGGCATGCCGGGGTGGCCGGAATTGGCCTTCTGGACAGCGTCCATGGCCAGAGCGCGGATGGCGTTGGCGAGTTCAAAGCGAGAGGTCATGGCAGGATCGTCCGAAGCGGGCGCCCATTGTCCTCGCCCGCTCGCAGTGGTGGCAAGGCTGTCGATACAATCAGCGCAACACTTAGGGATGCAATATCAATGAGAACGAAGAGAGAGTTTGGGGCGCAACGGATCATGGTGACCGGCGGCGCAGGATTTGTTGGCTCGCATTTGTGCACACGTTTGCTGGAACAGGGTCACGAAGTGCTCTGCGTCGACAATTTCTACACCGGCTCGCGCAGCAACATCGAACCCATCATGGGCCACCCCCGCTTCGAGCTGATGCGTCACGACGTCACCTTGCCGCTTTATGTCGAGGTGGACCAGATCTATAACCTCGCCTGCCCCGCCTCGCCGGTGCATTACCAGTTTGACCCGGTGCAGACCACCAAGACCTCGGTGCATGGCGCAATCAACATGTTGGGGCTGGCCAAGCGCATGAAGTGCAAGATCTTCCAGGCCAGCACCAGCGAGGTGTATGGCGACCCGGAAGTGCATCCGCAGCCCGAAAGCTACTGGGGCCGGGTGAACCCCATCGGCTACCGCAGCTGCTACGACGAGGGCAAGCGCTGCGCCGAAACCTTGTTTTTCGACTATCACCGCCAGCACAAGGTAGATATCAAAGTCGCCCGCATCTTCAACACCTATGGCCCCAACATGCACCCGAATGATGGCCGGGTGGTGAGCAATTTCATCATGCAGGCCCTGCTGGGGCGGCCCATCACGGTCTATGGCGAAGGCCAGCAGACGCGTTCGTTCTGCTACGTGGATGATCTGGTCGAAGGCTTCATCCGTCTGATGGAATCTCCCAGTGGCGTCACCGGGCCGATCAACCTCGGCAATCCCGGTGAGTTCACCATCCGCCAGCTGGCTGAAATCGTCATCGAACTGACTGGCTCGAAGTCGTCGATTATTACCGAGGCCTTACCACCGGATGACCCCAAACAGCGCCGACCAGACATCACGTTGGCCCAGCAGCACCTTGGTTGGGAGCCTCGGATTGCGCTGCGCGAAGGCCTGATGAAAACCATTCCTTACTTTGAAAATGTCCTGAAAAGAGCGAAGGCCTGAGCGCTTCTGTCGACTAGAACCAGCTTTCCACCCGCAAAGAGGTTTAGGCCCAGCCACTAGAAAACTCCTCCAGTGCCTAAGCCAGCGCTCGTCAGTCACGCGGTGTATCCAACGCCCTTTTTGTGTCCTGTTGCGCAGTTCCGATTACTCGATAAGCTGGCAACGCCCGGGTTGGGCATAAGATTTCAAAACATCCATTCAAGGGAAACCATAATGATCAGAAGACTTTCAGGCGCCGCCTTGCTCGTGCTCTGTGCCGTAGCACCTGCGCACGCCGTTGATGTTGCAGTCGGCGCGCGCCTCAGCACTCTCGGCCCCGGCCTCGAGGTCGCCACTGGCATCACGCCTTGGCTCAATGTGCGCGGTGTCATCAACGGCTTTAACTACAGCAAGGACTACACCGATGACGACGATAACGAATACGAAGGCAAGCTGAAGCTGTTCACTACCGGTGCGCTGGTTGACTTGCACCCGTTCAGCGGAGTATTCCGCATCACGGCAGGTGGTCTCTACAACGGATTTGCGCTTAAGGGCAACACCAAGGACGCGCAGACGTTCGAGTATGAAACAGACGACTTCACCTACACGAGCACTGACGGCAGGGCCGATGCGAAGGTAGACTTCCCCAAGTTCGCGCCCTATCTAGGTTTCGGCTGGGGCCGCCCCATCAAACCGGACGGCAATTTCTGGTTCAGCTTTGATCTGGGCGTGATGCTGCAAGGCTCACTCAATGCCGACCTCAAGCTCACTGGGACTGGCACTGCCACTGAAAACGCCAACCCGTCGAATACGGCGGTGGTTGACTTTGCCACCGATCCAGACGTGCAGGCCGACCTCGCCAATTACGAACGCGAGCTCGAAGACGAAGCCAAGGACTTCAAATACTACCCAGTGATCGGGTTGGGATTTGGCTACAAGTTCTGATCGAAAGGTCTTGTAATTATCAGAAGGGGGCCATCGGCCCCCTTTTTTGTGCCCTGCTTACAAAGCGCTTGGCGAGGCTCTGGCCTTCTTTGGGATCAACCGCTTGCGGGTTTTCTGCACCATTGCGAAGAAGTATTCGGGCGAAATGCGCTTTGCCAGCGCCTGCTTTCGGGTGTCTTTGTGCGTGAGCAGCAAGAACTCCTTCTTGCTGATCGCGCGCGCAATCTGCGCAGCAACGCCATCCGCGGTTACACCCGACTTCTTCATGAACTTGTGCACCATCCCCACAGTGCCAGATTCCATGACCCGCGCACTGTTCATCAGATTGGTGGGAAAAAATGCCGGGCACACCACGGTCACACCGACGCCAGATTCGGCGAGCTCGTGACGCAGCGTTTCGCTCACCGCCACGACGGCAGCCTTTGAGGCGTTGTAGCTGCCCATGCCCGGCGGATTAGCAATGCCAGCGAAACTGGCAATGTTGACGATATGGCCCTTGCGCTGTGTCTTGAGCATCGGCAAGAAGGCCTTGCAGCCGCGGACAACGCCGAGCAGATTGATGTTGAGCACCCATTCCCAATCACTCAAGGGGGCTGCATCCATGTTGCCGGCCGTGGCAACGCCGGCGTTATTGATAACCAGGTCGACACCCTGCCACTCCTTGTGCAGGCGCTCGGCCGCCGCGACAAAGTCGGCTTCCTGAGTCACATCCAGCCCAAAGGCCAGACCACTGCCGCCCACCTTGATCACCTGCGCCAGCGTCTCGGCTGCACTGGACTCATCACGATCGGTGCAGGCGAGACGTGCACCAAGCCGGGCATAGTGCAGGGCGATGGCGCGGCCTAGGCCGGAGCCCGCACCGGTGATGAAAACACGAAGGCTAGGGCTCATGCGGCAAGGCTCACGGTGCGTCCATCGAGAAAAGCGAATGCGTACTGCTTGGCCTGCTGCTTGGCCTGCGCGTAATCGGCAACACGAGAAAGACGCGCGGGGACCTTCATCAGACGCTCCTGCGCGCTTGCCCCCTCTGCATCAAGCCCGGTCATGCCGCCGATGTTCCAGTATTCCAGAAGCTCTGCAACGATCTTGAGGTACTGGCGCGTGCCAAAGATATTGCTGCGGTCGAGCACGTCACTCATGCCGGAGAACCCGTCGATGTTGTGACCGGGCATGCTGAATCCGAGCACCACCTTGAGCAGTGCGGCCAGTGCGCGATTGCTGTCGACCCGCAAAATCTCGGCGAAGGTGGAGCGATAGAACTGGTAATGGCGTGATTCATCCCCTGCGAGATGCGCGAGCACCTTTTGCAGCATCGGCTCGTGGTTGCCGGCGAGACGGCCGGTGTTGGCATGGCTGATCTGCGTCGCTTTTTCCTGCAGCGAGGTATAGGCCATCAGGCGGTAGGGATCCTGCTCCCACTCCGGGTCGAAGCCAGCGGCGATGTACTGGTATTGCAGCTTTTCCAGCTCGCCCATGTTGAACAAGCGCGCATCGCGCACGTAATCGCGCATCGCACAGCCGTGGCGGTCTTCCTCGGCGGTCCAGACATTGTTCCAGGCACGCCAGGCACTTTCGTTGCCCATGTGGGTGGCGATCAAGCGATGGAAATGCGGCAGTCCTTCTTCGGTGAGCAGGTTCAAGGCCACCGCAACCCGCACGCTGTCCGGCAGGCCCTTTGCGTTCTTGCGGATTTCGGCCAGCGCGGCGTCGTCACCGGCATCCATCGTGGCGTCGGCCGGCATCAGGTCGTTGGGAAACCAAAGCTTGCGGCGCGCCAGATGCTCGTCCATCGCCTGCTGCAAGACGGGCTCGGCGGCGATCAGCACCTCGATCTGCTGCGGCGTGCCAAAACGGGCGTTGGAGAGTGGTGCGGCGGGCATCAGCGTCATGGGGAAAACCTTTTCAAGAACAAGCCAGTGACGGCTCTGCAAACCGACTGGATGGGCGAATTATAGACAGTGCCCGTGAACGTTCCGCGCTAGTTCTTGATCAGCGTCAGAAACTCCTGCCGTGTGCGTGGGTCGTCGCGAAAGCGGCCTTCCATCATCGAGGTGGTCATCGACGAGTTCTGCTTTTGCACGCCGCGCATCATCGAGCACATGTGCCGCGCCTCGATCACCACCGCCACGCCCTTGGCATCGGTGACTTGCTGGATGCAATCGCCAATCTGCTTGGTGAGCTGCTCCTGAATCTGCAAACGCCGTGCGAACAAGTCTACGATGCGCGGGATTTTCGACAAGCCCAGTACCTTGCCATTGGGGATGTAGCCGACATGCGCACGGCCGAAGAACGGCAGGATGTGGTGCTCGCACATCGAATACAGCTCAATGTCGCGCACGATCACCATCTCGTTGTTGGTGGTGGCGAACAGGGCACCGTTGATGATCTCGTCCAGATCCTGCCGGTAACCCTGTGTCAGGAACATCATTGCCTTCGACGCCCGCTTGGGAGTGTCTAGCAGGCCTTCGCGGTTGGGGTTTTCGCCCACGGCTTCGAGGATGCGCCGGTATTCGATTTCCATGATCAAGCTCTAAAAGTTGGGTGCCGATCATGCCAGAGCGCTCGCAGTCGCTGCGCCTTCGTACAATGGCCGCATGTCGCCTGCGCCCACTGTCAAGAACATCCCCATCGATCTGATCCGCCCTGGCTCGCAGCAGGCGCGCAAGACCTTCAATGTCGATGCCTTGGCCGAGCTGGCCGAAAGCATCCGCGAGAGCGGCATCGTGCAGCCATTGGTGCTGCGCACGCGGGTGTGGGGCTACGAGATATTGGCGGGCGAGCGCCGCTGGCGGGCTGCGCAGATTGCGCAAGTGCATGAAGTGCCGGCCATCATCCGCGACGATCTCGATGAGGATCAGGCCTTCGTGCTGGGCCTGATCGAAAACCTGCAACGCGAGTCGCTATCACCCATCGAGGCGGCTGCGGGCCTGAAGCGCCTCAGCGAGCTACACCAGCTCACCCACGAAGAAATCGCCAGCCGCATCGGCAAGTCGCGCGTCTACGTCACCCACATCCTGCGCCTGCTGCAGCTCGACCCCGCCGTGCAGACGCTGGTGGATGAAGGCCACCTCAGCCTCGGTCACGCCAAGGTGCTTTCTGGTTTGCCCTTGTACGAGCAGCCGCTGTGGGCCGCTGCGGTGGTGAAAAGGCATCTCACGGTGCGCGCGCTCGAAAAGCAGCTCAGCAACGAGCGCAAGGGCAAGCCCAGTTTCAAACCCAGCAAGCCCAGCGACTGGCGGCGGCTGGAGCAGGAGCTGGCCGACCTGCTGGCCACCCCCGTGCAAGTCACCGCAAGCAAGGCTGGCAAGGGCGAGCTGAAGCTCGCCTTTCACTCGCTCGACGAGCTCGATGGCCTGCTGGCGCGCCTGGGCTATCGCAGTCACTGAGCGCAGGCCGTGCAATTTCCTTTCCCCGTTCGTGAAAAGACGCATGCCAGCGCGCGGCATATCCGCATCAGCGTCAATGCGGCGGGCGAGGTGCTGCTCACCATCCCGCGTCAGGCCACCAAGACGCAGGCGCGAGAGTTTCTGGCCAGTCGCGTTGAGTGGGTGCAGGCGCAGTTGCTTAAGCTGCGCACGCAGGCGCCGCGTGCCACTAACCGTGCACCGCGCTGGGATGGCAGCGACGTGCTGCCCCTGCATGGCAGCGAGCGGCCGCTGCAATGGATACGCGCCAGCGTGTCACGACCACAGGTGCGCATCAGCAGCACCGGAATCGAGCTCTTTGCGGCCGGGGATACGCGGGCTGAGCTGCTCACCCGCGCACTCAAGCTGGCATTGATGCGCGAAGCACGGCTGGAAGCTGAAGATTTATTGAGCCGAGAAGCGCATCGCCTCGGCTTGCAGTGGCGCACGCTGCGCATCGGCGACCCGCGCGCGCAATGGGGCAGCTGCACACGTGATGGCACGGTCTCGCTGTCTTGGCGCTTGTTGCTGGCGCCGATAGAGGTGTTTCGCTACGTGGTCGTCCACGAGCTCTGCCATCTGCCGCACCCAGATCACTCACCGCGCTTCTGGGCACTGGTGGCGCAGCAGATGCCGGACTATCTGCAGCACCGTGACTGGCTCAAGCGCCACGGTGGCGGCCTGCATCACTGGCTGCCCGCGCGCTCGACCAGCGCTGAACCGGCGCAGCCTGATCTGTTTGGCTAACGCTTCTGCAATTGCAGATCGGTGAGCTGCACCGCACCGCCCGCATGCGGAAAAGCCAGCGTCACAGAGTCGAGTGCCTTGGCATCAACGCCCGCAAACGCGGCCAGAGGTAGCGCCACCATGTTGAGGGTGGTCTTGGCTCCGGCGCTGGCAGTGGGGTCGCCCGGTGGATCGAACAGCGCATCACTGAAGCGGCTGGCAGGCACGCTGGCAGCGTGCCCCGCGCGGTCGGTCAGCGTCACGGTGATCTCCTGTCCGCCGGCATTGCGGGCGTCGGCGACCACCAGCCCGACGCGAAAACTCAGGGTGTCGTAGGCACTGGCATCCAGACCGCTCAGCGTGTTGCGGTAGATAGCGCCGGCGGTATCCCATGCGAGTTGCAGCTGCGTCGCCACTGAGTAGGTGCGGGCCGAGTTGCACCCGCTGCCATCGGTGGCACTGGTGCAGAAGCCGCTGTCGGCAAAACCGGTCAGCTCGGCAGCAAGGCCAAGATCATTGCTGCTGATGTCGCTGGCATCCGAAAAGGCGGCGATGCGCTGGCGGCTCGCTGCACCGGAGTGCTGGCTGAGCAGCAGTCGCTCATCGCAGGGGCCGACGCCGCTGGGGCAGGCGGCATCCGGCGCGCGCTGCCGGCCCTGCCAATAGCCTGCGAAGGCGGTTTCGCCACCGACGAAATAGCGGAAGAACGCGCTCATCAGAAACTCGCCGTGCCGACGTTGATCTTCTGGCAAGTCGCGCCCACCGGTGCTGCTGCTGGCCCCGCAGTGCGGGTCATCGCTGCTGTTGTCGTCGCCGATCCAGATGGTGTTGTAGAAGTTGTGGTTGGCACCCATGGTCACGATCTGGAACTTCGGCGCGGTGTCATCGGCCTCGCCATAGCGGCCGTCGTCGAAAATCCACGCGCCCTGCAGGTTGGAGACATCGCCATCGCAGTACGGCAGCAGGGTGGCAAACGCCACCCCCGGTGCGGTGTGGCGATCAAAGTCGGTCGGAGCCAGGGCGAATACGGCGACGATGTGGTGCGGATCGCTGAAACCCGCCGGGTCGGTTGCTGAGGCCAGCACCTCGCTGCGCTGCTGGTTGAAGCGCACGGCATGGGTCACGCCCTGCCCGCCGCGCGAATGGCCCATGAGCCCGACGCGCTCAAAGTCCATGCGACCCTTGAGCGCATCAAAGTCATTGCCGCCTTCGGCATTGATCCGGCGAAACACATCGAGGTGATGCAGCAGCAATTGCGCACGCGCCTGCACGCCCTGGTCGCCCGTCAGATCCTTGTCATTGATGTCGTTGGCATCGATCGAGATCACCACATAGCCCTGCGAGGCGAGGTGCGCAGCCATGTAGTCGTAGCCGAGATAGCTCGGCACGGTTTTGATTTCCAGCACCAGCCCGTCAATGGTCGGGCAGATGCCGGCGCTCAGAAACTCGAAGCCACCATAGCTGCAAGTCACATGCCGCCCGTGCAAATAGAGGATGACCGGGAAAGGCCCACTGCCGCTGGTAGGTGCGCGCACGCTGCCATGCACATCGGCGTTGTATGGCAGGCCGTTGTCGCCATCGGATACAAGATATTGGCCCAGGTCGTAGTCGAGTGGCTCTGATACCGCGTAAGGGCCCGGCAGATCGGCCTGCGGTGCAGCCCCCTCGTAACGCATCACTGCCGCGGGCAAGGGTGTGGGTGCTGGCTCAGTGCCCGGCTGCGATGCGCCGCAGCCCTGCAAGACAATGGCCGCAAGCAGAAAAACGGGCAGCAGGCGCATGGGAGATTCTCGTGGAAGCGATGCTCTCCCTGCGCAAGACCAATGCCAGTGGCGCGCTATGCGCCCAGAAAATCAGGCGCGTCGTTGCAAGCGACCTTGCTTCTTCAGGTGCACCAGCAACAGCGATACCGCTGCCGGCGTCACCCCCGCAATGCGCCCCGCCTGCCCGACTGTATCCGGCCGATGGCTGATGAGCTTGGCACGCACCTCGTTGGAGAGACCAGTGACGCTGGCATAGTCGAAATCCACCGGCAGGGCGGCATCCTCGAAGCGCTGCTGGCGGTCGATCTCGACCTGCTGGCGCTCGATGTAGCCCGCGTATTTCACCTGCACTTCCACCTGCTCGGCGATCACCGGGTCGAGTCCGACGTCGATCAGACCGAGGGCGGTGAGGATGGCGGTATTGCCTTCCGGGCGACGCATCAGGTCGGTGGCGCTGAGCGCGGTCGAAGTGGCTGCGGGGCCAAACACTTCGACAAACGCAGGCTGCGCGAGCAGCGCGGGCTTGAGCCACTGCGCGTCCAGTCGTGCACGCGCCGCATCGACGGCAGCCAGCTTGCGGTTGAAGTGTGCCCAGCGCGTCTCGTCCACCAGTCCTAGTTCATGACCTTTGGGCGTCAGGCGCACATCGGCGTTGTCCTCGCGCAGCAGCAGGCGGTGCTCGGCGCGCGAGGTGAACATGCGGTAAGGCTCTTCGGTACCACGGGTGATGAGGTCATCGACCAGCACGCCGAGATAGGCCTCGTGCCGCTGCGGGCACCAGGCGTCCTGCCCCCGTGCCCGCAAGCCGGCATTGAGGCCCGCGAGCAAGCCTTGCGCGCCAGCCTCCTCATAGCCGGTGGTGCCGTTGATCTGGCCCGCGAAGAACAGGCCATCGAGCGCCTTGGTTTCCAGCGAGCGCTTCAAATCACGTGGGTCGAAATAGTCGTACTCGATGGCATAGCCGGGCCGTGTGATGCGTGCGTTTTCCAAGCCCTTGATGCTGCGCACGAAGCGCTCTTGAATGTCGTACGGCAGCGAGGTCGAAATGCCGTTCGGGTACACCTCGCGCGTGCTCAAGCCCTCCGGCTCCAGAAAAATCTGGTGGCTGAGCTTGTCGGCAAAGCGGTTCACCTTGTCTTCCACCGAGGGGCAATAGCGCGGCCCCACCCCTTCGATCACGCCCGTGAACATCGGGCTGCGATCAAAGCCGCTGCGGATGATCTCGTGCGTCTCTGCGTTGGTCTGGGTGATGTGGCAGCTGATCTGGCGCGGATGATCGGCCGCGCTGCCCATGAAGGAGAACACCGGGATCGGCGTATCGCCGGGCTGCTCCTGGCAGACGCTCCAGTCGATGGTGCGGCCATCCAGACGCGGCGGCGTGCCGGTTTTCAGGCGTCCAGTGCGCGGCATCAACTCACGCAGGCGGGCTGCGAGAGGGAGCGAGGGCGAGTCCCCCGCGCGGCCACCCGGATGGTTTTCCATGCCGACGTGGATCCGTCCGCCGAGAAAGGTGCCTGTGGTGAGCACGACCGCGCGGGCCTTGAACACCAGGCCGATCTTGCCGACTACGCCGACGACGCGCGTGCCTTCAACGACGAGATCGGTGACTTCCTGCTGGAACAGCGTGAGGTTGGGCGTGTTCTCCAGCACCTCGCGCACATGGGCCTTGTAGAGCGCGCGATCGGCCTGCGCGCGGGTGGCGCGCACCGCCGGGCCTTTGCTGGCATTGAGCGTGCGCCACTGGATGCCGGCGTGATCCGCCGCACGGGCCATCAAGCCGCCGAGTGCGTCGATCTCGCGCACCAGATGCCCCTTGCCGATGCCGCCGATGGCCGGGTTGCAGCTCATCTGGCCCAGGGTTTCGATGTTCTGGGTCAGCAGCAGGGTCGCAGACCCCATACGCGCAGCGGCGAGCGCAGCCTCGCAACCGGCGTGGCCGCCGCCGATGACGATGACATCGAAAGTCTGGGAATCGAACATGCCGCAGCCCACATCAAGGGGCGGCGATTCTACCGCTGCTGGTCAACAAATACGCAGTGCAGCACTCAGAACGGAATCTTTCCGGTGAGCGTCTGCCACCACATTTTCCAGTCGCCGAGGTAGCTGAACCAGGGCTGCTTGAAGCTGGCGGGCTTGTTGTGCTCAAAAAAGAAATGGCCGATCCAGGCAAATCCATACCCCTGCACGAAGGCAAGCACAGCCAGCCACCACTGCTGGGTCAGCAGCGCCGCAGCCAGCAACACGAGTCCGGTTGTCGAGCCGACGAAATGCAGGCGACGACAGGTGCGGTTGCTGTGTTCGCCCAGGTAGTACGGGTAGAAATCCGCAAAGTGCTCAAAGCGGGTTGCAACGACAGTGCTGGTCTGGGTCTGGTGCATGACAGGTGCCGGTGGGTGATCCCTGCATGCAGTCTACGCAGGCGGCCTGCGCACACAACAGTAAATGCAACTTAGGGCGCGTTACGTAGCCAGTTGGGGTCGCTCAGACGCTGGAACAGCGGCGGCGAACCCTGGGGCAGGCTTTTGCTCAGCCACTTGATCAGGTCGTTCCAGATGCGCCCGCTCTGCGCCACCGTCGGCGAAGCCTCGCTGTGCGGCAGCTCCAGCGTGATGATGGGGATGCCCAGAAAGTTGCCGGCATAGTTGCCCAGCGAGCCGGGATAGGTGCCGAGCTCATTGAGGTTCAAAAAGCCCAGCCGCTTCGGCGGCGCGCGCGGGCCATCGAAATCGAGCACGCCGTAGGGTGCATGGATGGAGACAATGGCATCGGGCCTGAAGGTTTTGATCTGGTTGATGATCCACTGCGTTTCAGGTTCAGAGCCGGATTTTTTGCCGGGGAACCGGCGGGGATCTTTCTTGGTTTTTTTATCCCAGTAGAGCAGCGCCTTCTCATCCCAGTCTGGCGTTGGGAAATTGCGATTGAGATCCACCCCATTGGCATTGACGCGGGTAGACACCTTGGCAAGCACGCCATCGGGATTCAGGCAGGGCACCACGCGCCAGTGAAAAGGCTGCTTTTCCTGATCAGCGAGGCGGCGCATCCATTCAAAAGTGACGGCGACGGACGACAGTTCGTCACCATGGATCCCACCCACCAGCAGCACGCGCTTGGCAGGGGTCTTGCTCTTCACCGCGCGGTAGTCGCGCCAGAGGATGGGCTGGCCCTGCACGCTGGCACTGTTGGCAATGTTCAGGCCCGCACTCTTGCACTCGCCCGCCGGCACTGACTTGAGTTTAGAGGTCAGGTTCTTGCAGGCGCCCTCCAGCGAGGCCAGCGGCGCGGCCACTGCCATTGGCGCTGACGCCAGCGCAAAAATGAAAAGCCCGGCGCGGAGCCGGGCAGTCAATGCCAGCACGGTTACTTGCGTTCCTTCTTGACCTTCTCGATCAGGAAGTCCACCACCTGCATCGCCTTTTCGGGCGTGCCGGCCATGGTGGCGCTGGTGACGTATTTGCCGCCGACGATCACCAGCGGAACGCTAGTGATGCCATAGCTGATGGCGAGCTTCTGGGCGCGGCGGATGCGCGAGTCGACGAGGAAGCTCGACGTGCTGCGGTCGAAATCTGCCGGTTTGACGCCAGCCTCGCGTTCGAACATGGCGCGCAGCTGATCCTGCGTGTTCATCGGCTGGTGCTTTTCGTGGATAGCCGCGAACAGCGCTTTGTGGATCTTGTCGCTGACATTGAGCGATTCAGCGATGTAGAAGGCTTTCTGGTGCAGCTCACCATCCGGACGACCGAGCGTGGCGGGCACACGGGAGAAATCGACATCGGCAGGCTTCTTGGCCTTCCACGCTTCGATGGTCGGGTCAAAGTGGAAGCAGTGCGGGCAACCGTACCAGAAGAACTCCTCCACCGTCACACGCTTGGCGTCGGCAGGCGCGATGGCCTCACGGACTTTCTTGAACTCCTTGCCTTCGCTGTAGTTGTTGAGCGCCTGCGCGCCACAGGCCAGCGGGGACAGGGACAGGGCGAGCAACAGCCCGCGAAACAGTTGGTTCCAGTTGCGCATGTGCATCAATCCTCAAACTTTTTATTGCAGGCCGGCGACGTAGGAGGCGAGCGCGGCGATCTCGGCGTCGGTGAGCTTTGCAGCCACCGCACTCATGATTAGTGCGTGCTTGCCGCCGCCGCGTTCCCCATCCTTGCCTTTTTTGTAGGCATTGAGCTGGGTGGTGGTGTACGCCGTGTTCTGGCCGCCGATGCGCGGGTACATCGCGGTCGGGTTGCCAGCACCCGTAGGGCCGTGGCAGGCAGCACACGCCGCGATACCACGCACCGCATCACCGGCGCGGTAGAGCTTTTGTGCGACGGCGATGGCATCCTTGCTGGCGACGCCCGGCACGGGCTTGAGGCTGGCAAAGTACGCGCCGATGTCGGCCATGTCCTGTTCGCTCAGGGTTTGCACCTGGCCCCACATCACCGGGTTTTTGCGCTCACCGGCCTTGAAGTGCTTGAGCTGTGCGGCGGTGTAGGCCGCGTGCTGGCCTGCGAGCTTGGGCCATTCAGCATTGATGATGCCGTTGCCGCCAACGCCATGGCAGGCCACGCAGGTCGCGCTCTTGGTGCTGCCGGCAGCAGCATCGCCCTTGATGGCCGCCGCAGCGGTGCCGCTGGCAAAACTGGCGAAAGGTGCCAACAGGACACAGGCAAGAAGGGCGCGCTTGATCACTTCTGTAGACTCCAATGGTGCGCAGTCACCGTGAGAAAGCCTTTTGTCGGGCATCTCGCTGGCTGTGCGGCGGGCAGAAAATACCGTCATTGTAACCTAGCGATTGCTGACTTTTAGCCCTCTGCATGGGCTGAACCCCACGAGTTCCCGTGTCCCAGACCCTCACTCCCCTTGCCCCCCCGCGCCTCAATCCCTTTGCTCAGGCCCGCTTCATCCTGTCGGCTGCCAAGCTCGAACAGCTGCCGGATGACCGCCTGCCGGAGCTGGCTTTCGTCGGGCGCTCCAATGCGGGCAAATCCTCGGCACTGAACGCGCTATGCCAGAAAAAGGGTCTGGCGCGCGTCTCGAAAACTCCGGGCCGCACCCAGCTCATCAACCTGTTCGACCTGCCGGGCGCACGCCTCATCGACCTGCCGGGCTACGGCTTTGCCAAAGTGCCGGGCGCAATCCGCAGGGATTGGGGCAAGCTGATCGGCGGCTATCTCGAAACACGCGACAACCTGGCGCTGCTGATCGTCATCATGGACATCCGCCATCCGCTCACAGACCTCGACAGCCAGATGCTCGATTGGGCTAGGGCGGCCCAGCGACCCTGCCATGTGTTGCTGACCAAGGCCGACAAGCTCTCGCGTAGTGCCGCCATGGCCACGCTGCTGCAAGTGCGCAACGCCCTCAAGCCCTGGGGCGACGGGTTTACCGCGCAGCTGTTTTCATCGCACGACCACACCGGCGTCGAAGAAGCGCGGCTGGCGATTGCGGCACTGATCCCGCCCCAGAATGGCGCTCAATAAAAAAGCCCGGCGGTCTTCTGGACCTGCCGGGCCAAACATCCGGTCTATGAAACCGGAAAATCCGCCCAGGGAGGGAGCGGGGAGCAGGGAAGGGAAGGCCGCTGCTCCGGAGTGATAGACGTGGCAATGACCGATTTAGTTGCATTGATCGATGACGCCTGCGTCACGCATTTCAAAAGTGCTGCTTACAGACTCTTTTAAATCAATGGCTTAGCTGCATGCTGTTGACGCCCAAGAGCTGATGAGCAACCGTTCATCGGGTGACATTTGTTTTTGCATCAAGCACTTGCGTGTCCACTGGGGGTATGGGCAGCATCCCAGTTGCTGCCCACGCCGAAATCGGCGACCAATGGCACCGTCAAGGGCGCTGGTCGGTCTGGCCCGCGGGCATCGTGCAGCACCCGCACCATGCGCTCGGCCAGGCGAGGTGCCAGCGTAGGCAGGCTGTGTGCCGGGCCCTCGAACACCAGCTCGTCATGCACCTGCATGGTCATTTTCACGGTCGGCGCTTCGGCCGCCAGCCAAGCGTGGAGATCAATCATGGCGCACTTGATCAGATCCGCTGCCGTGCCTTGCAGCGGGGCGTTGATTGCCGTGCGCTCGGCGTACTGGCGCAGGCCCTGGTTCTTGGAATTGATGTTGGGCAGGTAGAGCCGGCGACCGAACAGGGTCTCGACATAACCGCGTGTTTTCGCCTTCGCCTTGGTGTTTTCCATGAACTGCTTGACGCCGGGATAGCGCGCGAAAAAGCGGTCGATGTAGTCCTGCGCCTCAGCCCTGCCGATGGCGAGCTGCTTGGCCAGCCCAAAGCTGGACATGCCGTAGATCAAGCCAAAATTGATCGCCTTCGCCGCGCGACGCTGGTCGCTGCCCACCTCATCCAGTGCCAGGCCGAACACCTCAGCCGCTGTCGCCTGATGGATGTCCTTGCCACTCTTGAACGCCTCGACCAGCTTGGCGTCACCGGAGAAATGCGCCATCAGCCTCAGCTCGATCTGCGAGTAATCGATGGAGCACAGCAGCTGGTCTTTTTCCGCGATAAAGGCTTGTCGGATGCGACGGCCTTCGACGTTGCGCACCGGAATGTTTTGCAG
>Ga0255086_1000356_pt1 | contig 15884 bp, 14 predicted proteins | sample Colum_Cont_RepC__FD_188438 | JGI IMG/M metagenome (GOLD analysis project Ga0255086, IMG submission 188438) | Freshwater microbial communities from Columbia River, Oregon, United States - Colum_Cont_RepC_8d | ecosystem: Environmental > Aquatic > Freshwater > River | place: USA: Oregon | collected... | reverse complement strand
GTTTTTAAATAGACCTGTTTTCCGAAAAGGTTGATAACCACCCAGATCCTTAGTTACATCCCAATTCTGAGATTTGATCTTTTCAACTTCATCATCACTTAATCGAACCAAATACTCTTTGCAGCATGTTCCACACACATGGCAATCCCAATTCTGTAAAACTGGCAGGTTGATTTTTTCTGAATTCCTCAGCATCGGGATTTCGTCTCTTAAATATGATTGGTAATTGCTAAGCCTTAACTACCACCTTGTTTTTATAGCAACAGATATTCACAAGCCACACAAGTAGTAAAATAAAAATTGGAATTGAACCAATAATAAATATTGATCCAAATAAACCTCCACTTCCCAACAAACCCATGACCATTGGTCCCGCAACACTGCCTGCACAATTCAAGGTAAGGTACGCAGAATTTGCAGATGGTTGCTTTATGCTATCAACTTGCATTCCAAGCGATGCAAGTGCTACCGCATATTGGCCACCACATGTTAATCCAACAAAGAATATTAAAACAATAATTACTGCAAGCGATTCTGTAAAACCCATCAACAACAAACAAAGTAATGATAACACATGTGTTAATAATAAAACGCGTTTATGACCAATAGTATCTGCAAGTCGGGTTATAAATAGCATTGAACAAATTACACCTGCAAACATACTTCCAAATACAACTGAAACCTGATTTGTTGCGTAACCCATCCCTATTATCATCAAGCCTAAATACGATAATAATCCCCCCTCAAGAAAGCCTTGAGTAAAGGCTGTAGAAAACCATAAATACATTTTTTTGATATCACCAAAACTGATTACTTCCAATTCCGAAGCATTCTCTATTTTTATTTTAATTCCATGCAATGCTATCACACCAAATAGGGGGAACAGGCCAAACAATATATAACCAGTACCGCTTTGGATTGATTCCAACAGAGGGGCAAAACTTCCACCGATACCAACACCTGCCGACAAACATAGTTCAAACAGACCAAAGACCTTTGCTTTTTCTAGAGAACCTGCATTTTGATAAACCAAAGTTTCTAAAGGTACGAGTGCCATTGCTGCACAAAAACCATTTATCATTCGAAGCAACAACCATTCGTAAGAGGAATTGGCAAACGCAAATAAAACAACACTCATCGCAGCACCCAACAGGCCCACGATCATCGTAATGTTACCCATACTTTTGATTAACTTTGTCATGAAAATAGAACCTAAGGCTATGCTAAAATAATATGCTGAACCATGTAGCCCAATTTCAAATCTGGATAAACTGGCTTTCTCCATAGATAAAGAAGCAAGAGTCGCCAAAGCTCCAAAACTTACAGCCCAAGAAAACCCTGCAAAATTCAGTCTCATTTTCATGTATTATCATTATTTTCGTGAAAATAGTTTCATATCAAATGCACAAACATTTAATCTAACATAAACCTATGCACTAGAATTGAACCAATGGATTATTAATTATCATGAACTCTGATCCCATTATTCTTGTAATTGATCAAGGTACAACTTCATCCCGGGCAGTTTTAATGGATTGCAACGCTAATATTATTGCACTTAGCAGCACTCCCATTCAACAGATATATCCAAAATCAGGGTGGGTCGAACACAATCCGGAACAGATTTGGGAAAGTGTGAAATCAACTGTTTTGAATCTCAAAAATGAACACCCAAACCATTTTTCTCGAATAGCATCGATTGGCATTACCAATCAAAGAGAAACAACGGTTGTATGGGATAATTCCAACGGTAAACCATTACACAACGCAATAGTTTGGCAAGACACACGAACTTCAGATTATTGCAAAGATAACATTCATCTTGATCATAAAATAAGAATGAAAACCGGTCTGCTACTCAACCCCTACTTTTCAGCAACTAAAATACGCTGGATTTTAAACACCTATGACCCGAATCGATCTTTATGCAATGACAATAAAATTATTGCAGGAACCATTGACACCTATTTAATATGGAACCTTTCAGGAGGAAAATCTTTTTACACCGACCATACAAATGGATCACGAACTCTTTTGATGAATATTCACACTGGGGATTGGGATGATGAGTTACTTTCTGATTTTAATATCCCAAAAATAATTCTACCCGAAATTAAACCTAGCGTTTTCAATTTTGGATCTACCTCAGGGCTAGATTTTCTTCCTGATGGAATTCCAATAATGGGTGTTGCTGGGGACCAACAAGCTTCCTTGGTTGGGCATCGTTGCCATTCGCCTGGGCAAGCAAAATGCACCTTCGGTACTGGAGCTTTTCTATTGAGTCACACAGGCGACTACCCCATTAAAAGCGACACAGGATTACTCACCACCATGGCAGCAACGACAGGCAATAAACTTCAATACTGCCTAGAAGGTAGTGTTTTTATTGCAGGCGCAGCAGTTCAATGGCTAAGGGATGGATTAGGGTTATTTGAAAAAGCTTCGGAATCTGAAATTTTATCTTTGGAATCGGATCATAATTCAGACATTGTTTTTATCCCTGCACTTTCAGGCCTGGGGTGCCCTTACTGGAATAGTGATTTCCAAGGAACTATTCTTGGTTTAACAAGAAAAACAACAAAAAAAGAAATCACACGGGCTGCACTCGAAGGGGTTGCGCACCAAGTAGCAGACTTACTAGAAGCGATATCAGCAAACTGTGCTAACCCTTTAAAAATATTAGCGACAGATGGCGGGATGACTGAAAACAAATATTTCAACGATCTATTAGCAAAAACCACCGGGGTAATCATCCGGACAAGTACAAATTCGGAAATGACATCAATCGGAGCAGGAATTTTGGCAGGCATAGGCTCTGGGTTTATGAAACTCGATGATTATAATTCACCAATTAAGCAGGAAGGCAAAACATATAGTTCAAATTTAACTTCGGAAATAAGGCTTAATAAAAGAAACCGGTGGAAAAAGGCTATCCGAGCACTAGAGGTTTTTTACAAACCTTAATTACATATCACTCACTAGCCTTAAATTCTTTTAGAAACTTATATACATCTTTTTCGTTTTCCAACTGCTCATAGCCCAAATGCTTAAGTTCCGTTATTGCTTTTTCATTAGGCCATTTCTCTAACTCCATCCGATACAATGCACAATAAGAACCCGTACGGTGAATCCCAGCGAAACAATGCACTAAAACTGGATAATTATCAGGGTTTTTCATTAACTTGAAATATTGACTGACATTTTCCATTACTGGAGGTTCACCATTATCACTCTCCCATTTTTTAGGGGACAATCTTAGATACTTCACACCATATTCGCGGGCAAAAGCTTCTTCTTGAACATCGGGAGGAGCTTCAGAATTATACGAATCCCGAAGAGAAACAATCGACTTAATATGATATTCATCGACAACTTTCTTTAAACCAATTGGAGTCATTTGACCACTTCGATACAAGACTCCTTTTTTGACAACCCTAAAGTTTCGATACTGCTTTTGCTGGTATTTTGACACATAGGTTGGAATTACGATGACTGCAATCAAAACAATCAGTCCTAAAATTCGTGAGAAACCCATTGCAGTTCCCATCCTTTAAAAATCATGCTCAAACAAGTGGTTTAGGTTGAATTAATACACTTGGCCTGAAAACAACTAAAATCAACAATGGCAAATACCACAAAATATAAACACCACCCATGTGTGCATACCAGAACTGAATACCTATCAGCAATGCTGCTGACAACGCAATCAGATTACCTAATGTTTTCGGAGTTGGCCAAAAATAAACAGATAATGCAATTACGACATACAGAATAAAAACAGGAAGCCGATATGCCCAGTGAACCCCATGCCAGAAGCTTTGCGTATCAGGCAGCGGCTCCTTCCAAGGAATCCAATCAGAAATCATCCATGTAGAGGCCAGATATTGCGTATTTCCGCCATAAGCTAAAACAAAAATAATCATGCTTACAACAAAAGATGACATTGATGCAATTACAAATCGCCAAATCCCTTTATCGTGATAATAAGACAACCATAAAGGCAATAAAACTAGCGGGAAGAATAAACTGCCGAATGATAAGCCCATCAATATCCCAGATACTATCGGTTTTTTATGAAACACAAGAGCCCAAATCATCAACGCCATTAACCAAGAATGATCCCATCGACCAATTTTTAAACCGGTGTAAGGCATCATCATATAGGTGTATGGCAACAAAAAATATAAAGTCGCACAAGCAAAACCAAGGTGATAATCATCATAATGAAACCAACAAACAAGAATGAGGCCAACAGCTATAAGAAGGTGACAAAATAAAGTCAAACCTCTTTCAACCCAAAGTCTTAATTTTGAAACATCAACTTCAGGGCCACCCCGATTTTCGATAATTTTTTCACCATGCTCCCGAATTTTATCAATTGGGGTTTGAGGACGAGACTCTCTTTGGTCAGGCAAATTTGGCTCACGAATCGCAACAGCAACAAGGCTGAAATAAAAAGCAAAGGCGAGCAGCAACATTCCAGGTACATTGAGATTTGGCTTAAAAGCAGGCCTTCTTTCCAAAAGAAGATCCAATAAACAACGCACCATCCAGAAAAGACAACTCAAGAGCAGCCAAGAGAAATAAACACGCTGATCATGCCCTCCTTCTAAAATAAGTAAAAGACCAGGCATGAAAAAGAAAATCGATAAAATATCAATAGTTCGAAAACTAAATAATCGATTGAATTTAAAAAAAAGAGCACAAGCTAAAATCAATGAAAAATAAAACCACGTAGGGGCATTAGGCAAGGAAATATCAAAAAATATTGAGACCGGAGATGTCATTGTCTAGAAAACAACCTAGTAAAAAAGTACTAGAAAAAACAAATATATAATTTTGATAACAACAAGTTTAGGACGGGATTAAACAAATAAAAGCCGAGCTTCAATAAATGCCCAGCTCTATTCGTTTAAGCTATAAACTACTTGTTCTTCTCGATCTTTTTTTCAACTTCTTTTTTCTTATCCTGCTCCCTCTTGGTAGTGCCTGCGGAATTGATTGCATCTTTCCAAACCTTAGCAGCCTCTGCTTTTTCACCAAGGGCATTATGAATATCACCAAGATGATCCAAGATTTCTATATGTTGGCCTTCTTCATCTTTGATGGCTTCTACGAGAAGTTTTTTTGCTTCCACATAATTCTTCTTCTTATAAAGCACCCAGGCAAGACTATCAAGATATGCTGAATTATCCTTATCAAATTCAGGTTTGAGATTCTTGATTTTCTTTCTTAAACCTCGTTCGATATCGATTGCTTTACGAATCAACTTCTCTGCTTCATCTAGATTCAAATCATTGTCAGCCCAAATATAACCAAGATCATTATGATAGGTTGGGTTATCGGGATTTTTTTCAACCAGAGCTTTAAGAATTTCTGCTGCTTTATCTATTTTCTTAAGCTCTACATAAACATTGCTGAGCGTATATTTAATTTCTTCCAGAAACTCTTCTTTCTCTTCCTTCCCTAAACGCTTATCCGAATCAATTTTTACAATAAGATCCTGATAGGATTTCTCTGCATCAGCTATTCTGCCAGCTTCTCTAAGAATTCGAGCTTTAAGCTCGAGATTAAGCCAATTGTCAGGCTGATCTTTATAAAGTTTCTCAACGCGCTCAATTGCTTTGTCAATTTCGCCTAGTCGCGATTGGCAAAGCACCATTCTGCGAAAAACCACTGGTTTTAATCTTAAAATTGGAATAAATGCAGCTTCATCTTCAAGCGTAATATCCAAAAATTCGGAACACAATTTTTCACATTCCTTGTATTTTTTTGTATCAAACAGGATCTGAATCAATGGCCCGTAACCTGCGGCCATTTTTTGACCACTCCCTAAATTCTTAGCATCAACTAGGAATTTGCTGTAAAAATCAGATGCGGCTTCATTTTCCCGTAATTCCTGTGCTACTCTTGCTAGAAACCAATAAGCATTACCATTAAGTTTCTTTGAATCTGCAGGAGTTAATTTTTGGGCACTCTCAATTATTTTTTTTGCATTCTCTTTATTTTTTAGTACTTCGATAATTTTATTTTTTACCGCTTCTTCGCCTGTTACAAAGTTATAAACCATCAAGGTTTTTAAACTTGCATCATCCTGAAATATGGCGTTCGCAGAAATTGGGCCTGCAAGAAGAAGCAGATTAACTAAAATTACAGGTATAAAAAATGAAACTGCACGGTTCAACATCTGAAAGTCCTTTCCTAAAAACGAATTCCTATTCGAATTAAATAGTAACAAACAACCAGCAATTAGCCAATTGTTTATTACTACTGATATCCAACTTTTATCTTTTCATTTAAAGATTATCATGGGCATGCACAATTAGCCCTAGGTTGGGCCCAATTTCCCTGAATATTAGTGTTAGGGCTATAGGATGCCCCCTGCACAGGCATACATGGTTGCGTTTGTTGCTGTGGAACACAATAGTTTGCCGGAGGCTGCTGATAATAATTTTGTGGTGGATAGTCACGATCCCGATGATGAGCGCAACCCACTTGAGCTAATGCAAATACCGGAGCAATTAGTAATATTAAAAATGTTTTCATTAGTTTTATTTCCCCTGATTCGACGCTACGACCTAAAAATCAACTTTACTTTTGCGGGGTATAACAATGAATTAAAAACAAACAAGACCAATTGTACAAGAAGGTAGGATGGGCAAAATTTAACGCCCGAATTCTAGATTTTTGGTAAGGGTATTGTATGGTCAAGTTCATTTTTCATTTTTTTAAACCAGCTCTGGATGAGTAATTTCTGATAAGATTCCCACAATACTTGTTTATTATCTTTTACTTTTTGCTTTATTTTTTCAATCAAAGATTTGGGTAATGGGAGTTTACTTTTAAACTGCTCAACTATTTCTGCATGAACCAAAACCCCTTCACAAATACTATTTATCGCAAACCGCCCATCACTCAGCTTTTGCCAATATAAAAAATTGAGTTTTCCTGAATCTTTCACTTTCTGCAATATTTGGCTAAATCTCTCAAGAGTTTGTATTTTTTGTTTAACCAGACCTGCTAATTCAAACTGTAAGCTACTAGCAAATTCAGACATTTGAATACGAAGAATTTCTAGAACCGGGCCGGTTTCACCTTTTAAAAATTCTTTTATTTGCCTTACTTTTTCGAAATACGCTGTTCGAGTACAACCACCTGCACAAGGCCCTAAACAATTACCAATTTCATATCGTAAACAACCAAACTGGGGCACCATCTCCAGCAAAATTTTTTGATTAGTAAAGTGAATAAGTGTTTTTTCGGCACAATCCCTGAGCCCTAGAGTTTCATTTAAAATATTTATTGCATTACGCAATGTTTTACCTTGGTTAAATGGGCCGAAAGCTTCCAAATATTTTCCAGGCAGTTTTTTACGAAGTTTGATCGCTGGGGCTTCATTTGAAGTTAACACGAGGTAAACCGGCCTTAGCCTATGGGCAACTCCCATTACATTAGCATTAGGAAGGAACAGATTAAGGTTGCCCGTCTAATAAGCCTTTTTTCTTTCGATTTCTTTTTAAGGAAATAAGATTGCAGCCTTTTTCTCAAATTCTTGGCTTTTCCCACATAAATCAAAATCCCAGATGAATCTACTAACCCATAAATACCGGGCTCCTTAGGAACAAGCACTTTGACCTGATGCTTAAGCCCACCTGGGCCATTTTTTTTAATTTGGCCAGAAACAGGCTCAGCCCCCTCAGGTAAAACGCTGCTGGGGCCAAACCCTGTAAATTCTTGATGTAAAAACAAATCTCGCATACAAAAAAAGCCTGCAATTCTTACCAAGATTACTGATATTTCAATATTCCAACGAAATATCTTGGAAACAACCCCTATAAGGCTAAGATAATTCATTGAATAGAGTTGTTAGTTAATAATACTCGAATCAATAAGTTTTGTTTATTCGATTTACCATTCCGATATAAAAGTAGCGAGTTTTATTATGCCAAAGCGGACAGATCTGAAGAAAATACTTCTCATCGGTTCAGGCCCGATTATCATTGGTCAAGCTTGTGAGTTTGATTACAGCGGGACTCAAGCATGTAAGGCGCTTCGGGAAGAAGGCTACATCGTAATTTTGGTAAATTCCAATCCCGCAACCATTATGACAGACCCGGAGATCGCAGACCGAACCTATATCGAGCCAATAAAATGGGAAATCCTTGAGAAGATAATTGAAAAAGAACGGCCCGACGCAATTCTCCCCACCTTAGGTGGACAAACCGCACTTAATGTTGCCTTAGAGCTTTATAAAAAAGGCATACTTGAAAAATACGGCGTCGAGATGATAGGCGCCAGCCCGGAAGCTATCGAAAAGGCTGAGGATCGTCAAAAGTTTAAGAATGCGATGAAAAAAATCGGTGTTAAAGTTCCACCAAGTGGGGTAGCAAAAAGTTTCGCAGAAGCTCAAGAAATTCGTGAAACGGTTGGGCTTCCAGCCGTTTTACGGCCCAGCTTTACGATGGGTGGCACTGGTGGGGGAATCGCATACAATAAAGATGAATTTAATGAGTTGATTACCAGAGGCCTAGAATTAAGTCCTGTTGGCGAAGTTCTTATTGAACAATCCATTATTGGATGGAAAGAGTACGAACTCGAAGTTATGCGGGATAACGCCGACAATGTGGTTATTATTTGTAGTATTGAAAATTTCGATCCTTGTGGAGTTCACACAGGAGATAGCATTACTGTTGCACCAGCTCAAACACTTACCGACAAAGAATATCAGCAGATGCGTGATTCTGCGTTGGCGATTATTCGAGAAATAGGCGTTGCTACTGGTGGCAGCAATATTCAATACGGTATTAATCCTGCCAATGGAGACATGGTTGCGATCGAAATGAACCCACGGGTTTCAAGATCATCCGCACTGGCATCGAAGGCCACTGGTTTTCCGATTGCTAAAATTGCTGCAAAACTAGCAGTAGGTTTCAGGCTTGATGAACTACGAAATGATATTACCCGGGAAACTCCTGCGTGTTTTGAACCCACAATAGATTATGTTGTCACCAAGATTCCACGCTGGGCCTTTGAAAAATTCCCTGATGCTAATACCACCCTTACCACACAGATGAAATCCGTGGGGGAGACTATGGCAATCGGACGGACATTTAAAGAATCTTTGCAGAAAGCTCTCCGCAGTTTAGAAACTGGTAGATTCGGACTTGGTTGCGATCGGGCAGATTTGTGGGGAACCGATAAACAACCTTCTCGGGAAGAAATTATTGCTAAAATCGCAATCCCGAACTCCGACAGAATCTGGTATCTTCGTTACGCTATTTTAGATGGCATGACCATCGAAGAAATTCATGACAGAACAAAAATCGACCCTTGGTTCCTTAACAACATCCTTGATATTATAAATCAAGAAACAAAACTCCGTGCACTAAAAAACATAACCAATGTAAATCATGCAGACATGCTTGAAGCAAAACAACATGGGTTCTCTGACAGACAACTTGCAGCGATTTGGCCAACAAGCGAAATGGAAATCCGCAGGGTTAGAAAAGCCTTGGGTGTTCTACCTGTATTCAAACGAGTAGACACTTGCGCAGCAGAATTCGAAGCTTACACACCTTATTATTATTCCACTTACGAATCTTCCGTCACCAATGCTCTTACCGGGGAATCTTCTGTCGAAGATGAAACAATAACTGCTACAGGAAAAGAAAGAATCATGATTTTAGGCGGTGGCCCCAACCGCATAGGCCAGGGTATTGAATTTGATTACTTTTGCTGCCACGCTGCTTTTGCATTACGAGAAGCAGGATACGAAACCATAATGGTTAATTCTAATCCGGAAACAGTATCTACCGATTACGATACAAGCGATCATCTTTTTTTCGAACCATTAACCGCAGAAGACGTTCTTAATATTTGCGAAAAAATGAACCCAAAAGGATTGATAGTACAATTTGGCGGGCAGACACCCTTAAACCTTGCCAAAGCTTTGGAAACTGCTGGGGCCCCTATAATCGGTACAAGTGTTGAAAGCATTGATATCGCAGAAGACCGTGAACGATTTCAAGACCTCGTCAACAGGCTTGGGCTCAAACAACCTCCCAATGGAATCACCAACGATCTTCAAGAAGCAATTCATGTTGCCAGAAGGGTAGGCTACCCCATTCTCGTTAGGCCAAGTTATGTACTTGGAGGCCGCGGAATGGAAATCGTATACGATGAATCTTCCTTAATCCGCTATGTAACCAAAGCAATGGAAGTTTCACCCGGAAAACCTATTCTTTTAGATAAATTCCTCGAATCTGCCATCGAAGCAGATGTAGATTGTATTTCAGACGGAACTGATTCCACAGTAGGTGGCGTCATGCAGCATATCGAAGAAGCGGGTATTCATTCAGGTGACTCCGCTAGCGTACTTCCACCACACAGTTTGCCGACTTATGTTATCGAGGAAATCAAAAGACAAACAAAGGCAATGGCCAAAGAATTAAAAGTTCGAGGGCTAATGAATGTACAATTTGCAATTACAGGTCTAAAAATTGACCACTCGGAAGATTCAGACAAGCAATCAAAATTAATACCAAATACTAGCAATGAAGGCGACCTGCCAGTTGAAATTTTTGTCCTTGAGGTAAATCCTCGTGCCAGCAGAACAATTCCATTTGTTTCAAAAGCAATAGGTATCCCTATGGCCAAATTGGCATCATTGGTCATGGTGGGAAAAACTCTTGCAGAACTAAACTTCATCACAGAAATAACTCCCACCCATTACTCCGTGAAAGAAAGCGTATTTCCATTCAACAAATTCCCTGGCGTGGATATCATCCTTGGCCCCGAAATGCGATCAACTGGCGAAGTTATGGGTATAGATGATTCATTCCCCATGGCATTTGCCAAAAGCCAACTTGCTGCAAGCAGTGCTTTACCCCTTAAAGGAAAAGTATTTTTATCGGTTTCCAATCGTGACAAAAGCGACATTTCTTACATTGCAAAAAAACTCCATAAGCTTGGCTACCAATTGATCGCAACCCGTGGCACCGCAGCGGTAATTAAAAAAGCAAATCTACCGGTAGAGGAGATTTCAAAATTACAAGAAGGCAGACCAAACCTAATTGATCTCATGAAAAATGGCCAAATAGCGTTAATACTCAATACGCCAGTTGGTAGAGAACTGATGAAGGTAAAATAAGGTCTGCAGCGGTTACCCACGGCGTAACCTGCATAACAACGATGGCAGCAGCTCAAGCTGCTGTTGAAGCTTGCGCTGCTCTGAGAGAAAAAGATTTCACCGTAACTGCGATCCAAGATAGATACTAACGCACACGGTATACGGCTGTACAGTATTTGATTTAAAATTATTCACACCTTCTATAAGTGTGCTATAGTTTAAAAATACAAATTTACCCTTTGGTCTAAAAAATGACCGCACAACTCGTTGCAATATCTGAAGGCCCTAGTATTGTTTTAAATAAACCGATATTGCTGTTAGGTAGGCATGAAGAGTGCGATGTGCAAATTGATTCCCAAAAAATATCACGCAAACACTGCTGTATTATTCTACTTAAAGACAAAGCTATAATCCGGGACCTTGGAAGTACTAATGGTGTAAGTATAAATGGAAAAAAAGTACTTGAAGGTTCTTTTGTTCCAGGGGATGAGTTATGCATTGGCAATTGCAAATATATCTTACATTGGGACTCTGTAATCTTAAACGGTACGCACTAATTTACTAACTGCTTGCACTTCGATAATATTTTAACGAGTAATTAAAGAACATTCTGCTCAATTGAAAATAAACAACAGCTATCACAAATAAAAACAAAGTAAATTCAATATTGATTTCTTTAACAGCAAACTCGACAGGGATACTCACAGCTAATAATGCAGGAATGATAAAACCAAATACCATGCGAATTGGCAAAGCCCATTCAGAGTCATAAATCTGCCTTGGATATCTCATCAAATTAGTAAACAACCACCAAACCTCCATAAGGCTTTGATTTCTAATCATCCAGACAGAAAGGGCAGTTAAAAGCAAAAGAAAACTATAAGCAAGCGAACAACCGCATAAAAAAAGAATCAAAAATAGTGGAACTTTCCACAATTCCAGAGGTTTACCTATTTCATACATTGCAAAACTAATCATGATAAACCCAAGCAATATTTTCGGTGCGGTAGACCAATCAACTCGCCTTAGTGTGATAAAAAACTGAGGATCAATGGGTTTCAGCAAACAAAAATCAAGGTTTCCTGATCTTACAAGTTCAGAAAATTCGACACAGTTCTCTAAGAAAAATGTTTCAACAAACCCTTCAAGGGCATAGTATGCTCCAACGAAAAACAAGAACTCATGCTCGTTCCAACCAGCTACATTTGAACTTTTGCCAAAAATAGTTTTGAAAAAAGTTAATAGAATTCCAAGCCAAATTAATTCGACAAGTATTTTTAAAAGAAAATTGCTGCGGAACGCTAATTCACCAAGCAAACTAAATTTCGCAAAGCAAAACATTAAGCGCAAATGCCTCAGCATGATCAAGCTCCGTAGGCGCTGTATTTGCGCAGTCCAAAGTGCAATATAACCCTTGATAATAAAAAGAAGAATAGAGCCCATAAAACACCAATAAAAAACCTTAACAAAAGTTCTTCATCACTTATTTTTTGAAGAAAAATTGCTGCAGGAAAATATGCAAGATATGCAAATGGTAGATTTTTCAGCACATCGAGCCAGCCTGTAGTATCAAGCAAATCAAGGGGAATTAGATGACCCGACAAGAAAAAACTAAGAGTGGTCACCACATAGAGCAATGAAGTAACTTCTAAAATCCAAAAACTAAGCATACCTAAACAAACTTCAAAGTAAAACCCAATAACAAAAGCAAGCATGAGAGACAAAATAAAATACACACAACCAACTAGTGTAGGAAAAGTATCAAAAAAGCTGGCACATGATGCAAATAAAATAATGTAGGGTACCAATGATGTCGAAATATATGCAGCTTTATGAGCAATTCTGTAACTCATTAAGTAACCAATTAAATCAATTGGTTGTAGAAGATATTTTTTTATACTTCCTTCTCGAACATCTCTTGCTAAATTGGTTGCCAAGCCTGGCATACTAGAAAACATTCTGCTGATATTTACAAGAAGCAGGTAAGCGATTACCTGCTTAAATGAAAACCCTGACAACGATTCTTGCTCAGAAGAACTATACACAGATTTCCATAATAAAATGGAAGTGATCATAGGTAGAAAACGTAAGAATGAACTAAAAAGAAAATCCCCACGATAAGTGAGTCTTTCCTTAAGAGACAATCGAGCAATATTAAAGTACTTGTTCAATTTTAAACCTGAAAAACAAAAAATTACAAACCTTTGGCCCGATGACTAACGAATAATTTTTCAATAACTTCTTCAATGGGAGGATCTTCAATACTAATATCTAAAACCTCTTCGCACTGGGATACAACAGCAAGAACACTAGGAACATCATTTTTGGAAACACGAAGCCTGACGATCCCACCGTTAATTTCTAATTGTTCAAACTTGCTAAAAACCTGATCAGGAACTAAATTTTTAAATTGAATCTTGATTAATTTCTCTTTTCCAAATTCGTCTTTTAGCCCCTGTAACTGCCCATCGTAAACCATTTCCCCACCGGAAATAACCAGAATTCTTGAGCACAGGGTTTCCACATCCCTCATATAATGACTGGTCAAAAGAATAGTGATTTTTCTAGTTTGATTAAACTCGTAAAGGCACCGATGCATAGCAGATTGCGCAACCACATCTAATCCGATGGTGGGTTCGTCGAGAAGAAGAAGTTTCGGATCATGAAGAAGGGATGCAATCAACTCGAGTTTCATCCGTTCGCCAAGGGAAAGTTCCCTAACAGGTTTATTTAAAAGGTTGGCAACCTGAAATATTTCTGTGAGTTCACCGACATTCTTTTTAAATTTCACAGTGTCAATTTTGTAAATTTCTTTATGCAACTCGAACGAGTCAGAAGCAGGTAAATCCCACCACAATTGGCTTTTTTGTCCCATTACCAGCGAAAAAGCTTTCCTAAATTCTACAGGCCTTTCCCAGGGAACATAGCCTAGAACCGTAGCATTTCCATTAGTTGGGAACAATAAACCGGATAGCATTTTTAATGTCGTAGTTTTTCCAGCACCATTAGGACCAAGAAAACCTACGATCTCACCTTCATGAATTTCAAGGTTAATGTTTTCTACTGCATGAATTTCTTTGAATTTATTGTTAAATAAACTCTTTAAAGAACCAATCAGGCCTGCAGGTTTTTCATAAACTCGAAACTGTTTGCTAAGGTTATTTGTTTTTATAACAATCATTTATTTTTTATGTTTATTAAACATCCAATCCTCGTAAATATTCCACAGCGTGCAAAATATCATTAAACCTATCTTGCTGGCTTCCAACTTCTCTTTCAATAGACATCGGACCAGAATAACCAACCTTTTTAAGTGTTTTAAGAAACAAAGGTATATTTACCTCTCCCTTTCCAAGCACAACTTCTTCACCCCATTGACCTTTGATTTTAGGGCGATTCGCATCCTTCAAATGAACACTACGAATGTATTTTCCCAACATTTCAACAGCTTCTATTGGATTACCTTGATCATAAAGCAACATATTGGCAGGATCAAAATTAACAAACAAGTTGGAACGATCTAATTCTTTTAATGTGGTAAAAAGCAACTCAGAAGATTCCTGTCCGGTCTCAAAGGAAACATTTACACCGATACTATTTGCAAGGGTACTAACTGTTTCCAAAGTTTGCAAAAAACTTTTCCTACCACCGTCATTCATAGGCGGAATAAAACCAGCATGAAACATAATGTCATTAACGCCAAGTTCTTGAACCCTCTGAAGACTCCATTTGAATCGTTCCAACCGCTCTGGCCTAGTTGCAGGATCACCAAACCCACCAGTTTTTTCAATTGTTTGCGGAGTGGTATAATCTTCTCCCGGAAAACCAAGCATTGCACCTGTTAATTTAAAACTGGCATTCTTTGCTTTAATAGGCATACCATCCCCCTCATCCCATGAGGCATGATGAGGATCTCCACATGCAATTTGAACATTATGAATTCCAAGTTTATTTGTAAAACCATTTAATTCCAAAATGTTTTTAACTTGCAATGACCAACTGCAAACTCCAACCATATCAAGATTCATAATTAAACTCCAAGCTGACAATTCAAAAGCAAGCTTAGATTATATACATTAATGACTATGTATGAAATCAAAAGAACAAGAAAAATTATAGCCAAATACTTATGCCTCTGAAAGATTTGCAGGGCTTCCATTTTCATTAGCTGACTGATCATTCTTTCTGATATTTGCAAATAACGTAGTTCCATAAACCATAAGAATAAAGTTAGGAACGAACATAACCCCCATACGCTTAATGTTTTCAAATATAGGCAACAAAGGCAACAAGTTGGCAACAATATAAAACAGAAATAACATCCCTAACCAAGGAGATATTACCCTTGCGGAATCAAACCAAGAAAATACCAACAAGGACATAACCAAAGGTAAAGCGAGAACAAAATACTGCGAATGGCTTACAGGGCAAATCAAAACCATTAACAAAGTTGCTAGAGCAAGAAAATGTGCATCTTCCATCGCAGAGCCTTTTTGGGGAACGCCTTTCGACCAAAGTAGCCAACCTAAAAAAAGAATACTCATCAGGATCTGCACAATCTTAATAACTAACGAAGGTTTAGCTGGTTTTTTGCTAAAATCAGGGTGCTCGATACCATGCAAAAATGCAAGCACACTATGATTATCAGTAGAATTTAAATTCGTAAGTTCAACTCCACGCGTATTATCTCCAGATATCCCTAAAGAAGGCCCAATTAAAACATTATAAAAGTCAGAATAAGCTGTTTTGGTTTTTT
>Ga0255086_1000352_pt1 | contig 15952 bp, 13 predicted proteins | sample Colum_Cont_RepC__FD_188438 | JGI IMG/M metagenome (GOLD analysis project Ga0255086, IMG submission 188438) | Freshwater microbial communities from Columbia River, Oregon, United States - Colum_Cont_RepC_8d | ecosystem: Environmental > Aquatic > Freshwater > River | place: USA: Oregon | collected... | reverse complement strand
GTCCCTGACCTTGAGCCGCTTGCCGCCAGCCTTTGCGCAGGCGCTGGAGCGCACCGCCGACGAAAACCCGCTGATCGCCCGCCTCATCAACGGCGAGCCCGATACCCCGACGACAATGGAAAGCGTGCTACCGGATGCACGCTTCTACAAATCGAAGCTCTACCAGAACACCTTCGCGCCCTTTGGCGTCGAGCGCATCCTGTCCACCCTGCATCTGGATCGTCGCAGTGGGCTGTACTCGCTGGTGACGCTCTATCGCAACGAGCGCAGCGCGCCGTTTACTGCTGAAGAACAGGCCATGCAGCGGCGGCTCACCTATCACCTGTTCAACTCGCTCTCGCACGCTTTCTTCGTCCATCTGGCGCGCACCCATCGTGACCGGCCCGCCTCTGCGGCAGCCGCCGTGGTCGACCGGCGTGGCACTTATTACGAGGCCCAGCCCCGGTTTCTGGATGCGATGGAGCAGCATTTTCCCCAGCACACGCCGAAGCAGCTGCCATTTGCAGTGCCAGAGGCTGGCGAGACCCGCGTGCATGGCGAGTTGTGCGTGCGCACCGAGGCGCTGGGCGAGCAGATCATCGTGCACTGCTGGCCCGTGGGGCCGCTGGACCGCCTGACCAGCCGCGAGCGGGAAATCGTGGTGGCGGTTGCGCATGGGTTGTCGTTCAAACAGGCGGCCCGAAAGATTGGCGTCGCGCCCTCCACCGTGGCCAATCACCTGTACCGCATCTACCGCAAGCTGGGCGTCAACAGCCGCACGGCGCTGGCTGATCTCATCCACGAAACGCCTGCTGCGCAGTGATCTCACGCGGCCTGCACACGGCCTGATGGTCACGCCGCCATCGTCACGCAACCTTTTGGCAGAATGCGGCATCCAAAGCGCCAATGACCATGCACCTCATTTCTGTCACCGACGTAAAGCCCCTGCTCGACAGCCGGGCGGTGCACCTCTTGGATGTGCGCCTGCCGGAGGAGCTTGAAGAGGCGGCTCTCGCGGGTGCGCTGCATGTGCCGCTGCACGAACTGCCGGGCCGTCACGGCGAGTTGCCCCGCGACAAACCCATTGCGGTGCTCTGCCACCATGGCGTGCGCAGCCAGACGGCGGCGCGGTTTCTTGACCAGGCCGGCTTCGTCGATGCCATGAGCATCGAGGGCGGGATCGACGCCTGGTCACTGGCCATCGACCCGACGCTGCCGCGCTACTGAACAAAACTCAACCGAAGCGACCCCATGACCCTGCGCCCCTTTCATCTGACTTCCTTTGTTCTTGCCGCCAGCCTTGCCGGCACCGCCCATGCCGGTGCCCTGATGGATGTCTACGCACAGGCCGAAGCCAACGACAAAACGCTGCAAGCTGCGGGCTTTCAGCGGGATGCCACTCGCGAAGCGCGGCCGCAGGCCATCGCCGCACTGCTGCCACAGCTGAATGGTCAGGGCAGCTACAGCGTGCAAGACAGCACCACCGCCTATTCCTCGGCACGTTTTGGCCAGGTGCCCGCAGTCACGATTTCACAGGACACCAAGTCTGAAGACACCACGCTGTCGCTGTCGCTGTCGCAGGCCATTTTCGACTGGGCAGCCTTCACCCGGCTGGGCCAGTCCCATAGCCAGGTGGCCTTGGCAGAAACCGGCTACGAGGCCGCCCGGCAGGCGCTGATGCTGCGCACCGCACAGGCGTATTTCAGCGTGCTGACCACCGGCGAAATCCTGCGTGCAGGCATTGCCCAGACCGCCGCGATCGGCCGGCAGCTGGAGCAGTCCAAGCAGCGCTTCGAAGTAGGACTGTCTGCTATCACCGATGTGCAGGATGCACAGGCGCGTGCTGACCTTGCCCTCGCTCAGCAGCTGCAAGCTGAAACCGCGCACAGTGCCGCGCAGCGCGTGCTGGCGCAGATCACTGGTAGCCGCAGCAACAAGGTGGTGGCGGTGCGCGAAGAGCTGCCACTGACCGGCCCTGAGCCTCTGTCGGCAGATGGATGGATGGAGTCGGCCCGCAAATCCAACCTCGCTGTCATCGCCGCACAGCTCGCCGCCAAAGTGGCCGAGGCTGATCTCACCATTGCCCGCTCGCGCCACCTGCCGACGCTGGGCCTGCAAGCAGGCTATTCAGATGCGAGCGGTGACTACACCTCCAATGGCATCCAGTCGCCCACCAGCAGCGAGGGCACCCAGGTTCAGGCCATTCTCACGGTGCCGATCTTCTCCGGCGGTGCCACGCAGTCTGGCGTGCGTGCGGCCAAGGCACTGCAAGGTCAGCGTCAAGCGGAATACGACGATGCCGTGCGCACCGCAGAACGCAATGCCGGTGATGCCTATCAGGGCGTGCTCAGCGGTATTTCGTCAGTGAAGGCCTTCAAGGCTGCCGTGACCTCCACCCGCACCGCGCTGGAGGCCAGCGAGGTCGGCAAGGAGGTGGGCACCCGCACGGCGGTGGATGTGCTCAATGCTCAACAGCAGCTCTATGCCGCCGAGAGCAACTACGCGAAGGCCCGCTACGACTACCTGCTGGCCCTGCTGCAACTCAAGCAGGCCGCAGGGCGGCTGGAGCCCAAGGATCTGGCCAGCATCGATCGCCTTCTGGTGGTTGATTAGTCCGGCGTCGGCACAAGGGGTCGGCCCACCAGCAGGCTGACACGGCTGAGTGGCTGGATGCTGGACAGCCTGCGCGTGAACAGACAGTCTCCTGTCCTGCTTCGCCTCCAGATTTCCGGAGTTTCCATGCGCTGCCGTTCCTTGTTTGTTGCTCTATGTGCTGCGCTGCTTTCCCCCCTGGGGAATGCGGCACCACCAAGCCTTGCAACAGCACTTGAACTGCAAGGCCTGCCGCTGCATGTCGCACCGCAGCCGCTGATCGATAAGGCCCTCGCGCAATCCCAGGCAAAGCCGCAGCCTCTGCGCATCGCGGTGGCGATACCGATGTCACTGTCCCTGCGAGACGGCCTCTGGGACGAACCCAACCCCGGCCTATCGCGCTGGCGCAGTCAGGTGTCCTCCCACGGCGCGAAGTTTCTGGCGCTGACGTTTTCAGATTTCGCACTGCCCGCTGCGGCCGAGCTCTGGCTCTACGACGCCCATGGCGGCCTCATGCAGGGCCCATACACTGCAGCCAGCCGCAATACCGAGGGCATGTTGTGGACAGCCCTAGTACCCACCGACACCGTGGTCATCGAGTTGCAGGTGCCCACTGCGAACCTCGCTGCGGTGCAGCTACAACTGACGCGCATCGACCATGGCATTCGTCCCTTTGACAAGGCCGGTGTCACCGGGGGCAACGCCGGCAGCTGCAACATCGACGCGGCGTGCTCGCAGGGCAATAGCCATCGCGACCAGATTCGCAGCGTCGCGGTCTACACCATCGACGATGGTAGTGGGATGCTGGTCTGCACCGGGCAGCTGGTGAACAACATGCGGCAGGATGCCACGCCGTATTTTCTGAGCGCCCACCATTGCGGCGCGCGCAACAACGCGGGCTCGATGGTGTTGTACTGGAACTTCCAGCGCAGCAGCTGCGGCAGCGGTACTGGCAGCATGAGCCAAACGCAGAGCGGTGCGGTTTTTCGTGCCGGAGACAGCCGTTCGGACTTCGCACTGGTGCAGCTCAACCAGCGCCCTTTGAGCGCTTTCAATGTGTTCTACACCGGCTGGGATGTGACCAGCACGCCGCCGCAGTCCGGCGCCGCCATTCACCACCCCGCTGGCGACGTGAAAAAAGTCAGCCTCTATACCGCCGCCGCGACCCCCAGTGATGGCGTGCTGATCGCGGGTCGGCCGACGGATGCCTGGGAGGTGCATTGGTCTCAGGGCACCACCGAGGGAGGCTCCTCCGGTGCCGGGCTCTACAACCAGAACCGGCAGATCGTCGGCGTGCTGTCAGGCGGCGACGCCAGTTGCAGCAACCGCAACGGGCCCGACTACTTTGGCCGCCTCAGCAATGCCTGGCAGGCCAGTGCCGCGCGCAATGGCCAACTCAAGGCCTGGCTCGACCCGGACAACACCGGCCGTACGACGCTGTGTGGACAGAACCCCGGCGCGCCCTGTGCACCGGACTTGATCTCGATGCCGGACCCCAGTGCCGCAGGTGGCGCGCCAGGCCTCTGGCTGCTTGCCGCACTTGGCATGGTCGGTCTGTTCAGCGCAGCCCGTGCATGCCGCGTCTCAGCAAGGGCGTGAGCAGCAGCATCACCACCCCACTGGCCAGCCCGATCCACATCAGCAGGCTGAATAGCTCGGCGAAGTAGGCCAGTGCATCAGCGGTAGTGACAGTCTGGCCTTCCGGGACGGCAGCCAGCGTGCCGAAGCGGCCCGCGAGCATCTCGCCAAAGGCAGAGGCCAGAAACCACACCCCCATCATCAGGCTCACCACGCGCGGCACGGACAGCTGTGTCACGGCCGAGAGGCCGATCGGCGAGAGGATCATCTCGCCCAGCTCCAACACGAAGTAGGCGAGCACGAACCACCAGAGTGCGGCCTTGCCATTGGCCTCCGGAAACTTTGCGGCGAGCACCAAGCAGCCCATCGCAAGGCCGGCAAAGATCAGTCCGCCACCGAACTTCACTGCTGCGGAAGGGTTGAGGCCGCGTGCATCCAGACGCGGCCAGAGCCAGGCAAAAATCGGCGACAGCACAAAAATAAAAAAGCCACCCAAGGCCGTGAGTTGCGCTGCACTCCACTCCACGCCCAAGCCTTCGCGGTTCATGACGCGATCCGCAAAGGCATTCCAGGTTCCGTAGCTCTGTTCATACAGACCCCAGAACAAAATCGAGACTGCGATGAGCGCCATCAGCCCCCACATCCTGGCGCGCTCGGCGGCACTGCAATCGCGCAGCGTGAAGCGCACAAACCAGACGAACAGCACCGCAGTCATCACGAAGGCCACTGCTTCGGTTGCGGTCAGCTCGAAAGTCTTGAGCAGTGTGAGCTTGGCTTGCAGCACCTGCTGCACTACCACCACACCGAGCAGCGCACTGACATAGATCAGCCACTCTCGCGGCAGCCATAGCACCCGCTCGCGCAGCAGCGCCGGGTTCGCAGGCTCGGCCGCGCCGTGCAGATGCGGCTGGCCAAGGATGAACACCACCAGTCCCAGCAGCATGCCGATGCCCGCCGCGCCAAAGCCGTACGCCCAGCCATAGGTTTCACCCAACCAGCCGCACAGCAGTGCGGAGGTGAAGGCCCCGATGTTGATGCCCATGTAGAACAGCGTGAACCCAGAGTCGCGTCGGGCGTCGCCATCGGCATACAAACGGCCGACGATGGTAGAGATGTTGGGCTTCAAAAAGCCGACGCCCATGATGATCAGCGCCAGCGAGGCATAGAAAACCTGGAGGGCGAAGGCATCGCGCGTCACCACACCATCCACCCGTGCCGCCGCCGTGCCCTCAAAAGCCATGCCGAAGTGCCCGGCGCAGAGCAGCAGCCCTCCGAACACCACGGCCTTGCGCATGCCCAGATAACGGTCAGCCAGCAAGCCGCCAATCACCGGCAGCGCATAGGCCAACCCGGCATAGGTGCCCAGCAGCAGGTAGCCATCTTCATCCGCAAACAAGTGGTACTTGGTGACGTAGAAGAACAACAGGGCCTTCATGCCGTAAAAGCTGAAGCGCTCCCACAGCTCTGTGAAAAAGCAGACGCAGAGACCCTTGGGATGGCCTAGAAAATCAGTGGAAGTGGTCATGGCAGGAGGCAGGAGATCAGCCGTACTTGGCAAGAAGTGCGCCGAGCTCGGCGGCTTGTTGCTTCGCGACCTTGCGATCAGCCTGCCCGTCCAGTGCTGCCGTCATGGCACAGCCCATCATCTCGAAGAACGCGCGGTCCAGCGCCTTGCGGGCCGCCGCCAGCTGCTGGGCGATTTCGGCACAGCCTTCACGCCGCTCGACCATACCCTGCACGGCACGCACCTGGCCTTCGACACGGCGTAAACGAGTGATCATGGCGCGTTGCTGCGCTGCATCAGGGTTCATCATCAGCTGGCTCCGTAGAGTTTAATTTGGATACCGGCAGGGGTATATTGCGCCACCCCCACCGGAGATTCAGCATGCAGATTGTCATCGATATCGAGGCTTGGCTGCGGGCAGTGATCGGCGGCAGCCTGATTGGCGGTGCAGCTGCTGCGCTATGGGCATTCAATGGTCGCATTGCGGGTATCAGTGGCGTGCTGGGCGGACTGCTCTGGCCACAGGCGGAGGGCGAGCGGCGCTGGCGCCTGGCCTTTGTGGCCGGGCTGCTGGCAGGCCCTTTGCTGCTGGGCATGGCAGGCCAATTCAACCCACCGGAGACCAGTTCGATGTCTCCCTTGCTTATGCTCGCCGGCGTGCTGGTGGGTTTCGGCACGCGTCTAGGCTCTGGCTGCACCTCAGGCCATGGGGTCTGTGGACTGGCCCGCTTCTCGCCCCGCTCCGCAGCCGCTACAGCCACCTTCATGGGCTTCGGATTTCTCGCCGTCTGGCTGCTGCGCCACGGGGGGCTGGCATGAACCGCACCCTCGTCGCTGGTCTCTCCGGCCTGTTGTTCGGTGTGGGACTGGCGCTCTCCGGGATGATGGAGCCCAGCCGGGTACTGGGCTTTCTCGATCTCTTCGGCCGCTGGGACCCCACCCTAGCCTTCGTCATGGTCAGCGCGCTGGCGGTGAACACGCCTGTGCAGTGGTGGCTCAGACGGCGCGGTGGTGCACCGCTGTGTGCCCCGCGCTACGAGCTGCCGGCAAAAACCCTTGTGGATGCACCGCTGCTCATCGGTGCAGCCTGTTTTGGCATTGGCTGGGGCTTGGCGGGTTACTGCCCCGGCCCCGCGCTGGCCTCGCTGCCGCAAGGCGGTTTGACACTGCTGGGCTTTGTGCTGGCCATGGTCGTCGGCATGGCGCTGGCACGCCGCATCCAGCGGCGTCTGGGCTGAGCCTGTCCGGCGAGATCAGCGGGCCGCGCAGGACGAGCCGGGTGTCGGTAGCTTCCAGCGCGGATCATCGATGAAGTAGCTGCGCACCTTCAGGTAATCCTGCGGATCGTTGAGGTAATCCAGCTCCGGCGGATTGGCGAGGCTGGCGATCTCGGCCCGCCAGCCTGCCTCGTAGGACTCCGCACCCGGCCCCACGGCTGGTGCCCAAGCATCGTGGTGGTTGGGCATGGTCACCTTCGGGTGCGAGTGCTCGACGTACAGGCGCACATCGCGCAGGCCGCTGGTGAGACTGCCAAAGCCCACGATGGTGCCGGCATGCACGTCGACACAATCCGGAAAGGTATCGAGCGCGCATTGGATCGCCTCGGCATCGGGCTTGCCATCGGCAATCGGCCCAGCGGAGTCGTGCCAGAGCAGAGAGAAATCATCCTTGCGGAAGTGATACGCCCAAGCCCCGCCCGTGGGCTGGCCAAAGCCGCCTTCGTCATCCACTGATTGCACGAACCAGGCGATCTCCTGCGGATCCGTGTTGAGGTATTGCAGATAGACAATGACCTCCGGAACAAACACAAAGGGTGTCGAGCCGGTGGCGAGGTCTGCCGGCTCGCCTGCGGAGTGAACATGCCGCAGCACGCTGACTTCCGGCAGGTCTTCCCACACTTTGAGGGATTGCACGGTGCCGCGTGCTGGCTCGGTGGTATTGCCCAGCACCAGACAGGAGAAATTGTCCTGGTTGCCATCACGACTGGCCTGTTCGCGGGCCAGCGCGCAGGTGGCCTCGCCACCAACAATCACCGCCCCGGTGCGGCCCGCGACATAGCCCATGTCGGCCGCGTGATCGAAGTGGCCGTGACCAATGAAAATGGCCTCTGGTGCGATGGCGGCTAGGTCTTCGCGGGTGATCGGCGCGTAGTTGGCATGCACGCCAACGATCTCCCAGGCATCCAGCAGAAACAGATGGCCGCCCAGCGAGGCAACGAAACTCGCCACGCCAAACCACCACAGCTTTGCCTGGGTCGGATCCGTCGCGCCTGGGCCCAGAATGCGGTCACGCGCGGCCTGCACCTCTGGGCTGATGCTGCGCTTGCTGGCAGCTGGCAGCGGCACCCAACCTGGGCTGAATGGGGCGATGCGATCTGGCGTGCATCGGCTGCTCCCGCCATCGGGGGGTGGCAGCGGCACAGGGCCTGTAGCCTGCGGCAGTGTGGACTCACCACAGGCGGCGAGTAGAGCGCTGCCAAGCAGCAGGGCGCGGAATGACTTCATGGCAGGGCCTCGATCTGGATCGCAACGGTGCGGAGAAAGCCGGCTTCGCTGCCGGGTCGGTACTGCTGGATCGTACGCGAAGGGCCGAGATTGACCGGAATCTCCAACCGCCCTTCGACATCTGATCTCAGGGTAGTAGCTTGCCCATCTGTGATCACGCGATAGTCACGTCCCGGCTGATACCAGCCCGCCGTACGCACCATGGCCTGGCCGCTGCCCGCCAAGCTGAAGCCAGCCTCTGAAACCTCGCCCAGACGGGCGAACTCCAGAACGGTGCGTTCAATGCGCACCTGCCAGTCGTAGACACTGAACACTGTGTCGATGGAGAGATAGGTGAAGCGTCGCGGCAAGGGCTTGGGCTGTTGTGCCAACGCCAGCTGCTGCGGCAGCAGGATGGCGATGCCCGCACTCCAGAACGGCGCGGTGTGGGTGCCTTGGCCGTAGTCCACAAAGCTGTGGGGGATGCCATAGCGGTCGAGCTGGTTGTGCATGTTGGTGGCGGCTTCGTGCACGGCGTACTCGAAGCTGTCGGTGGGCACCGGCCGACCGGCCGTGTAGCCATTGCCGGTGCGGATCCACAGCGCAGTGTTGGACAGGTTCTCGGCCAGATCCCAGGAATTGTGTCCGCGCCAGCGGATCTCCTCGCTCTCGCGTGGCCCCCACACCGAGCCCGGTGGCCCGCTATCCAGGGCAGAACCGCCATCGAGCACGCCGCGCGCAATGAGCGTGTTGGTGTCCACCACCGGCGACATTGCCGAAGCCGAGCCAAACAGGTGCGGATACTTCGAGGCATAGGCGAAGGAGCCATGTCCGCCCATGCTGATGCCCATCAACATGCGGCCGTCGCGGTCGCGCCGCACGCGGTAGTTCTGCTCGATGAAATGCAGCAACTCGTGGATGTGAAAGGTCTCCCAGCGCGGCGTGCCGCCCAGGCCATTGTTGTACCAGTCGCTGTAAAGCCCGCCAGCGCCGCCCTCCGGCATGACGAGGATGATCGGCAGGTTTTCGGTGAGGGCTTCCACCGGGTGGTTCTGGGTATAGGTGGTGTAGCCGTTCGTGCCATTGCAGCAGCCGTGCATCATGTAGAGCACCGGGTAGCGCGTGGGTGATGCCGGGTCGTAGCCGGTCGGCAGCAGAACGCGCAGCGGCAGCTCGCGCTCCATCGCGGCACTTTTCACCGTCAACTCGTGCAGACGCTCCCGTACCAGCACGTCGGAGACCAGCTCCACGGCGCTGGCCGGGTTTTCCGGCAGCGGCAGACGCTCGATCGGTAGCGCTGTGGTCGACGAGGAAGACTCGCAGCCCGCCAGCGCCAGCAGCAAGGTGCCCAGCCCGGCAGCCCGCTGAATGACCCTCAGGGCCGCACTCATCTTGCTCATGGTTCTCTCCTCGCAATCTAGCGGCCGCTGCTGCGGCTCTTGAGTGACAGGCTAGTCGCCCAAGACGCGAGCGGCTTGTATGAAAGGGCTACGGGTTTAGCGCTTGCGAGCGGGGTGGTGGTGGCAGACGGCGCGCGGCAGAAGCCGGACCTGCACGGTAGTCGAGCCAGGGTTCGGCGGGCTGTTGTCCCACGCCGGGCAGCCGGTAGTCACAAACCCCTTGCGGAAAGACGGCCTGCAACTCAGCCCACTGCGCCTCGCTCATCGCGGGCGTCAGGCCCGCATAGTCGGCACGATCCAGCGGCTTGGTCTGGCACTTCCAGATATCGTCGGTGAAGGGTTGACCGGCGACGATGCGGGGTGCGGCGTAGTACGGGTTGAGCAGCGGACAACTCGCCGCCGGCAGGTCGCGACCATTGCCATCGGCGCAACGATCCACCGCCCTGGCCGGCTTGTGGCGGCGCACTTTTTCCTCCAGCGGCAATGCGCTCTGATCGGCTTCGATGGCGGCGAGCCAGGCGTCCATGACGGTCAGCGCCTGGGTCTCGAACTGCCAGTGGCCGATCAGTGCGCCGGGGCCGGTCCAGATCACCTGGTTGTCGTGGTGGCCGTTGGCGGCAACGAGCCGCGCACGCATCACATAGCTGCGGTAGTCGTGGTGGATCTCCACTGTGTCGTGGCCGCGCAGATCAATCATCGGCACGCGAGCGAGCGCATGAGCCTCGTTGATCAGGCCGCCACGGTAGACGATGTCCAGCGCCTCCGGGTCGGCCTGCATGCGTTCTGCGGTCGGGTTGTAGTCGATGTCGCGCCCGCCGATCTTGCGGTTGAGGTCGATGAACTGGGCCATGCCGATCACCCCGGTCCGCAATGCGCCAAAGCCGTATTGGATGCCGATATTGTCGAGCGGACGGCGGGCATGGCCGTCGACCGCGCGATGGCCAAGCACTGAAGCCATGTAATCCGCCAGGGCGCAGCGCGTGCCTCGCGGGTTGGTCACGGGGTCGTAGCCCTGCCCTGCACCCAGCTTGCAGGACTGCGTGTCCCGCAGGCGTGGGTCGGGCCTGGGATTCAGTGCAGAGTCGAAGCCATAGACGTTGACCCACGACTGGCAGACGGCCGTGCTCTCGTGGCCCGCCACACTGGCCTGTGCCAACTCACTCCATGCCACACCGCTGGCCCAGTGCGTCGGCTGGCTCCAGTAGTCGAGCAACAGGCGACAGTCCATGACCTCGATCATCGTCGACCAGGTATCGGGGAAACTGCACGCCGGGATGATGCCGTCGAAGATGCCGGGGTAGGCATTGGCCACCTGCTGCTGGTAGATAGAACCGCCAGAGCAGCCCGTGCCGATGGTGTAGCGGATCGGCCCGTAATTTTCGATGAAGCGCTCCTTCAGCATCATCAGCGCCTCGGCCTGCACGACCAGGTTGCAGTTGAGCGTGTTGTGCGCCAACGAGGTGCTCATCACCGCAAAGCCCAGCCCCAGGGGGTTGACCACCTCGACACTCGGCCCTGCCGCCTGACCGTGGGTCATGCCACAGCCGGAGCCACCGGTAATGACCGTCTTGCCATTCCATCCGGTTTGTGAATCCCAAGGCTGCCAGTCGGCAGCGGGGTCGAACAGCACGGCGATCTGGTACAGGCCGCGATCCTGCGCGCCGGTTTCGATGCGCACGATGAAGGGCACGGTGCGGCCCTGGTCGGTCGTGGTCATCGCCACGTCCAGCGGCGGGTTGGCGGGGTCGTAGTCGGCCAGCGTATTGGCGCCGGGCCGGCTGGAGCGGTATTTGAGCTGATAACTCACGGGCCGGTTGCACTGGGCGTCGGTCGCACCGGCAAGGCAGGGCCAGGGCTGTACCTGCTCCCCTGCAAAGACCGGCCCGCCATTGGGATGGTTGGTCAACAGCAGGCTCGCGCCACCACCGTCCGGCAAGCGTGCGGTCAAGGTCTGGCGGCCCTCTGTCAAGCCGGTGACGAGGCCCATCACCCGGCCATTGGGGCGTAACGCGAAGGCGCTCGCCACATCACGACCGTCCACCTCAAAACGTAGGGCTGCCACATCCACGCCGGCAGGCAGCCTCAGTTCGATCAGCGCATCGCCCCCACTGAGCAGATCGGCGCGGTTGGAGAGGCTCTTGATCTCGATGGCCGACGCTTGCAGCGCGGGTAATGCCGGGACACGAGACTCCCCGCAGGCCGCAAGCCACAAGGGGGCAAGGGCCAGCAGCAGGCGCGGCACAAGACAGGGGCGCATCGCAATCTCCTCACAGGCAGGCCCGCCGGCGTCATGGCACCGACAGTGCGGAATCTGCGGCGATGCTAGGCAGCGCTGGGCCTTGCGGCTTGTATGGAACGGCTACCGGCTGCTGCCGGAGAGCAGGGACCGCAGACAGACCCGTTGCGGATCAAACACCCGCGAGGGCTTGAGCCCGAAGACCTCCAGAAAGGCATGGTCGAAATGGGCGAGATCATGGAAGCCGGCATCCTGCGCGAGCCGCGTCCAGGTCAGCCCTGGGCGCCAGGCATCCACCGCCCGCCACACCGCCAGCCAGCGCGCGTAATGGCTCACCGTGCTGCCGGTCTCGGCGCTGAAGAGATGCCGCAGCCGCGAGGCCGAAAGACCCTCGGCTGCGGCGAGTCGCGTGAGCATGACCTGATCCAGTGGCAGCTGTGCAATGCGCGCCAGCGTGCGGGCGATGCGCAGGTCATCCAGTGACTCCGCAGTGACCGGCGGCGCAATGGCCTCGGCCATGTGGCGGTGCAGCGCCAGCGCCTCGTCAGCTTCGAGCCGGCCCTGTGCGGCGGCATCGAGCGCGGGATGCAAAGCGGCGAAAGCTGCCGGGTGACAGGCATGCACGGGGGCCTCGCGCAGCAGCGGTGCCAGCCGCCGATAGCCAGCTGTGCCCATCGGGTAGTCGAAGATGGCGATCTGGCTGGCTGGTGCATGGATCAAGCGCCGACGCAGCTTGGGCGTGAGCAGCAGCGCCCAGGCACTCAGGCTGCCGAAGCCCTCGATCTCGATGCGGAAGGGTGCGCGGCGTGCGTAGAGCAGCGTCGCCGCCAGCCGCCGGTACGGGGACTGGCGGCGATCGAGCACGAAGTCATCGGCCAGCAGCATGAATCGCTGACCACCGTAGTAGATGGTAAGCAGCGGCGCGGCGCTGACCGCAGGCATGGTCAGGGCGTGATCGCCGGCACCGCCGCTGGAAACGTGCGCGGCGCATGCCAGTCCAGCCCCAGCTTGCCACGCAGCATCTGCCAGTAGAGCTGCGGCAGATAGTGCTTCTTCAAGGCCCAGTAGCTGCGGCGCGGCACGCGCGGGTCGAGCGGAAAGCTGGGCGTGACCACGCCGTCGTAGCAGAACTCGGCAAGCATGATCTTGCCGCGCGAGGTGGTGAGCGGGCAGCTGGCATAGCCGTCGTAGCGGGCCTCGTTACCGCTGCCCAGCAGCTGGCGCAGCACGTTGGCGACCACCACCGGCACCTGCGCACGCACGGCGGCGGCGGTCTTGCTGTTGGGCGTGGTGGTGCAATCGCCGAGGCCGAAGATGTCCGGGTGCAGCGTGCTTTGCAGCGTGTGCTTGTCCACCGCCATCCAGCCGCTGGCGTCGGCAAGCGGGCTCTGCCGGATGAATTCCGGCGCGGACTGCGGTGGCACCACGTGCAGAAAATCGAAGCCCTGCGTCACCCTTTGCTTGTCAGGCCCCACCTCGAAAGTAGCGGTGCGGCCAGGGCCGTCCACCGCCACCAGTTGATGGCCGAAGTGAGCGGCGATGTCGTAATGAGCGACGACTTTGTCCAGCGCCTGCGCATAGAAGGGCACACCGAACATGGCAGCCCCCGGCGTGTAGAAATGGCTCTGCACCGTCACGCCGGCGCGGCGGAACTGGTCGGCCGCGAGATACAGCGCCTTTTGCGGTGCGCCCGCGCACTTGATGGGCATGGCGGGCTGCGTGAACAGTGCGGTGCCGCCGCGCAGGCCCTCGATGCACTGCCAGGTGTAGGGCGCTAGGTCATAGCGATAATTGCTGGACACGCCATTCGTCCCCAGCGTGTCGGCAAGTCCTTCGATTTTGTGCCAATCGAGTTGCAGGCCCGCCGCCACCACCAGCGCCTGATAGCCAATGCGCTGGCCATCGGCGAGCAGCACCTGTTTTGCCACCGGATCGAAGCCCGCCACCGCTGCCGCTACATGGCGCACGCCTTTCGGGATAAGACTGGCCATCGGACGACGCGTCGCATCGATGCGATAACTGCCACCACCCACCAGTGTCCAGGCGGGCTGGTAGTAGTGAAACTGGGCCGGCTCGATGAGGGCGATATCCAGCTCTGGCCGCGCCCGTTTCAGACTGGCAGCCACCGTGAGGCCAGCGGCACCGCCCCCGACGATGACCAGAGTGTGGCGAGTGGGCATTGCAGGCATGGCGCGCTCCTGAGGCGAGTGTGGTGGTCGGTGATGCTTGACTGTTTGTCGGGCTTGAATGATACCCCGGTGGGTATCATAATTCCATTGTCGAATAACGATAGAGCGATTCGTTATATCGCCCCCAGCCCAGTCAGGAGCATCACCATGCTGTTCCGCCAGTTCTTCGACCCCACCTCCAGCACCTACACCTATTTGCTGGCCTCCGGCCGTGGGCGCGAGGCACTGATCATCGACCCGGTGAAGGAGCAAGCCGCGCACTACCTGCAAGCCATCCGCGAGCTGGATCTGAAACTGGTGCGCGCCGTCGACACCCACACCCATGCCGACCACATCACCGCGCTCGGCGATCTGCGCGAGGCCACGGGCTGTATCACGGTGATGGGTGAGTTCACCCAGGCGCAGTGCGTGAGCGAGTCGGTGCGCGAGGGCGAGGTGCTGAACGTGGATGGCATCCGGCTGAAGGCGCTCTACACGCCGGGCCACACCGACGAATCCTTCAGCTTCGTGCTGGGGGCCGAGAAACCCACGGCGGTGTTCAGCGGCGACGTGCTGCTGATCCGTGGCACGGGCCGCACCGATTTTCAGGCCGGTGACGCGCACAAAAGCTGGGACTCCATCGTCAACAAACTCTTTCGCCTGCCGGACGACACCACGCTCTACCCAGCGCATGACTACAAGGGCTGGATGGCCAGCAGCATCGGCGAGGAGAAACGCCACAACCCGCGCCTCGCTGGCAAGACTGAGGCCGAATACGTGGCGATCATGCACAACCTCAAGCTGCCCAACCCCAAGCTGATGGACATCGCCGTGCCAGCCAATCTCGCCTGCGGCCAGGGCTGAAGCCGACATGCTCCGCCTGCCGCTGCTGGAAGACCTGCGCCGCGCCAGCCGTGAAAGCCTCAGCGCCGATGGCATGGCAGGCACCGTCACCGCCATCCTGCTCATCCCGCAGGCGCTGGCCTATGCGCTGCTGGCGGGCCTGCCGCCGGAGGTGGGGCTGTATGCCAGCGTGCTGCCCATGCTGGTGTATGCCCTGCTCGGCTCCAGCCGCACGCTCTCGGTCGGCCCGGTCGCGGTGGCGGCGGTGATGGTGAATGCGGCACTCACGCCCTATGCGCAGGGCGACGCGGCTAAATATCTGAGTGGCGCGCTGCTGCTGTCGGCGCTCTCCGGAGCACTGCTGCTGGGCATGGCGGCGCTGCGGCTGGGCTGGCTGACGCACTTCATCAGTCACCCGGTGCTCTCTGGCTTCACCACCGGCGCGGCGCTGTTCATCATCGCCACGCAACTCTCCACCCTGAGCGGCATTGCGGTGCCGCGCGATGCCGACGTGCCGCAGATTCTTCTGGCCTTATGGCAAGGGCAGCACAGGCTGCACGGTGCGGTGATCGGCTTCGGGCTGGTGGCACTCGCCTTGTTACTGCTGGCGCGCCAGCCCTTGCAGCGGGCCTTGCAGGCCCGTGGCCTGAAGAAGGAATCTGCACAGATCATCAGCCGCACCGCACCGCTGCTCGTGGTGGCGGGCGCTACCGCCCTCTCTGCCCAGGCCGATGCCGCCCTGCATTGGCAAGTGCCGGTAGTGGGGCTGATTCCGCAAGGGCTGCCGGGACTGTCGCTGGATTTTCTTGCCGCCCCCGGCTGGCAGGCCCTGCTGCCAGCGGCGGCGATGATCGCCCTCATCAACTACGTGGAAAGCATTTCGGTGGCCAAGGCGTTGGCCTTCAAACGCGGCGAAAAAGTCGATGCCGACCAGGAGCTGCTGGCACTCGGCGGCACCAATGTCATGGCGGCCTGCGCCGGGGCCATGCCGGTGTGCGGCGGCTTTGCGCGCAGCACGGTCAACTTCGATGCCGGCGCGCGCAGCCAGCTGGCCGCCGTCATCACCGCGTTGTGGGTGGCGCTGGCGGCCTTCGCCTTCAGCGGACTGCTCGCGCCGCTGCCCAAGGCGGTGCTGGCGGCGGTGATCGTGGTCGCGGTCTGGCAGCTGG
>Ga0255086_1000348_pt1 | contig 16014 bp, 10 predicted proteins | sample Colum_Cont_RepC__FD_188438 | JGI IMG/M metagenome (GOLD analysis project Ga0255086, IMG submission 188438) | Freshwater microbial communities from Columbia River, Oregon, United States - Colum_Cont_RepC_8d | ecosystem: Environmental > Aquatic > Freshwater > River | place: USA: Oregon | collected... | reverse complement strand
GGCATCTGAACCTTGAAGCACGCGTGGCCCCTGACTCTCGACCTGCTCACTGTCGATGTAGCGGATCTTCACCTTGGTGCCCGTGTGCAGGCCCGCATGCACCAGCGCCTCGTTGAGACTCTTGTAGGCATCGGCCAGGTCGACATACTTGCCCACCATCGCGATGTTGATCTCGGTGTCGGCGCTCAAGCGCTTCTCGACCAAATCATCCCATTCGCGCAGATCGGCCTTGTGGCCTTCGGTCAAGCCGAAGTGCTCGATCACCAGCTCGTCGAGACCCTGCTGGTGCAACCAGCTGGGGATCTTGTAGATGTCGTCGAGATCGACCGCCGACACCACGGCACGGATCGGCACATTGGTGAACATCGCGATCTTGCGGCGCTCGCTCTCCGGCAGCGGCCGGTCGGTACGGCAGAGCAGCACATCAGGCTGGATACCGATGGTGCGCAGCTCCTTCACCGAATGCTGCGTCGGTTTGGTCTTCATCTCGCCCGCCGCCTTGATGTAGGGCACGAGGGTGAGGTGCATGAACATGGTGTACTTGCGACCCAGCTCGACCTGCATCTGGCGGATCGACTCCAGGAAGGGCAGACCTTCGATGTCGCCCACCGTGCCGCCGATTTCGACCAAGCAAATGTCGCAGCCGGCACCACCACGCTTGATGGCGTTCAAGATTTCGTCGGTGATGTGCGGGATCACCTGCACGGTCTTGCCCAGATAGTCACCACGACGCTCGCGCGCCAGCACGTTCTGGTAGACCTGCCCAGTGGTGATATTGCTGAGCTTGCTGGTTTTGGCGCGCAGGTAGCGCTCGTAGTGGCCCAGATCCAGATCGGTTTCGGCACCGTCCTCGGTCACGAACACTTCGCCGTGCTGGAATGGCGACATGGTGCCGGCATCGACGTTGATGTAGGGGTCGAGCTTGAGCATGTGCACCTTGAACCCACGGGATTCGAGGATGGCCCCGAGCGAGGCGGCGGCGATGCCCTTGCCAAGGGCAGAGACCACGCCCCCGGTGACAAAGATGTAGCGGGTGTGTCCGGTGTGCGTGCGGTCGGTCATGGCGGATCGGCGTGCAGTTCAAAAAAGCATTTTACAGCAGCCGGCCGACCAGCCGATGACCGATCAGCCTAAGCCGACGGCAATTTGTGGTCTTTGAACTGCTGCCTGAGCTGCAACTTGCTGATCTTGCCAGTGGCGGTGTGGGGGATCTCCGTCACGAACACCACATCATCCGGCGTCCACCACTTGGCGATGCGGCCCACAAAATGCGTGAGTAGTTCCTCACGCGAAGGCTCCTGCCCCGGCTTTTTCACGATCACCAGCAAGGGGCGCTCGTCCCACTTGGGGTGATGCACGCCGATGACGGCGGCCTCCTGCACAGCCGGGTGCGCCATCGCCACATTCTCAAGGTCGATGGAGCTGATCCACTCACCGCCGGACTTGATCACATCCTTGCTGCGATCGGTGATCTGCAAAAAGCCATCCGCGTCGAGCGTGCCTACGTCGCCGGTGGGGAACCAGCCATCGACCAGCGGTGACTTGTCGAGCTTGTAATAGCCATTTACCACCCAGGGCCCTTTCACGTAGAGGTCGCCGAACGCCTTGCCATCGCGCGGCAACTCCTTGCCCGCGTCATCGACGATCTTGAGATCGACGCCGAAGATCGGCCGACCCTGCTTGATCTCCACGGCAAACTGCTCGTCCTTGCTCAGGCTTAGATGATGGTTCTTGAGCGTGTTGAAGGTGCCGAGCGGGCTCATCTCGCTCATGCCCCAGGCGTGATGAATCTTCACGCCGTAGTCGTCGCGGAAGGTTTTCATCAAGGCCGGTGGGCAAGCCGAGCCGCCAACCACCGATCGCCAAGGTGTGGCGAACTTGAGGCCATGCTTTTGCAGGTGCTGCAACAAGCCCAGCCACACCGTCGGCACGCCGGCGGAGAAGGTCACGCCCTCGCTCTCGAACAGCTCGAACAGGCTGGCACCGTCGAGGCCTGCCCCCGGCATCACCAGCTTCGCGCCCATCATCGCGCAGGCATAGGGCGTGCCCCAGGCATTGACATGGAACATTGGCACGACCGGAAGCACCACATCGCGGGCGGAGAGACACATCACATCCGGCATGCAGGCCCCCATCGCGTGCAGGATGGTGGAGCGATGCGAGTACAGCACGCCCTTGGGGTTGCCCGTGGTGCCGCTGGTGTAGCACAGCGCAGCCGCTTCGCGCTCGTCAAAAGTCGGCCACTCGTATTGCTCAGAGGCCGCTGCTAGCAGCGATTCGTAGGCCAGGGGCGTCACGTTCTGCATCACGGGCAGCGCGTCTGCGCTGGTGAGCGCGACCCAGTGTTTGACGCTGGGGCACTGTTTGGCGATGCCATCAATGATCGCGGCAAAAGTGACGTCGAAAAACACCGCCTGATCTTCAGCGTGATTGATGATCCAGACGATCTGCTCCAGGAACAGTCGCGGGTTCACTGTGTGCAACACCCGCTGCGCGCCTGAGACGCCGTAATACAGCTCCAGGTGCCTATGGGTGTTCCAAGCCAGCGTGCCGACATTGCCTTGCTTGGCAATGCCGAGGCTGTCCATGACGTTGCCCACCCGTCGGGCACGCGCGGCCACGGCGGCATAGGTGCTGCGATGGATCGCCCCCCCCGCATCCGGCAGACGCGAAACAACCTCGGTATCGCCGTGAAACCGCTCGACGTGGCGAACGATATCGGCCACCAACAGGGGCTGATCCATGATGAGTCCAAACATTGCGGTTCTCCTCCGCTGATTTTTATCGATGCTCAATCGGCCCATGATGCCGGCAGCCCGAGCCAAGGCTCAAACTGCCAGCGCAGTGCCGGTGCTTCGGCAGTATCCCAGCGCGCCGCGATGGAAACCACTGTGCGATTCACAAAAACGATTGGGAGTCTGCTGCGCCACCAAGGTGGCACCCCGGCCTGCTGGCAGAGCTGCCTCAGCGTGCGGTGGTGCGCCTGCCCGACGGGCTTGATGCGCACCCCAGCCAGTCCGAAACAGACCTGCATGGCTTGCGGTGTGGCGCTGTGCATGCGTCCCAGACCGAAAGGCAGCGCCAGTGGCTGCTGGCCGTCCCAGTCCAGGCAGAAATCCTCCGGCAGATTCGGCATTGGCGGCCCGGCATGCAGAGCCTGCCGATAGCGTCGGAACTCGCCGCCGGACCAGCACAGTAGCGGATGTGCCTCGGGCGCTGCGGCCAGCACCTCGCGCTCAAGCCGCTGCAGCACTGCGCTGGCTACCGGTGGCAGGCCGAGCGTGGCCAGCCAGTGTCGCAACACCAGACGACGCTGCGGCGGCTTGAGGGCCAGCAGGCCCGGCACCGAGAGTCCACCTTCAGGCAGGCAGACGGTCGGCAGCAGATCGCGCGCCAGATCCTGCAACAGCTGCGCGGCATCGCTGGCGTGTTCTGCGGTGCGCAGCAGTGCGGCATCCAGCTGCGGCCAGCGGGATCGCAGCAGGGGCATTGCGGTGCTGCGCAACCAGCTGCGGGCATACCGCGGGTGCTGGTTGTGCGGGTCTTCGACCCAACGCAAGTCTTGCGCTTTGGCATAGGCCTGCAAGCTCTCGCGGGGCTGGTTGAGTAGCGGACGCCAGAGCGGCTGCGCACCCAGCAGGGTCAGTGACTGCATGGCCGCCAGCCCCTCCACACCCGTGCCGCGACACAGCCGCAACAGCACGGTCTCGGCTTGGTCATCGGCGTGGTGTGCGCTCATCAATAGTGTGCCGGGCTTGAGCGCGCCGCAGAGCGCGGCATAGCGGGCCTCACGGGCGGCAGCCTCAGGCCCTTGTGGATGCTGGGCATCGACCATCACGCGCAGCACTGTCAGCGGCACACCCCATTGCTGGCATTGCTGCTCGGCCCGCGCGACCCAGTCATCGGCGGCAGGCTGCAAGCCGTGGTGGACATGAATGGCCTGCAAGCCCGGCAAGCCCTGCGCCCTCGCCAGATGCAGCAGCACGGTGGAGTCCAGCCCGCCGCTGTAGGCCACCGCATAGCCGGTGGCCGCGGGTGGGTTCAGCAGGCACTGGTCGAGACGCATGGCACTGCCGCTGTTAGTCCTGCGTCCAGCGGAAGCCAATGGCCCCAAGCAAGGTGAACGTCACAGCGCAGGCCACGAGAATCAGCAGTGGTGTCGCCACCGCTGGACTGGCCAGCCCGGCACCATCCAGCATCACTGCGCGTGCTGCATTGAGCAGGTGGGTTAACGGAAACACTTGCGAGGCCCACACCACGGCCTTGGGCGCTCCGTCGATCGAAAAGAACACCCCAGAGAGCACCATCATCGGCCATGACAGCAAGTTCAGCAGACCACCAGCCAGTTCCTCTGAAGTCACCCGCGCGCTCACCATCAGGCCCATCGCGATCATCGAATAGCTGCCGACTGCGGTAATGAGACCAAGCAGCCAGTAGCTGCCCTCCATCCGGTAATGCAGAAACAGATTGCTGCCTGCGAATACCACCGTGGTGACCAGCATGGTCAGCACCAGCCGCGACAACAGCTGCGCGACAATGAACTCGGCAGCCGTCAGCGGTGTGGCGTTAAGGCGCTTCAGATAACCCGACTTGCGATAGCGGACGATCACATAGCCGGTGCCAAACAGGCAGGAGAACATCAGGTTAATGCCAAGAATGCCGGGGGCGGCCCAATCGACATAGCGGATCCGCTGGCCGCTGGCTTCCTCGCGCTGCAGGGGCGTACCCCCCGTGCCACGCAACAGGGTTTCGAGCGCGCTGCCCTTTTGCGATTCGGGATTGATCAGATAACGGGCAGGCTCAGCGCGAAAGTCCAGCGCCATATCGATGCGATGACGCGTTACCTTGGCCTGCGCATCAGCCCCGTTCGGCTCGACATAAAACTGCACAGAAGGCGCCGCCAGAAAGGGGTGTAGCTCAGTACTCAGCGTGGTGCCCTGCGGCAGCAATACGGCCACCTTGAACAGCGGTTGCTGCGGACCAGAAAAAATCCACGCAAAGCCCGCAACGGTCAACAGCGGGAAGAGCACATTCCAGCTCAGCGTGGCTCTGTCACGCAGAAACTCCATGCTGCGTGCAATGGTCATTGCAGCGAGTCGTTTGAAATTGAAGTTCATGCGCGCAAAGCCTTGCCGGTCAGTTCAATGAACAGGTCTTCCAGCGTGCGCGGGCGAATGCGCAGGCGCGCCAGCGACACTCCCATCGCGCGCAGTTGATCAAGACTGGCGGCCACATCGTGACTGGTCAGCTCCGAGAGTTCACCTCGGCTGGTGAACGGCAGGCGATCCATGAGCGCGGCAGCCTCCTCGCTGGGCAACTCGATCACCGAGTCGTTGAAGTGTTTCGCCAGCAGGCTTTGTGGGCTACCGCTAGCGATGACTTTGCCGTGATCCATGATCGCGATCTCGTCACAGAGTTCGTAGGCTTCTTCCATGTAGTGTGTCGTGAGCAGCACGGTCTTGCCTTCGGCTTTGATGCCGCGCACCAGTTCCCAGAAATTGCGCCGCGCCTGTGGGTCGAGACCGGTGGTGGGCTCGTCAAGAAACACGATCTGTGGATCGTTGATCAGCGCAATCGCCAGCAACACGCGCTGACGCTGCCCACCGGAGAGTTTCAGTGTGTCGCGGTCAAGAAACTCCTCCAGCCGACACACGGCAATCAACTCATCCTCGCTGCGGATCTTCGGATACAGCGCGGCGAAGAAACGCAGGTTCTCGCGCACGGTCAGAAACTCTTGCAGCGCCGTGCTCTGAAACTGGATACCCACCTGATCGCGATAGCGCTTGGCCGACGCCCCTGCGTGAATGGGCTCACTCTTGAACAGCACCTCGCCCGCCGAGGGCCGCAGCACGCCTTCAAGAATCTCAACCGTGGTGGATTTGCCAGCACCATTGGGCCCCAGCAGGCCAAAACAGATGCCGGGCGCTACGGCGAACGAAACGTCTGCAACTGCTGGCGTCTTGGCTTTTGGATAAGTTTTCTGTAGCCCTCGCGCTTCGAGAATCGCCATGCTCAACCCCAACACAAAACGGCATGCATCATGACATGCGCACTGCACTGGTCATGTGAAATTGTTAACAACGAATTTCGCCCGGAAAACTATTGAAAACAGTGCCATATCCATCGCCGCTTTACGGGCAAGCTTTTAAATCCATACGCACCAGGGACATCGGATTCGCGAGCATCATCGAAACGAAATCGTGCATTGACTACAGGCAGTGCGAGCCTTAGCTCCTCTTCATCCGCTCCGACAGCTCCTCGAGATCAGGGATCAGCGCTTCGCTGCTGCCAATACGAACACGCGCTAAGACAAGCGCAGGATCGTCGCTGAGGCGAAGCGGCAGCGATACGATGGCATCTCGGGTCACAGTGACCAAATGTGGATATCCCTGTGCGACTAATGCCAGCGGGGTCTCAGTGCCATTGACATCTACAGTTTGCAGAATCACGAGCCGCGCTCGTCGAGGCAGCGGCATTGGCGCACCACCATTGAGAGCCTCGAAGTGAATCGCAATCAGCGTACGACGATTCCACTCCAGGGTGCCTGCCAGCCAGCGAGGCGCTCCATCTTGCGGCGTGAGAAAGCTCTGGCCTATCGCTTCAGTCACGGCGGAATTAGGAACCAGCAAGGTGTCACCCGCAATTGAGATCAAGGCGCAATATAGCTGCTTGTCTTGGCCTGTCACTTTGCTCACGGCCGGATCACCCTCTGCTGCAGCAAGGCGGCCAATTCATGCAGTAGCTGGTCTTCCTGATACGGTTTGATCAGATAGCGATCTACACCAAGCGCCGTGGCTCGGGCACGGTGCTTATCACCGGAACGTGAGGTGATCATAATGATGGGCGTGTTTCGGATACGTTCGTTGTTGCGAATAAAGCCAGCCACCTCAAATCCATCTGCACGCGGCATTTCAATATCAAGAAGGATTGCGGCCGGCGATTCATCCTGCAACAAGGCAATAGCATCTAGACCATCTTTTGCAGTGATGATGCGGTAACCATTACGTTGCAGCAGACGCTCGGCAACGCGCCGCATCGTGACAGAATCATCGACAACCATGATGAGCTGTCCGACTGGCTCTAGCACTTGCGTAGGCGCGTGGATCCCCGCCATTGCTTCGGCGATCAATCTGCGTCGGGCGCGATCAATGACTAGTGCCGCAGGATCAAGCATCAGCACAACCTGACCATTCGGCAGGATGGTGGCCCCTGAAAGTCCCGATATCGACGAGAGCTGGGGACCAACCGCTTTCGAGACGACTTCTCGATTGCCTAGCAGCTGATCCACCAATAGGGCAGCACGGCGTTCACCACCGGCAATGCCTTCACCCAAGCGCACCAGAACAGCGGGGACGGTACGTGCGCCATCCGGCAAGGCATGTGCACGGTCAATCAGTTCGGCCAGCGAACGAACGTGATAGTCATGTCCACCGTAGGTAAATACTGCGTCTGCTCCTGCACCGGCAGCCTGCGCCAGCATGATTGGCACACGGCCGATGCCCTCTATAGCGGTTAGTGGTAGCGCATAGGTTTCGTCACCAACCATCACCATTAGTGCCTGCGATAGAGCCAGCGATAGAGGCAGACGTATAGTGAAGCGTGTACCACGACCCACTTCAGACCTTAGCTCAAGTGTGCCGCCGAGCTGTTTCACTTCTGAGGCGACGACATCGAGGCCAACACCACGACCGGCATTTTGAGTGAGGGTCTGGGCAGTTGAAAAATCTGGCTCAAAAATAAAGCGCGCAATCTCGTCATCGCCCAACTCAGCGTCAGGTGGCATCAGGCCTCGCTCGATGGCTTTGTTGCGGATCCCAAGAAAATCAAGGCCGCGGCCATCGTCTGCCACTTCCATCACCAGCTGTGCGCCCTCGCGCTTCAGGCTGATTTTCACCATCCCAGCAGCCGTCTTGCCGGCACCCGAGCGGGTCTCAGCGTCTTCCAGACCATGCACCACAGCATTGCGAAGGAGGTGCTCCAGCGGCGCCGTCATCCGCTCGAGCACGTTGCGATCAAGCTCAGACTCCCCGCCTTCGAAGCTGACCTCTGCAAGGCGGCCTGAATCTTCAGCGGTCTGGCGCACGACACGCTGCAATCGTGCGACCTGTCGAGAGAACGGGACCATCAATGTACCCATCAAACCCTGCTGAACGCCGGTATTGATTCGTCCCTGCTGCATCAACAATGCCTGCGCTTCACTGACGCCCTGATTCATGGTCATGTGCAACGAGCCCAGATCGCCGACTGCCTCAGCCAACGTTCGACTGAGCTCCTGCATACGTGAATAGCGATCCATCTCCAGCGGATCAAAATCCTGCCCGTAATGATCTGCGATATCGGCAGGCGTCTGCCCCGTCAGGCCACGTGCTGCAATCTGTGCGTCGGTTTCGATATCCATCAGACGCAACTGCTCGCGCAGACGAACAATGGTTTGACGCATTTCTGCAAGCTGCGTCGCCAGTGCCGTATTTTGCTGTTCCAGACGCGAACGGTAGATCGATATTTCGCCCGCTTCGTTAAGCATGGCATCCAGCACATCCACGGGCACACGAGCCAACTCTCGCCGGGCGGCGCCAGCGGATGCATCCTCTAGAGGCAACCAGAACAGGCTGCTCTCCCAACCAATAGGCGTGACTACCGCAGTTGCAGATGGCTCTTGCACGAGCGTTGGCTGTAGAGGCTCACCTGATTGAGCGCCACTGGCAACAGCGATGGAGTGCAAGGACTCGACCACAGTCGATTCCCTCGGAGTTTCACCACGCGAGAGCGCATCGTGCATGCGCTCAAGTGCTTCTAGCTGAGTACTGAGTTCTGCATACTCCTCATTGGTAGGCGAACGCTTGGCAAGTAGCAGCGCAACCACCTGGGATTCCATTTCATGACTGGCATCGCCCATCTGCATGTAGCCAGTCATGCGTGCGCCACCCTTCAGGGTGTGCAGAGCACGGTTTAGCGCGCGAATTGCAGCACGATCCTCCGGGTCCTGCCGCCAAGCAGTAAGCGCCACAGTGATCGCCTCGAGCATCTCTGCCGCCTCGGCGATAAAGATGCCGGCCAACTCAGGATCAGCCGCATGGATGGCAGCTGCTGAAACTCCTTCAGGCTGGGTCAGAGTAGACCGTGATGCAAAAATTTTGAGGGCCTGTTCCAAGGTAGAAAAAGCCATGGACAGGTCAGAAGATTGTGCAGGACGGACATCGTCCGTTGCATTTACCGACGCTGCTGAGAGGCGTTTGACGATAGTGCCGACCAAATCACCTAGAGCGACATAACCGGCGATACGCGCGCTACCCATCAGCGTATGCAGTGTCTGCAATAGCAGAGGTGATGGTGTGGAAACGGCATGCCATTGATGCGTCTCCGCCTTAACTAGTGCCAAAAGATCGTGCGCCTCTTCGGCAAACAGCCGGATCAGTTCTGGATCTGAACCGGCCGGCGGGGCCAACAGCGCCTGTATATCAATAGAAGCGAGCGTATTGCCTTGAAGCGGAATCCGGCGAATTGATGCCGCTAATGCCTTGCCGTTGTCACGCATGCTGCCTTCGCGATAGACATCCAGGAAGCGATAAAACTGCTCCAAAGCATGCGTCAGTGCATTGATGAACATGGGGTCTGGCATGAAACCAGCTGCGGAGACGTCTCCTGCTTGCAGACGTTCGCCCATCGCCGTGGCACCAACCACTAATGGCGCGCAATCCTGAGCGACCACCGCAAGTTGCTGAACGGCTTCCAGCAGTGAGGCATGTCCGTCGGCTTGAGATTGCCAAGCATGCAGTCGACGCTCTACTACCTGCAGGCTGTCAAAGGCGAGATTCACCAACGATTCTCGACGCACCAAACTCGTTGTATCACCAGGCGGCGGCAAGAAATGGGTCAGCGCTTCAATGCGCGACAGCCATTCTCTTGGCTCGATGGTATCAACCTGTCCTGCATTCAAGATCCAATTGCGCAGCACTGGTATGGCCTCGACCAGCACTGCACGCACTTCCGGCGGCGCAGGCGCATCAGCCGCAATTAACTGTTTGAGCACAACCTCGAGGGCTCCAGAAACCTGGCTCAGCGCGTCAGCGTTCACGACAGACGCAGAACCCTTTAGGGTATGCAGCGCGCGAGCCGCATCTGGGTCGATCAATTGCGAAGCATCATCTGCCAGCCAGCGCTCGATGTCCGCCAGACGGTCAAGGGAGTCCATACGGAACACGCCAAGCACATCGTCCTCAACCATCTCCGGCGCACGCCCACTGGCCAGATATTGGGCGCGGACGATCAGTTGATCTGGAATCGCATTCTCAACTGCCAGAACTCCACTACAGAACTCTGCGCGCAGCCCCGCTAGGTGCTGATGCGCCTGCTCAACCAGCATCACCACGGCCCTATTGACCGGCATGGCGCCTTCAATACAACGATTCAACAGACTTTCCACGGCCCAACCGAGTTCGCCGATACGGGTGGCGCCGACCATGCGGCCGCTACCCTTGAGCGTATGAAAGGCACGGCGAATGTCAGAAATTCGCGCTGAATCCGATGGCTCGCGGGCAAACCCAGGCAACAGCCGCTTCAGCGTTTCACTAACCTCATCCACCTCCTCGATAAAGACCGCGCGAATTTCGGAATCGATCTCAGCGCCATCATTAGCCGGAATCTGGTCGGCCGGTGTCTGCGCCCAGATCTCGCCTGCAGGCGAGGCTTCTGGCTGCCCGCTCAATGAATCAGGGGTGGAGACATCTTTCTCGTACTGCTCATCATCCGACAGCGCAAGCAAAGCGGACTCTGCTTCGAAAAAGACTACCGTATCCTTCAGAGTCACCAGCATGAGATCCGGGCGCGGTAAGTCGTCGCGCAGCGCCTCTAGATACAGCTCCAGCGCGGCAACCGCATCGGCGAAACGCACTGCAGTTGCCCTGTCGTTACGGAAAGCGTTGGGCGAACTGCGCAGCAACCATTCGTGTAGATGAGCAACCAAGGCTGCTGACTGTTGCCGGTCCAAGATTACTAGGCCTGCTGCGACTTCATTGAGCAGATCTGCAGGCTCATCAATATCGCGCAGCGACTCGCCAGCAATGAAAGCATCCAACTGAGCCTTGAGCTTCGCTAGATCTACCAGAATTTCTCGCAGCAGCACTGCGGTGCTGTCGCGCAGATCCTGTGCATGTGGAACAGCGTAGATCAAGTCGCTGTCATTGCTGCTCAATGCTTCAGTGCGCACTTCCAGCGGGCGGAACATTGACATCTCAAGGCTGTACTCCACCCTCAGCAGGGCAGTTGCCATACGCAACCAATCAGCCTGTTGCGGAACATCACTCCCACCTAACAACACGAGTTCACCACACTGATTGCGCAGAACTTGCTCGAGCTGAGACAAGCCGAGCAGCGACAGCGTGTTAGCGATGTTGCTCAGGCGATCGTGCGTGCTGGCAAGTGCATCTGACGAAAGCGTGCCAGCACGCTGTGCGAGATCAAGGCTGTCCTTGACGACCGCCAGTTCAGCACGGACTTCCTGCGCCACCTTTTCAAGCAGCCTGGTACTTGGGCCACGCAACTTGCGTCGGGCTGCAATCAACTCGGACTCGATCGGCAGCGCGGAATCGAGTGGCAGGGCTTTTCGTAGCGCCTGCCAACGTATGCCCTCATAACCATCGATGACGACAGCATGTGCCATCAAGCGCCAAGCCATCTCTGCTGCAGCCGCTTCAGCGGCCGCCTCGCCCTGCTCCACCAGGAGCTTGATCTGTTGCCCCATACGTCCAAAGCAACGCTTCAGCTCAAGCGATTCGACTGGCGGCGCTGTCATTAATGCATCAGAGGCAGCTGAAAACACTGTCCACAACAACAGCACGTCAGGCATGACGGCGGTGTTAGCAATGTGGTCACCCACTTTTCGCAGTCGCAACAGTGCATTAAAACTATCAACGCCTTTTAACCACTGCAGCAGCATGACCTGAAACACGGGCAATAATTTGCCGGCCATTGCAGACGCCGCTCCCGACACTCGATCAGGTTCATTGGGTACTGGCAAATGCAGCGAGCGCATCAGCATCTGCTGCACGAACACGTCAGCTTCAGTGGCTGCCGCACGGCCAGTGGCAAGACGTAGTTCACCAATGGCAGGTTGCAACACCGTTGCGCGATCTGGCTCATCGCGCTGCAGGGAATCCAGATAATCCGAGAGTTGCAGAGTCGCGCCACTGACGGCCGCCAGCGCGCCCGCGGGATTGATTACACTGCCGCCAGCAACAGCACGCACAGCAGCGCATAATTCGGCAGCGAGGATGGCTCCACCGCAACAGCCTGCCATCTGCAATGCACCACGCACCAACTCCAGCTCTTCGAAAATAGCCTTGGTCTCTAGTGCGGTTTCTTCCGCATCCTGCTGTTGTTCAATCAGTAGGCGGACACGGTGCAGTGAGGCATCCACTTCTGGCGCCAGCCACTTGAGTCCATTGGAAAGCAAAAGCGGCAGTCGCAGGCTAGATTCAATAGCCGGCATGTGCGAACTCCGTGCTGTCAGCTAGACGATGCAGACTGAATACGTTCCATACCTGCTGATCGCGCTCAAACGCACCGAGCAGAAACGGCAGCAGTTGGGCTGACTCTGCCATTCGATGATGGCGTTGATCATGAATACTGAATTGGCGATAACCGACGACTTCATCCACCAAGATGCCAACTGGCATACGAATTGAATTAAAGATCAGCACCCGACTCGTAGAGTGTGCTGCTTGCTGCGGCAGGCCGATAAATTGCGCCAAGTCAGCCACAGCAACGATACCGCCTCGCACATTGGCAACACCGAGCAGCCATGGCTTTGCACCGGGCGCGCGACTCATTGTGGGCAGTGGAATGATTTCGCGAACATCCTCGCGTGGCGCTACACACCAATGATCTCGAATGCGAAAACCCAATCCCAGCCAGACATCGTCACGGCGCTGGACAATATCAGGCCGCGTCATTCTCACCTTTGCATCTTGTGCAGCCAAAAGGTCGAAAGGGCTACCCACAAGGGCTCGCAATGCGTCGGTCATGGCCGCGTTCAGGAGGTCTTCAGATGCGTCCGTACCGCACTAATCAATTCATCTTTGGTGAACGGCTTGGTGAGATACTCATCCGAACCAACAATGCGTCCGCGCGCACGGTCAAACAATCCGTCTTTGGATGACAACATGATGACTGGCGTCTTGGCATAACGAGCATTGCCTTTAATAAGAGCACAAGCCTGATAGCCATCCAGCCGAGGCATCATGATGTCGATGAAAATCAGATCGGGATTCTGGTCGGCGATCTTCGAAAGGGCCTCAAAACCATCGGCAGCCGTGATCACCTCATAGCCTTCCTTCATCAGTAGGGTTTCGGCAGTGCGCCGAATCGTCTGCGAGTCATCAATGACCATTACTTTAGCGGCCATAGGCACGCTTTCATGGCTAGCTTCATTAGACAAGGACCATCTCCCTGGTTGTCGGTTGGATGCAGGCTTTGAGCCCCACCGCGTTTGCAATTGGCTAGCTGCTTTTTATCACACACCCCGCGTGCACTCACACCCTTGCAAAGATTGCCGGTGCCATTATTTGGGGTAGTGTGCTGCCCACTGGTGGCACTCAGCCCGCCTTTAGAAGGATGACCTCCCATGTTCGACAGCCAACTGCCGACCGTCCCCAATCTCACCACCGCGCATACCGGCCCGCTGTTGCGCTTTGAGCAAACGCTGCTGAACCGCTCGGCCGAGATCGAAGCATGGTTCCGCAAGGAGTTCCACCGCACCACTGCCCCGTTCTACTGCTCGGTGGACCTGCGCAATGCTGGCTACAAGCTGGCTCCGGTCGATACCAATCTGTTCCCGGCCGGCTTCAACAATCTCAATCCAGTGTTCGAACCCTTGTCGGTGCATGCCCTGCAATCGGCGCTTGAGCGGCTGATGCCCTCGGCATGCAGCATCGTGCTGGTGCCGGAAAACCATACCCGCAATCTTTACTACCTCGAAGCAGTGGCAACACTGCGCGACCTGATCGTCAAAGCCGGCTATGTGGTGCGTATCGGCTCGATCATCCCTGGCTTGGCGGAGCCGCAGGCCTTCGAGTTGCCATCGGGCAAAAAGCTGCTGCTGGAGCCACTCCAGCGCGCGGGCGACCAGGTGTTTGTCGAGGGCTTCAAGCCCTGTCTGGTGCTGCTGCACAACGATCTCTCCGGCGGCCGCCCGGCCATTCTCGAAGGCTTGAAGCAGCCCGTGGTGCCGCATCCGAAACTGGGTTGGAGCGACCGCCTCAAGACCCAGCACTTCGCGCTCTACAAAGAGGTGGCCGAAGATTTTTCCGAGCGCTTCGGCATCGACCCCTGGCTGCTCAACCCCCTGTTCCGCAACTGTGGCGAGATCAATTTCGCCAAGCGTGAAGGCGAGGAATGCCTGGCCAGCAACGTCGAGCTGCTGCTGGAGGACATCAAGACCAAGTACGCCGAATACGGTGTAACGGACGAGCCTTTCGTGATCATCAAGGCCGATGCCGGCACCTATGGCATGGGCATCATGACCGTGAAGAGCGTGGATGACGTCCGCAACATGAATCGCGACACCCGCAAGAAAATGTCGTCGATGAAAGAGGGCAAGGAGAACACCGGCGTCATCATCCAGGAGGGCGTCTATACCTTCGAGCATTGGCGCGATGCCGCCGCCGATACGCCGGACATGGTTGCGGAGCCGGTGCAGCGAAGCGACATGGTCGCGGAGCCCGTGATCTACATGATTGACCACTATGTCGTCGGCGGCTTCTACCGCGTGCATGCGGGGCGCTCGAACACCGAAAACCTCAATGCGCCGGGCGCGCAGTTCCGCCAGCTGGCTTTCAACAACGCCTGCAACTGCCCGGAGCCCGCCGCCGCCGCCGATGCCGAGCCGAACAAGTTCTATGCCTACGGCGTGGTGGCGCGTCTCGCCCTGCTGGCCGCCGCACGCGAAACAGCTGCCGTGACGGCGAGCGACGCCCAATGAACAAGCGCATTGGTTTTGTCTGCGACCCCATCGAAGACTTCAAGCCTTACAAGGACACCACTTTCGCGCTGATGCTCGCCGCACAGGCACGCGGCTGGCAGCTGCTGGTATTTGGCACGGCTGACCTCTGGGTGAAAGACGGTACTGCCTATGGCCGGGGCCGGCGCGTGACCGTGCAGGACGACCCGCAGCACTGGTTCGACTGGCAGGGCGAGGCACAGGAGCAGAAGCTGGGCGGGCTGGACGCGATCCTGATGCGCAGCGACCCGCCCGTGAATGCGGCCTACATCGCCGCCACCTGGGTGCTGGAACTGGCTGAAAGGCAGGGTGCGCTGGTCGTCAACAAGCCATCCGCACTGCGCGATTACAACGAGAAACTGGCGACCGCCTGGTTTCCGGACTTCTCGCCGCCGACCCTGTTCGCAGCCGATATGGCCGCACTGCGCGCCTTTCACGCCGAACATGGCGATGTCATCTACAAGCCCATCGACGGCATGGGCGGACGCGGCATTTTTCGGGTCACCCCGGAGGGTCTGAACCTCGGCAGTGTCATCGAACAGCTCAGTGACTATGGCCGCACGATGATCACCGCGCAGCGCTATCTGCCGGCGATTGGCGAGGGCGATACCCGCGTGCTGATCGTTGCCGGGACGCCCATCGACTATGGGCTGGCGCGCATCCCACAGGCCGGCGAGACGCGCGGCAACCTCGCTGCTGGCGGGCGTGGCGAGGCAAGGCCGCTCACCGCCGCACAACGCCGCATCGCCGAAGCCCTAGGGCCGAAGCTGCTCGAAAAAGGACTGTGGTTTGTCGGGCTGGATGTGATTGGAGAATACCTGACCGAGATCAACATCACCTCGCCCACCTGCGCGCGGGAAATTGATGCGGCGTTTGGCACCGACATTGCAGGCCAGCTGATCGACGCCATCGAAAACCATCTGAGCCCATGAACAAGACCCGCGCTGCGGCGCTCGCTTTTGCCCTCGTCAGCAGTGCGGTGTCGGCACACGATGCGCCAGCTCCATCAGCCAGCACCG
>Ga0255086_1000344_pt1 | contig 16104 bp, 11 predicted proteins | sample Colum_Cont_RepC__FD_188438 | JGI IMG/M metagenome (GOLD analysis project Ga0255086, IMG submission 188438) | Freshwater microbial communities from Columbia River, Oregon, United States - Colum_Cont_RepC_8d | ecosystem: Environmental > Aquatic > Freshwater > River | place: USA: Oregon | collected... | reverse complement strand
AGGCCGCCAGCGCTTCACGCTGCAAGACGAGTCTGATACCCAGATCGTCGCGGGTGTTCGCCAAACCTTGCCCCGCAGCGACAAGTTGCGACTGCGCCGCGAACGTGCCGAGCACGAGGCCGAGACCTTCGATGCCGAGCGCAGCGCGACGGCGCGCGCCATTGCCCGCGACGCCAGCCTCGCCTGGCTGGAGGCTTGGCAGGCCGAGCAGGCCCTGCACCTCGCCCGCGCCAGCCTGCTCGAAGCCACGCGACAGTCGCAGGCGATGACCATCGCACTCAGCGCCAATCGCGCCACGCCGTCCGAGGTGCTGGCGGCCAGGGTGGAGGTCGAACGTCTGCACGATCAGGCCGATGGCAATCGTCAGAGTGCACAGCACGCCCGCAACGCGCTGGCACGCTGGATTGGCGAAGCCGCATTCCAGCCCATCAGCCCTGAGCTGCCGGTTGAAGCCGCGCCTGATGTCGCGGCCTTGATCAGCGCGCTGGCGAGTCATCCCCATTTTCTCGCCGAGGCGAAGAAGGTCGCGGTGGCAGAAACCGATGTCGCACTGGCCGTGCAGGACTACCGCCCGGACTGGGCGGTGGCGCTGGGCTATGGCTACCGACCCCGCTTTGCCGATTACGCACAACTCCAGCTTGAAATCCCCTTGCCGGTGTTCACCGCCAAGCGGCAGGACCAGCAGCTCGCATCGGCCCGCGCCATGCAGTCTGCGCAGCAGGCGCGCCTCGCCGATGCCCTGCGCGAGCACGCGGCGGAAATCCGCATGAACGCCGATGACTGGTCGCGCCTGCAAGCGCGCCTCAGTCGCTACGACGAGCGTCTGCTGCCGCACGCCAGTGCGCGCATCGCAGCCGCACTGGCCAGCTACGGGGCCGGCAACGGCAGTTTGAAAGAGGTGCTCGATGCCCGTCGCATGGCGCTCGAACTCGCCCTGCAGAAGCTCGACCTGCAACTCGATTCCGCCAGGCACCAGGTGCAGCTGCGCTACTTCGCGCGCTGAGCACGGCCCCCATTACGGCCCCGATCACGGCCTCGATTCTGGAGAACCCCATGAAAACCAAAACCATCGTCGTGTCCTTGCTCATCGCACTCGCTGCCGCTGGCGGCGGCTGGTGGCTGGCGCAGCCTGAAGCGGTGCACCAGCACGTGCTTGAAAAACGCACGACGTCGCAAGGCAAGACCTACTACACCTGCGCCATGCACCCCGAAGTGCGGCAGGGTGAGCCTGGCAACTGCCCGATCTGCGGCATGAAACTCATCGCGCGCAGCAGCGATGCATCCATGTCTGCGCCGCGTGATGCCGTGGTCGAGATCGACCCGCGCATGGCGCAGAACCTTGGCATGCGCACTGCGCCTGCCACGCGCGGCACGTTCTGGCAGCGCATCGATGCCGTTGGCAGCGTGGTGCTGGATGAGCGCCGCATCGTCACCGTCGAGTCGCGCACGGCGGGCTGGATCGAGCGCCTCGATGTGCGCGCCGAAGGCGAGCCGGTCCAGAAAGGGCAGCGTCTCGCCACCCTGTATTCGCCAGAACTGTTCGCGGCAAAGCAAGAGCTGAAACTGGCACGGGATTCCGGCGACGCCGCCCTCACAGCAGCCAGTCAGCAGCGTCTGCGCCTGCTCGGTGGTGGGGCCGGCGGTGGCAGCCAGTCGGTCATTGTCGCGCCGACATCCGGCTTCGTGATGGAACTGATGGCCCGCGAGGGCGCACAGCTTGGCCCCGGCATGCCGCTGATGAAGCTGGCGGATCTCTCCCAAGTCTGGCTGCTGGTCGAAATCCCGGAGGCGCAGATCAGCTGGGTGCAGCAGGGCCGGCCCGCCGAAGCGCGGCTGAAATCCATGCCCGGCAAGGTGTTCGAGGGTCGCGTTGATTACCTCTACCCAGCGCTCGATGCCAGCACCCGCACGCTCAAGGCGCGACTGGTGTTCGACAACCCGGACGGCGCGCTGCGCCCCGGCCTGTTCGCCGACGTGACGCTGTTCGGCGGCCCGCAACGTGAGGTGCTGCGGGTGCCCAGCGAGGCGGTGATCCGCACCGGGTCGCGCACGGTGGTGATGGTGGCCGAAGGCGTAGGCCGCTACCGCCCGGTGCAGGTCGAAACCGGCCCTGAGCGCAATGATGAGACGGTGATTCTGTCTGGCCTCGAAGCAGGCCAGCAGGTGGTGGTGTCCGGGCAGTTCCTGATTGATTCGGAGGCCAGCCTGCGCGGGATGTATCAGCGTTTGGGCGGTGCGCAGCCATGATCGCCCGCCTGATTCACTGGAGCATCCACAACCGCGCGCTGGTGCTGCTCGCAGCGCTGTTGCTGGCGGTCTGGGGCACTTATTCAACGCTTACCACGCCGCTGGATGCCATCCCTGATCTGTCCGACACGCAGGTGATCATCCGCACCACCTATCCCGGCCAGGCGCCGCAGGTGGTGGAGGATCAGGTCACCTACCCGCTCACCACCACCCTGCTGTCGGTGCCGCATGCGAAAACCGTGCGCGGCTATTCGCTGTTCGGCGAGAGCTTTGTCTATGTGCTGTTCGAGGACGGGGTTGATCTCTACTGGGCGCGTTCGCGGGTGCTGGAATATCTCAGCCAGGTGCAAAGTCGTCTGCCCGCAAACGCCCGTGCCGCACTGGGCCCGGATGCCACGGGCGTGGGCTGGATCTACGAGTACGCGCTGGTCGATCGCAGCGGCCAGCACGACCTTGCCGCGCTACGCGCAGTGCAGGACTGGTTTCTGAAATACGAGCTGAAGACGGTGCCGAACGTGGCCGAGGTGGCGACCCTGGGCGGCTTCAATCAGCAGTACCAGATCGTGCTCGACCCGACCCGGCTGCGCGCGTATCAGCTGCCTGTCGAGACGGTGCTGAAAGCCGTGCAGGACGCCAATGGCGAAACCGGCGGCTCGGTGCTGGAACTCGCCGAGGCCGAATACATGGTGCGTGCGCGGGGTTATCTGAAAACGCTGGATGACTTCCGCAGCATCCCCATCGCACTCGGTAGCAAGGGCACGCCCGTGCTGCTGCGCGATGTGGCCACGGTGCAGCTCGGCCCCGAAACCCGGCGCGGCATCGCCGAGCTCGATGGCGAAGGCGAGGTGGTGGGCGGGGTGATCGTGCTGCGCTCCGGCGCCAATGCCGCCAGCACCATCGCGGCGGTGAAAGCCAGGCTGGAAACCCTGAGGGCGAGCCTGCCCCAGGGTGTGGAGATCATCGAAACCTACGACCGCTCCGCACTCATCCACCGGGCTGTGCAAAACCTCGGCAGCAAGCTGGTGGAAGAGTTCATCGTCGTCGCACTTGTCTGCCTGCTGTTCCTGTTTCATCTGCGCTCGGCGCTGGTCGCCATGCTCACCCTGCCGCTGGGCATTCTCATCGCCTTTGCGGTGATGAAGATGCAGGGCATCAACGCCAACATCATGTCGCTGGGCGGCATCGCGATTGCGATTGGCGCCATGGTGGATGCGGCGGTGGTGATGATCGAGAACGCGCACAAGAAACTGGAGCTGCTTTCAGCTTCGCCCCTTCCCCCGCAAGCGGGGGAGGGAGACAAAAGACGCATCGCCGCCATCACAGACGCCGCCGCCGAAGTTGGCCCGGCACTGTTCTTTTCGCTGCTGATCATCACCTTGAGCTTCGTGCCGATCTTCACCCTGCAAGCGCAGGAGGGTCGCCTGTTCGCGCCGCTGGCCTATACCAAGACCTACGCGATGGCCGCCGCAGCGGGCCTGTCGGTCACGCTCATCCCGGTGCTGATGGTGTCGTTCATCAAGGGCAGGATTCAGGATGAGCAGAAGAACCCACTGAATCGTTTTCTGATCCGCCTCTATCGCCCCGGCATCCATGCCGTGCTGCGGCATCCGCGCGCGACGCTGGCGCTGGCGGCACTCGCCCTGCTGCTGTCGCTGTGGCCGGCGACACGGCTGGGCAGCGAGTTCATGCCGCCGCTGGATGAGGGCGACCTGCTCTACATGCCGACGGCGTTGCCCGGCTTGGCAGTGGGCAAGGGCGCGGAGGTCTTGCAGCAGACCGACCGCATCCTGAAAACCTTCCCCGAAGTGCAGCGCGTGTTCGGCAAGATCGGCCGTGCCGAAACCGCCACCGATCCCGCGCCGCTGGAGATGGTGGAGACCACCGTGCAGCTCAAGCCAAGGGCGGAGTGGCGCACGGGCATGACGACCGAAAAGCTGATCGAGCAGATGGATGCGGCCTTGCAGATTCCGGGCATGGGCAATGTTTGGGTCAGCCCCATCCGCAATCGCATCGACATGCTCGCCACCGGCATCAAGTCGCCGGTCGGCATCAAGATCGCTGGCCCTGATCTGGCGGTGATCGAGCGCATCGGGGCCGAGGTGGAGCGGGTGGTGAAGGCGGTGCCCGGCACGGCGTCGGCGTTCTCCGAGCGAGTTTCTGGCGGGCGCTACATCGAGATCGAGCCAGATCGCATTGCGGCTGCACGGCTGGGGCTGTCCATCGCCGAGGTGCAGCGCATCGTCGCGCTCGCGATTGGCGGCGAGAACATCGGCGAGACGGTGGAGGGGCTGCAACGTTTTCCCATCAACCTGCGCTACCCGCGTGAGTGGCGCGATTCGCTCACCGACCTGCGCGAATTGCCGATCGTGACGATGCGCGGCGCGACGATCACGCTGGGGCAGATCGCGACAGTGGAAATTGCCGATGGCCCGCCGATGATCAAGAGCGAAAACGCCCGGCCCAATGGCTGGGTGTATGTCGACATTCGCGGCCGCGATCTGGGTGGCTATGTCGTCGAGGCGCAGCGCCTGGTGGCTGCGCAGGTGGTGTTGCCGGCCGGCTATTCCATCGCCTGGTCTGGCCAGTTTGAATATCTGGAGCGAGCCTCGAAACGCCTGCAACTCGTCGTGCCGTTCACGCTCGCCATCATCCTGCTGTTGCTCTATCTCACCTTCCGCAATTTCAGCGAGGCGCTACTGATCATGGCGACCCTGCCGTTCGCGCTGGTGGGTGGTTTGTGGCTGATCTATGGCCTGGGCCATCACCTGTCGGTGGCGAGCGGCGTGGGCTTCATCGCGCTGGCTGGGGTGGCGGCGGAGTTCGGCGTGATCATGCTGCTCTATCTGCAACAGGCCATTGTCCAGCGGGAGCAGCTCGGCACCCTCAACAGCTTGGCCGATCTGGAGGACGCCATCATCGAAGGCGCGGTTCTGGGGTGCGGGCACCGGCAGCGAGGTGATGCAACGCATTGCAGCACCGATGGTGGGCGGCATGATCACCGCGCCGCTGCTGTCGCTGTTCGTGATTCCGGCAGCAGTGCTACTGATGCAGGGGGCCAGGTTTCATTCACGGCAGGCATCGCCGAAAATCGCGCCCTGATCATGGAGAGCAGAGCAATGGTTGCAAACCCCTGGCGTGGAAAGGTCATCGTCATCACCGGCGCTTCAAGTGGCATTGGCGAAGAAGCGGCGAAGCAGCTGGCGGCCAAGGGCGCTGTGGTCTGTCTCGTGGCGCGGCGTGAGGATGAGCTGGCGCGCGTCGCCAGCGAGATCGCGGCGAACGGGGGCGTGGCGCGCTGCTACCCGGCCAACCTCGCCGACAACGATTCGGTCGATACGCTCATCGCCGCACTCAAGGCCGGCGAGCCGCGCATCGATGTGCTGGTCAACAATGCCGGCCGATCCATCCGCCGGCCGCTGCTGGAGAGCCTTGATCGCCCGCACGATTTCGAGCGCACCATGCAGCTCAACTATCTCGCCGTGGTCCGCCTCACGCTGGGCTTGTTGCCGGTGATGCTGGCGCAGACAGGTGGTGGGCAGATCATCAATGTATCGAGTGTGGCCGCGCTGATGACCACGCCGCGCTTTGCCGCCTACCTCGCCAGCAAGTCGGCGCTGGATGCCTTCAGTCGCTCCCTGCGCATCGAGCTGGCAGAGAAGGGTATTGCTGTGACCAGCATCAACTATCCGCTGGTTAAAACAGCGATGACCGCGCCGACGGCGGTCTACAAGTACCTGCCCCAGATGGATGTGTCGGATGCGGCGGCCTGGATCGTCGAGGCCATCAAAAAACGGCCGGCACGCCGCACGATCCGCGCCGCACTCGCCTTTCAGGTGGCCACCGTCGTCATGCCAGGGCCGGCACTCAAGCTGCTGGCTGGTTTTTATGCGCGCCGTGTCGCCAAGCTGCGCAAACAGGTTGAGGCCGAAGCGCAATGAGCCGCAGGTCATGGCTGCGCGTGGTATTGCCGCGCGTCTTGCTGGTGTTGGTGGCGGTAATGTTGCTGCCGGTTCTGGCACTGCGCTGGCTGCCAGTGCCCACCAGCGCCTTCATGCTGCAAAGCGAAACGCGACCCGTGCAATACCAATGGGTCGCTGCCCGGCGCATCCCTGAAGTCGCGCGTCGCGCCGTGGTGGCAGCTGAAGACCAGAAGTTTTTCGATCACAGCGGCTTCGATCTCGAAGCGATGGAAAAGGCCTACCGCCACAACCAGAAATCAAAACGTCTGCGCGGCGCTTCCACAATCAGTCAGCAGACGGCGAAGAATCTGTTTCTGTGGTCGGGCGGCGGCTATTTTCGCAAGGGTCTGGAGGCCGGCTACACCGTGCTGATCGAAGCGCTGTGGCCTAAGCAACGCATCCTCACCGTCTATCTCAACATCGCCGAGTTCGGGCCCGGCATCTACGGGGTGGAAGCCGCCGCGCAGGCCTATTTCAAGAAGCCCGCCGCCAAGCTCAGCGCCAACGAAGCAGCCCGCCTCGCCGCCGTGCTGCCCAGCCCGCGTCGCTGGAAAGTGATCAACCCCGGCAGCTACGTGCAGAAGCGCGTCGGCTGGATCCTGCGGCAGATGGGTCATGGCCCACGGCCGGTGATCGTGGATGAACCAGAGCCGCTGCCGGAAATTGAGATCGATGCAGCCAGCGTTGGCCTTGATCCGGCGACCGCGCAGCCCTTGCCGGATGTGCCGCCGCAGCAGGAGTCAGCGCCCGCGCCTGAGCAAGTGCCAGCGGCTGAGATTCCGCTGGAGCCAAGCCCTGAAGTGACCGCGCCCCTAGAGCCTGCCGAGACAGCACCTCAGCCGTAGCAGCGCGAATCTCAACTTGTCATTCCCGCCTTCGCGGGAATGACGGTTCTTTTCGTGCGGCGCTATCGTAATTTCAAGACCCCATCATCCAGCATCTGCTGAAAGTGATCGCCCAGTGTTTCGGCAACCGGCCGCATCTTCAGGCCCAAGTCTTTCTGGATGTAGCTGCAATCAAACCGCAGCGGCCAGCCCACATTGCGGGCCACGAACTTTCGGCTGTAACCGGCCATGGGGGCCATGAGCCAGACGACGAGCTTGGGCGCGACCATCTTCGGCCAGCGATAGCCGTTGCCAAAGCGCGCCTTCAGGGTCTGCACCATCTGCCACATGGTGACGGACTCGGACACGGCCAGATGTCGGCCGCTGGCCGCAGGCGTGAAGCCAGCGAGGATGTGCGCACGCGCGGCATCGCGCACGTCAACGATGGCGATTTCCATATTGGGCACGCCGGTCATCAGCGTGCCGTCGGCGAGTTCCTTGATGGTGGAGAGGCTGGTGCTGTCGCTCGCGGTAGTCAGCGAGGGGCCGAGCACCAGGCCGGGGTTGATGGTGAGAAAGTCCCAGCGGCTTTGCTTTTTGACGATATCCCAGCCCACTTTTTCAGCCGCCACTTTCGAGTAGTTGTAGGGCTGATGACTGACGCTGCTGGTGGTGTTCCACTGCGCTTCGGTAAAAGCCTTGAGCCCTTGGGTGTGCATGTCCTGGCAGTCGCCATACACCGACACCACGCTGGCAGTGAGCACCACGCGCTTCACGCTCGTCACGCGGTTGGCAGAGTCGAGCACGTTCTTGGTGCCCATCACGGCGGGGTCGACCAGCTCTTTCTGCGCATCTTTCAGGCCCTTGATGACGAAGGGGCTGGCGGTGTGGATGACCAGCTCGCAGCCCTGCATGGCGGCGTCGAAAGCACCGTCTTTCATCAGGTCGGCCTTGAACAAGGTGAGCTTGCCCTTGGTGCCTTCGGCGGCCTTGAGCAGATGGCCGGTCTTGGCGGCGTTGCCGGGGTCGCGCACGGTGGCATGCACGTCAACGCCATCGGCCAACAGATATTTGACGATCCAGCTGGCAATGTAGCCATTGCCGCCGGTGACGAGTACGGGCTTGCTCTTGTCGATCTGCATGGGGTTAACCCTCGTTCTGGTGTGTTGTTGGTTGTTTTATGGGCAGGGGCATCGCAATCTTGGCGCGATGTCTGCTTGCCGTAACGGTAGCGGATGAGGGCCGTATTGTCCCGGCACAAACAACTTGGAGAGGGCGTTGATGAACATTCGACTGGTGGCCGCAAGGCTGATGATGGCTGTGGCTTTTGTGGGCAGTGCAACAGTGGCCAGTGCCGCCACCATCGAGCCCGCTCTGCTGGCCAGCGTGCAGCAGGCAGGGGTGTCTGATTTCGTGATCCTGCTCGATGAAAAAGCCGACCTCAAGCTGGCGACTCAAGGTGCGAAAACCAAGCTGGAAAAAGGTCAGGCGACAGTCGCTGCACTCAAGGCCACGGCCGCGCATACGCAGGCCGGAGTGCTGGCACAGCTCGCCGCTCGGGGTGTCGAGCACCGCGCGTTCTGGATTGCCAATGCCATCACCGCACGCGGCAGCCTCGCGGATATTCAGGCCATTGCCGCACTCTCCGGGGTGGCCAGCCTCTACAAGATCGACGCCCAGCTCAATCTGCTGTCGCCCTACATCGCCCGCCGTGCCGAAGCGGTCCGCAGCGTCAATCATCAGGCCAAAGCCGATTTCGTGGCCAAGGCACTCGGCGATACTGTGGAGCCAGGTATTGCACTGGTGCGTGCACCGGCAGTGTGGCAACTCGGCTTCAAGGGCCAGGGCGTGGTGGTAGGTGATCACGATGTGGGCGTGATGTGGGATCACCCGGCGCTCAAGAGCAACTATCGCGGCTGGGATGGTACGAGCGCCAGCCATGCCTATAACTGGCGCAATGCTTTCGGTGCGGCTGATCTGTTCTGCACCGATCCTGAAGTGCCCTGCGACAGCAATGGCCACGGCACCCACACCACCGGCACCATGGTGGGTTACGACGGTGGCGACAATCAGATCGGCATGGCGCCTGAGGCAAAGTGGATGGCCTGCCGTTCGCTTCTCGACCCGGTGCTGGGGGTCGGCACCGTGCCAACCTATCTCGACTGCATGGAGTGGCAGATCGCCCCCTACCCAGAAGGTGAGCCTGAAGCGGCTGACCCGGCGATGGCACCGGATGTCGCCAACAACTCCTGGGGCTGCCTGGAGGCCTGTGCGCCGCCCTTGCTCAAGGATGTCAACGATGCCATCTACGAGGCCGGCATCGTGCAGGTCGTCTCGGCTGGCAACGATGGCGATACCTGCTCGACGGTGGCTTTCCCCATTGCGGTCTACGAGTCCTCGTTCACCGTGGGTGCCAGCGATGTGGCCGATGAAATGGCGGGCTTCAGCAGCCGTGGCCCCGTGCTCACCGATGGCTCGATGCGCCTCAAGCCCAATATCACCGCACCCGGCGTCGATACCCGCTCGTCGCTCAATGACGGCGACTACGGCGAGCTCAGCGGCACCAGCATGGCCGGCCCGCATGTGGCGGGGCTGGTGGCCCTGCTGATGTCAGCCGAGCCCAAACTCAAGGGCCGCGTGGCCGATGTGCGCAAGCTCATCGAGCTGAGTGCCGTGCAGAGCATCACCACCGTGCAGACCTGCGGTGGCACGGCGGTGAGCGACATCCCCAACAACATCTCCGGCTGGGGGCGCATCGATGCGCTCAATGCCGTCACCATGCGGCCGCAGCTGACCTTGGCTACAACGGCGCCAGCCAGCGCCAATGCTGGTGAGTCGTTCACCTACAACGCCACAGTGGCGCAGCCCGCCACCGGCAAGATCGACGCCACCACGGTGGATCTCTTGATCACCCTGCCGCCGGATGTGGTGGTGATCTCCAGCTCTGAGCCGCGCGCCAGCGAGGTCGCCAGCATCGAGGGTGTGCTGCCGTTCCGTCGCGCCGCGCTCAAGCCCGGTGAACAGTGGACGGTCAGTCTGGTGCTGCAAGCCTCCACTGCCAGCGCGGTGATAACGGCGGCGACGGCCGAAGCGGATCAGGTCAGTACGGTGGAGGGTGCAGCTACGGTCACCACGCTTGGTGCGATGACGACGGACACCCCGACGCTGCCCATCATTGGCGGCCTCGGCCGCGTGGGTGGCGGTGCCTTTGGCTGGGCCAGCGTGCTGCTGCTAGGCTTGGGCGCGGTGCTGAGTCGGCGCCGCCGCTAGACCCTATGCGAGTGCCCTGATCCGCAGCAACAAGTTGGGATCAGGGCAGTTCGATAGCCACGCTGCCGCCTCGCTCGGGCGGCAGACGCCGGGGTAGTCGCCGCTGCGGCCGCCGAGATCGCCGATTACCTGAAAATGCAGATGCGGCGGCCAGCCGACGTTCTCCTGTGGCTCCCCTAGCCAGCCCAGCAGTGCGCCCGCTTCAATGCGTTGGCCGACTTGGGTCTGCTGCAAGCTGGTTTTCGCCAGATGGCCATAGAGCGTGAAAAAGCGTAGGCCGTCGCAGTGATGTTCGAGAATCAGCGTCGGGCCATAGTCGTCGAAGGCGGTGTTGTCTTGGGTGCTGTGCACAATGCCCGGCAGCACCGCGTGCACCGCCGTGCCGGCCGCAAGCCAGAGGTCGATGCCAAGATGCAGCGTGCGCGGCTCGGCATCGGCTGAGGCAAACACTGGGCTCATCTGATAAAGCGTGCGGTTTTCGCCATAGCCGCCGGCGGCATAGCGGGCACCGGTGCGCTGCATCTCGTTGCTGATGAAGGCGCTGAAGGCAGCAGTATCGCCAGGGTCAAAGTGACCGAGTGCCGGGTTGTGCTCGCTCAAGTCCAGCCGCAGGGCGGCTTCGCTGTTGAGATCGAACGGCAGCGGGCTGGAAACCGAAAGCGCTGCTAGTTTCGAGGCAAAAATTGCCATTGACCTAGCCCGGGTATGGAGTCTGCATGACGCCTGAAAGTGTCTTCGTGGCGACCGATTGGCTCCTGCTGGTCTTGCGCACCAGCACAGCAGTGCTCATAAAGCCCACGGCTGCTTCATGCTGGCTGTGCATGCTGTGCATATACCAGTGCGGCACGATGAAAGCGGGTTCTTGCATCTCTGTTCCCAGCACTTCAAACCCGGCTTCGACGCTGAAAAGCGAACGATAGGCCTGATCTGAGAAGCGCCAGAAATCCCACGGTACATCGTGCATGCCGACAGTCTGGTGACTGGCCACGAAAAGAAGGCCGCCCGGCTTCATTACCTTATTGATCTCTTCAACCACGACCCAGGGCTGGGCAAGGTGCTCGAATACCGATATCGACTGCACAAAGTCGTAATGGTCAGCAGGAAGGTAGCGTGACATTTCATGCGCGTCGCCAACGACATCGACATTATCGCTGGGGTTAATGTCGAATACGGTAGTGGTAGCGTGCCGGAAGTGACTGGAGCGATCTACGCCGCTGCGATCGCGACCGCCTACATCGAGGAGCGTCGGAGCGCCTGCGCACCCGACCGCATCTTTGAACCGCGCATAAAGAGCATCACAACGCGCATCAGCGCGACGCACGGCCACCATATTTTCCACACTGGTCATGAACTCGCGGCCAGCCGCGGTAGTGAAAACGACCTGCACATCTTGCGGACGTGCAACGCAGCTCAGATAGCCATGAAAAGTGAAGTGATGCTGGCCGTTGAATGTGCCATCCGCTTCCAGCCTCGGTGGATCAATGGCGGCCTTGAGCACCACATGATCAATATTGCGCAACCTCACGCTAGTTAGCGGGTCGTCTGGGGAGAAAAACCAGCCATCGATGGCTAGAAAGTGGTGGAGAAATGTGGCGTGGTTGATCAGAACCGACATGGCGCTCTCTCAGATGAATGATGCCTACACAATGCGCGAGCTAGGTTTTGGTGTACTCAAAACTAGGCCGTGGCCGCAAAGGTGGCCGAAGCCGTACATCAGCGTGCGTATGTGCGGTCCAGGTAATTGAGTATCGCCTGCGATTCATACAGTGCCGTGCCGGTATTAGGGTCGATTATGTAAGGCACCTGCACTTTGCCGGTCTGTTCAGACAGCCAGCGGCGGTGGCGGGTGGTGCCCTGTGGCCCCTTGAAAAGCCGGTCTCGAAAGCTGGGAGGGCCCATGTCTTTCCAATGGCCCTTGCCGGTATTGCGCAGCAGGTAGGGCAGCTCCAGCTCACAGAGACGTGCACGTACCGGTTTGGAGTACGGACTCGCCTCAAAGCTGTAAAGCACCAGGGGTTGTTTCGGCGCAATCGATCGCCGTACTTTCATGCCGCCAATGCCGTCGCGCCGAAGCATCATGGCAGAAGCGAGGTAAGAACTGCCGATGGCCAGCGAGCGCCGCCAGCCGCGCGTGCCCTTGACGCGTCGCCCATAGGTCTCGCCTAGGTATTCAGCGATGTCAGCGCTCTCGTACAGGTGCACGCCAGTGTTGTCGTCCACCAGCAGCGGGAACTGTTGCTTGCCACCGATTTGTTCTGCCTCAGGCCGAAACCGCGTGCCGCCTGCGGGGCAGGGCAGGATCATCACGTCGAGATCAAGCTCGGTCAGTACCTCGCGCACCAGTCGGCAGTAAGGGCTGGCCTCTATGTCGTAGAGCTTCAGCGGCTGCACCGGCTGCAAGCGGGCGGGGGCCAGCGTCAGCGTGCCGCGCCAGCCGCGCACGGTGCCTGCGAAGAGATTGATGAGGGCGTCGATTTGGGTGCTCATGATGATGGCGAGTGATGGGCGCATCTATTATCTGCCTGCAGTGCCTTGAAAGGGGGCAAGGCGGTCGACAGCAGGCTGCTTGCAGACCGCAATCATCGCCGCACTACATTCGTGAGCCGATCATGCCCACCAAAAAAGCCGCGCAAGCGAAGCCGCCCAAAACCCTGGCGCACTACGGCTCGCCGACCATCAAGGACCTCGACATCTGGGGCCTGCCGCGCGGTAAGCACAGCATCGCGCCGGGCGACATCGCCCGCTCGCAGCGCGCGCGCCTGTTGTATGCCATGACCGTCGCCGTGGGCGAGAAAGGCTATGCCGCCACCACCATCGCCGACGTGGTGCGCATCGCCAAGCTCTCGCGCACCACGTTCTATCAGCAGTTCGCCGACAAGGAGAGCTGCCTGATCGCCGCCTACGAGGCTGCGCAGTTCGGGCTGGTGCGGGCGGTCATCGACAGCCAGCGTGCGGGTTCGAGCTGGGCCGAGCGGCTGCGGGACTCGACCCGCGCCTACCTGCGCTACGAGCGCGACTACCCGGAAATGACGCGGGCGATGCTGATCGAGATCAACGCCGCCGGTCTGCGCGCCTGGGAGCACCGCGAGGCGGGTTACGAGCGCTTCGCCCGCATGCAGAAATCGCTCTACGACATCGCCCGACAAGAGCAGCCGACGCTGCCGGTGCTGCCAGATGAAGTGTTCATCGGCATGATCGCCGCCAGCGAGGAGATGGTGCGCAGCTACATCCGCGCCAACAAGCTGCACCGCGTGATGGAGCTGGAGCGACCACTGCTCTACATGCTGGAGGCGCTCTACAGCGGTGCGCCGCAGGCGGTGAAGGTTTTGGGCTAGACCGGACGATCCAGCCACACGCCCATGCCCTGGGCATTCAGCTCGATGTCATTTTCCAGCAGTGCGCGCACGGCCGTCTCTGGCAGTGGATTGCGTCGTGCGCGCAGCTCGGCGAGTGCGTCGTCAAACATCGCCGCCTTCAGCTTTTCGTGGCGTCCCTCGGCCTTGGCCAGCGACTGCCCCAGCGCCACATAGCGGGCGAGCCCGGCGCGCAGCTTTTCAGCCAGCACCGGCACGTGTTCCACCACGCTGTAGTGGGTGAGGTACATGCGCTGCGGCTTGAAACCCAGGTAGCGATCAATCGTGGCCTGCCAGGCATCGGGCTCGAACTGCACCGGCGTGGTCGTGGGCATCAGCCAGACATCGGCCGGGCCCTTGGGGTCGTCGAAGTCGCGGTACGACAGGCCGAAGCTATCGCCGGTGAAAAAGCCCTGGCTGACTGCATCCCAGATCGAGAAATGGTGCCGCGCATGTCCCGGTGTGTCGATGAATATCAGCTCGCCCGCGCCGAAGGGCAGGGCTGCGCCATCGGTAGGCGAGACCACGCGGGCCTCCGGCACCGGCAATATCTGGCCATACATGCGCTGCACCGCCTCGGCGCCATACACGGCGGTCGCACCGGCGATGAGCTTGGTGGGGTCGATGAGGTGCCGCGCGCCGCGTGCATGCACCACCAGTGTCGCGTTCGGCAGCGCGGCCATCAGCGCACCAACACCGCCGGCATGGTCGAGGTGCACATGAGTGGGGATCACATAGCGCACCCGCTCGCGGGCAATGCCGCGTGCCTCCAGTAGCGCCAGCAGGGCCGGCACACCCGGCGAGGTGCCGGCTTCGATGAAGGCCACGTCATCGTCACGCTCGACGAGATAGCAGCAGGCCATGCGCGGGCGCTCCTGCTGGGTATCAACGCAGTGGATGCCGTAGCCGAGCGCTTCCGCAGGTGCAGCCTCAATCACGGCTGCTGGCCTGCCAGGTCTGGCCCAGTTTTTCGCACAGCGGTTTCGAGAGCCGCTCAGGGTGGCGCGGTGCGCCGTAGGCGGCGATGAAGTCGATCAGCACTTGCAGGTCGGCTTCATAGTCACCGCTGGGCGTCAGCGGCGGGCCAAAGGTGACGACCTTGGTTTTGTAGTTGGCGGCAGCCGGCAGCACCGGCACGCCCGCGCCCTGCGCAATGCGGTAGAAGCCGCGCTTGAACTCGGTGGAGCTGTGGCGGGTGCCTTCGGGGGCAATCAGCATCAGCATCTGTTCGCGGCCAGTGAAGGCGTCGATGCTCTGCTCCACCACGCCCTTGGGGCTTTTGCGGTTGATGGGGATCGCACCAAAGCCGCGCAGGATCGGGCCCATGACGCCCTTGAAGGCGGTGTCCTTGATCATGGTGCTGGTCTTCAGCCCCAGCGCCACCAGCGTGGCGATGCCGATCACGCCATCCATGTTGGTGGTGTGCGGCGCGCCGATCAGCACCATCTTGGGCAAATCGGGGATCTGGCCTTCAAGCCGCCAGCCCAGCAGGCGCAGAAAGCAGCGGCCAATCCAGCGGGAAAAAGGGCTGCCGCTGCGCGGCACGGTGCTGCCGATCGGCAGGTTCATTGGAGGGCTCTCATGCCCATAGCGTAGCGGTTTCACGTGCCTGATAAATCGACACCCACTGATTGACGCCACTGTTGGAGCATGTCTTGCTACTCATGGCCCGTAACCCGCAAAGAGAATGCAATGAAATCACTGCTGCCCACCCTCGCGCTGATCTTGCTGTTGCCGCAGATCGCACTCGCGCAAGAGCCCAGCCCGGAAGCCGCAGCGAGCATCCCGGTGGAGCCACTGCCAGAAGCCGCACCAGAGAGCCCGCGCCAGCTCGACGAAGTGGTGGTGACGGTGCAGAAAACCAAGCAGTCGGCCCGCAAGGTGCCGGTGTCGGTCACCGCACTCGATGGTGCCTTCATCCGCGAGACGGGTGCGGCAGACCTGGCCGATGTCTCGCTCTACGTGCCCAATGTGCGTGTCGATGCCGATGACCTTGGCAGCCCGCAGGTGTTCATCCGAGGCTTTGGCACCAATGCCTTCAACCCCAGTTTTGAAAGCTCGGTGGGCTTCGTGCAGGACGAAATCTTTTTCGGCCGCCCCGGCTATTTCACCGAGGCGCTGTTCGACACCGACCGGGTGGAAGTGCTCAGAGGCCCGCAGAACACCCTGTTCGGCAAGAACACCATTGCCGGGGTATTCAACGTCAACAGCAAGGGGCCGCAAAGCAACGGTGGCGAGTTTGGTGCCGACGGTCGCTACTTCTACGGCGAGCATGGCGAGCGCCGCTTCGAGGGTGGGGTGGGCGGCATGTTTGCCGACTGGGGCGGCGTGCGGTTTTCGGCGCTCAAGCGTCAGCAGGATGGCGAGCTCTACAACACTTTTCTGCAACGCAATGAAGAGTCGCTGAAACAGGACGCCTATCGCCTCAAGGCGCTGCTGCTGCCGCTGGAG